>Ga0210119_1000044_pt1 | contig 29335 bp, 23 predicted proteins | sample China_Bullhead_C_2_FD_184859 | JGI IMG/M metagenome (GOLD analysis project Ga0210119, IMG submission 184859) | Wetland microbial communities from San Francisco Bay, California, USA, that impact long-term carbon sequestration -... | ecosystem: Environmental > Aquatic > Marine > Wetlands ... | reverse complement strand
TCTTAAAGATTCTGCAACGGTTGCTTCTAAAGAGATGAAAGATTCTACTATCGCTGTCTCGTCCGATACAGCTAGTTCAGTGAAAACTGTCTCTAATGACTCCGCTGACTCTGTGAAAACTGTTTCTACCGATTCATCCGACTCTGTAAAAACTGTTTCTAGCGACTCTGCTGACTCTGTGAAAACTGTTTCTAGCGATTCAGCTGATTCTGTAAAAACGATCTCTTCTGACTCTAAAGATTCCGTCAACTCTGTTGCAACCAATGCAAGTGATTCTACAAAAACGATCTCTAGTGATACAAGAGCATCAGTGGAATCAACCGCTAGCAATACAAGCGATGCAGCGAAAACTGCTTCTAATGACCAAAGAGAGTCTGTGAAGTCTGTTTCAGAAAATCTGAATGACTCTGTAAAAACGATCAATGATTAATTCTATTTGATAGCAGGTATTCTCCTCTATCTCTCTTAGCAACTCATACTTGAGTTGCTTTTACCTCTCTTGACTTGCATCTGTTATTTCTTGGTCTTCTATCTCAACTTTTACGTTAAGAGATGTTTAAAATAACTATTGATACCATCAATTATAATCTATAAAAGGTTTGCTGAATGAAAAAAATACTTACATCATTTATAGTAGTTTCTGCTTTATATACAAGTGTAAAGGCTGGGTTTAGCTTTGGAGATATGTTTGACGATATGAAAGACGTTGCTACGGCAATGACTGAAGATGCAAAAGATAGTATGGATGCTATGAAAGACGGTGCAGAAGAAGTATCTAAAAGTAGTGAAAGAACCGTACGTTCTGTAAGTTCCGATGTTGAAGACGTTTCAGAGAAAGTATCTGATGATATAGAAACTGCTACATCTGATACATGGACAGATGGTAGAGATGCTATTGAGTCGGTATCTGAAGATACGAAAGATTCCATAACTGACACAAGTGATGATCTTAAAGATACAACAGATGCAGTTTCTACTGACATTGAAGATAGTGCTGAAGCCGTTTCTTCAGATGTATCAGACTCCATTAAAGATGTTTCAGATGATGCCAGGGATTCTATAGAAACTGTTTCTGAAGATACAAGTGATGTCGCAGAAAGAATTAGCAGTGATTCTGTTGCATCTCTCAAAACTGTTTCAAATGATGCAAAGAGATCCACTGAAGATGTTACAAATGATTCTAAAGATGCTGTAGATTCTGTTACAAACAATGTAGAAGACTCTACTAAAACCGTTTCGAATGATGCAAGTGATGCACTAGAGTCAACTGCAACGCATACAAATGATACAACTAAAACCATTTCTAATGATGCCCGAGACTCGATAGATGAAGTTGCATCAAATCTAAATGATTCTTTTAAAGACATCTCACAAGGTAAAGATACAAAAGCCATCACACAAGATGAATATATAGAACATATGAAAAACAAAAACAAAACTACCAATAAGTAATCTGTATTATCTTAATCCCCATCATAGGCAACCTATATAAAAGGTTGCTTCCCTTCCCCCCTGCTTTTCATCTATTATAAAATAACTCTATAATTTATTAATAAGTATTTATTATAAATTACATAATAAATATTAAGTTTAATTTAATATTACAAATGATATTGTATATTTATAAATACTTATAAAAGGGAAAGTAATGAAAAGAATGATCACAACTTCTGCAGCAGTGGCTGTATTATTAGTAACAAGTGTGCAAGCTGATTTTGACTTTAACGATATGTTCAAAGATATGAAAGAAGCTGCTATCAGTATGAGTAAAGATGCAAAAGATTCTGTGACTACTATTAAAGACGGTGCAGTTGAAACAACACAAAGTGCTGAAAGAACCGTGACAAATGTCAGTGAGGATGCTAAAGATACTTCAATGAAAGTTTCTGATGACATTAAAACAGTGGAAGTAAATACTACTGCTGATATCAGTAAAGCAACGACTGACATTTCAACTGATACCAAAGACTCCCTTAGAAACACAACTTCTGATATGAAAGAGAGTGGTACAAACCTTAGTACTGATATGAAAGACTCCACAATTACTGTATCTAAAGATGCAAGAGATTCAGTGAAAACGGTTTCGAATGACTCTAAAGATTCAGTCAAAACAGTTTCGAATGACTCTAGAGATTCTGTACAAACAGTGTCTAGTGACTCTAAAGATTCAGTGAAGACAGTTTCTAATGATATGAACAGTTCAACCAGTACAATTTCCAATGATACAAAAGATTCTATATCTAGAGTGGCAACAAATGCAAATGACTCTACAAAAACAATTTCTAGTGACTCAAGAGCTTCTATTCAGTCAGTTAATGAAAATACAGCTGATTCAGTGAAAACTGCTTCGAATGACAATAGAGAATCAGTCAAGTCTGTTTCTGAAAACCTAAACGATTCTGTTAAAACAATCAATGATTAATGAATTATTGATGCTACATAAATAAGAAGGTTTTCCCTTCTTATTTCTCTCTTTGAAATGCCAGTCACTTTTGGTAGCGTTTCCCTCTTATAAAAAAAATATATAACTTTGATTTATTATATTTATAAATTCTATGCTATTCTATATAATATACTTGCTCAAAGGATTCCTGTGAATAACATTAAAAACCTGATGCTCTATTTTATTCTATTTTTCCCTGCTCTTCTTTTTGCTACTTCCACACAGGAAAGCACTTCTAGAACAGATGTAAATGATGATGCACTCGCAGTCTTCTATACAATTGATGGTGATGTACAGGAAAAATATAATGTCTTTATGGAGAAAAAGCTAAAAAATATAGGTTTTCAACTCACAGATCCACACAAAAGGGTCAATGACCAGTATGAAGCCAAGTATGGTTCAACGGTGCTTGATGTACTCAGTTTTATGCCTATAGTCAATAATGAAGTTATTTTGCCACTGCTTAACATTGATCCGCGTATAGCAGGTTTTGCACCATTCAATATGCTCATACATAAAAAACTTGACGAAAATAAAACACACGTGGGACATCTAATGCCAAAAACAATGTTAGATATATTAGGCATAGAAGACAAAGAGGTCAGAGAGACGTTTACAGCTACATTTAAATCCCTGGATAGATTAATTGCAGAAGAATTAGGCGGTCAAAAATCGTACATGCCGTATAAAAGACTTCCTGAACAAAGAATGATCAACTTCGAATATGCATTTGAAACACCTGAAGATATGGATGACTTTATCAGTGAATTCCAAAATAGTATTGAACTCGCCTTTATTGACAAAGGATATCTCATCGCCGGATACCATAACTTCATGGAATCTACGGATAATGCGGAAGAGATACTTTCAGATTATGATGCTTTTTGGACCTATTCTCTTTGTCACTTAGAGTTCTCATACCATATGTTTGACAATGAAGGAGCTCGCCCGGAAGCAGGTATGTTTGCCCCTTGTACCATGTATATGTATATCAAAAAAGGAACCAATAAACTTGTCCTTGGAATGTATAGACTGCATAACTGGTCTGACACTCTGAATATTACAGATAAAGAAAGACTGGCTCTTGTAGAACAACTTGATAGAGAAATACCTGAAATACTTACGGCCTATGGCATGACAGCTGTTTCCAATGTCAATCCACTCAAAGAAACACCCAAAGTACTTTCAGTTCCAGCATCAAAGGCTAAAAAAACTATAGTGAGAACCAAAACAGTTCCCAACGAGGAACCTGTAAAGGTCAAACAACCGATTGTACAAGAAGTCCCTGTTCCTAACAATGCCTTAGCCGTCATGTATACACTGGAAGGTAATGTGGAAAAACCCTATAAGACGATCATTTTAGATGAGCTAAAAACAATCGATTATGAAGTCACAGATCCACATCATAGAGTCAATGATCAGTATGAAGACAAGTATGGTTCAACCGCATTAGATACACTGAGCTTTTTATCTGTTGTCAATGACAAAGTGATGTTACCGCTGCTTAATATTGACCCCCGTATAGCATCGACTGCTCCATTTAATATGCTGATCTACAAAAAATTGGATGAAAATAGGACACATGTCGGTCATATCATGCCAACTGCATTCTTGGACATGATAGGCATAGAAGACCAAAAGGTCAGAGACACATTTGTAGACTCGATAAAACCCCTTAATGCAAAAGTTGAAGCAGAATTTAGAGCTAAAGGACTCAAATATACAAAATCATACCTCTCCTATAAAACACTTCCGGAAGATCGTATGCATAACTTTGAATATGCATTTGAAGCACCTGAAGACTTCGATGAATTTCTCGAAGAGTTTCAAAATAGTTTTGAACTTGCCTTTATCAATAAAGGATATCTTATTGCCGGATACCATAATTTTTTGGAAGGCAGTGAGAATGCTGAAGAGATCCTTGAAGGGTATGATGCTTTCTGGACCTATTCTCTTTGTCACTTAGGGTTCTCCTATAACATGTTTGACAATGAAGGGGCTCATCCGGAGGCAGGTCTTTTTGCGCCTTGTACCATGTATGTGTATAGTAAGAAAGGATCTAACAAACTTGTAGTAGGTATGTTAAGACTTGAAAACTGGTCAACGACTTTAAATATCACTGATGAAAAAAGAGTAGGACTTGTCAATAAACTGGACAAAGAGATACCTGAGGTCCTCACTGCATTTGGGATGAAAGCAACGTCCAATACCAATACCTTACTGCAACCCGATCTATGCAAAGCTGAGATAAAGAAAGAAACACGCGCAAGAAAAGTATCTGTACCTAAAGGGCAACCATTTAAAACAGTCTTAGAGCCTAAATCCAAAATAGCAAAGGTTCAAACGATCGAAACCGCAGATGGTGTGGTAGAAATTAGTATACCCAAGGTACCAGAAGTACCTGTAGCTTTTAATGCTGAAAAAAATCAAAAGACGTTAGATAGGAGCATTAAGTTCTCAAAACGCGTACCGCCAAACTACATACCCCATAGATTTGACAAGCAAAAGAAACTGAAACAAAGTACCCATACCAGGATCGGAGAAGTAACCCAGGGAAGGATAGCAGCCTATCTTCGCGGTCCATTTATAGATGTAAAAACCGTAGAAGAAAAACTTCAAGCAGCAGGTTTTAAAGTATTAACCTCTGTTCCGGTCGATAAAAAGAAAACACTCATTTCAGTGGTCTTTACAGATATATCCCTGGTCAGTATGGCAAGTAAAGAAAATAGAGGCTTTATAGCATCATTACGTGTACTTGTGGATACAAAAGATAAAACCATCAGTATTACCAATCCTCTTTATATGACAAAAGGATTTTTACAAAGTGATTTTGATGAAAAAGCAGCCAAGAAAATTTTAGTGAAACTTATGACACAGTTCCCTGGATTAAAAAATTCGAAAGATGCACTCAAATTCCAACTCTTGCCAAAATATCAATTTATGAATGGTATGCCGCATTATGAAGATATGATCGAAGTAGCTTCTGGTGATGACCTGATAGAAAGAATCAAAGATAACGATAAAGTACTTTTTAGACAAGATCTGGAAAATGGTTCAACACTGATCGGTATTCAACTCTCTAGAAGAACCGGTACGTTTACAAGAAGAATTGGCAGGAACAATGCAGCATTGCTCCCTTACCCTATCCTCATTGAGAATGGAAAAGCAAAGATACTTGATCCCAAGTATTATATCGCCTATATGTATCCGATGTTACAAATGTCTGAATTTATGACCATCGCGACCATACCGGATGCCATGATAAAAGATTGTGAAAAAGTATTTAAAAAGTAAAAGAAGTGATCGCTAACTGAACGCGCTAAAGAGAAACTCTTTAGCGCGTTCAGTCTCAGCGTAGTTTTTTTCAGGATCAGCTTGAAAATATTTTATTTGGCTTTCTCCAAATATTTACCCTCAACCGTATCGACCTTGATCATTTCACCTTCAAGAACATGGAAAGGTACTTGTACCACAGCGCCACTTTCAAGTGTAGCCGGTTTTTTCCCACCTTGTGAATCACCTTTGAAGTTAGGCGGTGTTTCCACTATTTTAAGTACAACCGTTTGCGGTATCTCCACTGAGATCGCTTGACCACCATGGAACAAAATCTCAGCTTCCATTCCGTCTATCATAAAATCAAACGTATCTTTACCAACCTGCTCATGTGTAAGCCCGATCTGTTCAAATGTTGTTGTATCCATAAACTGAAGCATTTCACCATCATCATAAAGATATTGCATCGTTTTTTGTTCAAGTTCCGGTACATCAAATTTATCACCTGCATGTACTGTCTTTTCGATCGTTTTGCCTGTAGCGAGATTTTTGATCTTCATACGTACAAATGCTGCACCTTTACCTGGTTTAACGTGCTGAAAATCTGTAACCTTATACGGGTTTCCTGTAATTTCGAGTCTTGTACCTTTTTTGATATCACCCATTCCAATTGTAGCCATCGTAGCTCCTTAAAAATTATGAGAGATTATAGCAAATGCTTGGTAAAAGGTTGCAATGGCACCCTGAACAGGTGCCAATAGAAGATCACTTGGTGATAGAAATATTACGATGTTCCCCTGAATGGTCAATGGGTTCAAAATCCATCGCTTTTGCATTATCCATCAGTACCGGAATGAAAAGAAGGGAAACAAATACTGCCGCAACCGTACCTGAAATAAGCGCAACACCAAGCCCACCGAACACTGGATCCCCCGCAAGCAATGCAGAACCCAAAATAATAGCAACGGCAGTCAAAGCAATAGGTTTTGCTCTGGTTGCTGCCGCGATGGCAATAGCCCTACGTTTTTTGATACCTTCGATCTCCATTAAAGACTTCGCAAAATCTATAAGAAGCAATGAATTGCGTGAACTTATCCCTATCAAAGCGATAAAACCAATAAGAGAAGTAGCAGTCAGGAAGAAGGTCTCAGACGTAAACCAGTTTGCCACCCAGTGTCCAACAATAACCCCTATAAGAGAGAGGAATGAACCTAACAGTACCATACCGCTTATTGCAAAACTCTTATAATAAATGACCAATAACAAAAAGATCAGTATCAAAGCAGCGATAAATGCAGCACCCAGATCCCTAAAAGTATCAAGTGTCACTTTCATTTCACCATCCCAGCGTATGAGAAATTTTTCGTGTGTTTGTTTGTCTTCTAAAGTAAAATCAAACATATAGGTTGATAATCCTGCTTTTGTAATCCTATACTCTTTTTCAAATTTTTCAAGCATCATACGGCGTGCCTCCAAAAGTGGATATACCTGTGAAACCATATCGGTTTCAGCGATCACATTCACCATACGGGAAAGATCTTTATGCATGATCATAGGGTTTGATTTCACTTTACGAATCGTAACCACTTCACTTAATGGGACCATCATTCCCTGCTTATTCATTAAATTCAATGAAGAAAGTTTGCTTTGCAGTCCAGCTTCATTTGATACAGATAATTTCTTGCTGTCATTATCCAATACCAGAAATATAGGTATCTGATCGGGTGAATTTTGAGAATTCTTATGTGCTATGACCATACCCTCAAACGCAAGATAGATGATATTGTTTACCTGATCCACACCCAAACCACTTCTAGCAATTTTTTCTTTGTCAGGTATAAGTTCGTATTTTTCATATTTTTCATCTGCCATAAGATCAATATCAACCAACCCTTCTGTCTCTGATAAAACATCTGCTACCTCTAGAGCGAGACGTCTTATTTTTTCCGTATCATCACCATGCACTTCAACAACAATGGATGCCAAAGTTGGAGGTCCGGATGGCTGTTCTACAAATTTAATGTTCGTACCTCTTGTTAAAGAGGTACATGCAGCCTGAATCGTAGGCCTTAAACGTTGCACCATAAGAAATGACGGTTCTTTACGATGATGCTTATCTGTAAGGTTCACAGATATTTCTGAAACATTTTCAGTACGTTTCATACTCGCACCTTTGACTAAACCTGCATAATCAAGTGGAATACCTTGTCCCAGGAAAAGCTCTATATTCATCACTTCATCTTCTTGTTTTAGAAAATCAATCACACAGTCACTCACGGCTTTTGTCTGCTCTATAGATGAACCCGTAGGTGTATCAATATAAACAGAAAATGTATTATCACTTTTCCCTGGCAACATTTTTGCCAAGACCAATTTGGTCGGGAACATTAAAAGTGCCAAGAAAAATGCTGCAGCGGTTAAAATAATCACCAGTTTTTTCTTTGACTTGTCATCAAGGATATCATAAATAAAACTTTCAAGATTTTTCATTATTTTGATCCTTCATCATGCTCTGGCTTTTTTAATAGCTTTAAACTCAAATAAGGCGTAAAGATATAAGCCACAAATAATGAAGCAATCAATGCTACTGGCACATTATAGGGGATAGGTTTCATGAAGGATCCCATCATCCCTCCAACAAATGCCATAGGGACCATCGTCAAGATAATAGCGAATGTCGCTATATTTGTCGGTGCACCGATCTCATCCGTTGCTTCAACTAAAAGTTCACCCATCTCTTTGTCTTCAACACCATGGCTATGTAAATGTCTGTGAATATTTTCGATCACGATAATAGCAGCATCTACAAGCAATCCCAAGGATAACAAAAGTGCAAAGAGTGTGATCCTGTTCATCGTCTGACCCGTCATCCATGCAGTAAATAGTGTGACTGCCAAAATGGCAGGTACAGTAAATGTAACAATGATCGATTCTCTCCAACCTAAAGCAAAAACCAACATTAAAGCAATGATAACAATAGTAATGATCAAGTGATGCATCAACTCATTTACAGCCTCATTTGCCCGTACCCCATAGTTTCTTGTGATCAGATATCCGATACCCGACTTTGCAAATTCATGGTCATAGCTTTGAAGTATCTCAAGTACATCTTCAGCAACGAACACCGCATTGGTTCCAGCAAGTTTTGCAACGGTCAGTGTAATTTGATTTTTTTCTTCACCCAAACTTGATTTTACCGGTGATGATTCATGATCTACACTGTTTTCATGACGTATTTCTTCTTTCAATAATATCTTTGCCGTTTGAAAGTTTTGTATATCAACACCCTCTGTTACCTCCGCAACATCTTTTAGATAGATCGGTGATCCCATATACTCTGCCACGATCACATTCCCCACATCATCTACACTTTCAATGGCATTTTTAACACCAAAGATCACCAGGTGATTCTCTTTTGTTCTACCCTTTACCTCAGGTACTGAAACAGCCAAAGATTGTACTGCCTGCATGATCTGTCCCAAAGAGAGGTGATAGGCTGAGAGTTTCCCCATATCAACCTCGATATTGTACTGTGCTTTTCTCTCCCCTTTGAGCGTTGTTTTAGCCACATTGTCAACAGCATTTATTTTTTGCTGGACTTTTCTGACCATTTCAAAAAGTTTGACTTCATCTATAGTGCTTTTTGTTTTTGGATAAAAGGCCACAGTGACGATAGGGATATCAATATCGATATCAAAGGGTTTGACACTAGGCTGCATAACACCCTTAGGCATAAGATCCATATTTTGCATGACTTTGTCATACAGCTTTAAATTTGAATCTTCTCTATCTTCACCAATGTAGTACATGACATTAACGATACCTACATTATCCATAGCCATACCATGTATGTGTTCTATCCCGCGTATTTCACGTAATTTACGTTCCAGTGGGTTTATAATGATATTTTCAACTTCTTTAGGTGTAGCACCTGGCATTGCAACGATCACAGCACCGCCAGATATAGCAATTTGCGGATCCTCTTCTCTAGGCATTGTGTTGAGTGCTATATATCCGATAAGCAGTAATATTGCCCCCAGAACGATGGTTAATGGATTACGTAAAAAACTTTTTGCAAGTCTTCCTGCTATATTGACTATTTCATAGGCTTGTTTGTTTTCCATCATTGCCTACTTGATCACAATTTTGGCATACATACCAGGATAAACGGAAGAACTCTTCTTCCTATCAAATTTCATTTTGATCTTGAACTTGTGTGTCATAGGGTTGGAACTTGGGATAATAGAAGTGATCTCACCCACAGTACTAAAGCCGATAGAAGGTATCGATATATCAACTTTTTTACCTAGATTGATGTATTTTAATTGTGTTTCACTCACTTCTGCTACGATGGTCAATCTGCTCAAATCTGTTAACGTTACGGCCGGCATACCAGGAATTGCCATTTCTCCTTCATTGAGGCGTTTATCTACAATGACTCCGTCGTTTGGTGCATGGATCTTCAAATAATTGTACTGATTTAAGACTTCATCTTTTTTGGCCAATGCCTGCTTCACCTGTTGTTCGGCAATGGTAACCATATCTTTAAGATTTTTAGCAGAAAGCTGCAACATTTCAAACTCATACTTGGAAACCATTTTCTTCTGATACAGTCTTTCATGTCTTGCAAGGTTGGTCAGAACATTATTATATTGATTTTTATTCATCTGCAGAGAAAGCCTCGCTTGGGAAATAGCCAGGTCCACCTGTCTCTCTGCAGACTCTATCTCTTTTGAATCTATCTCATAAAGAAGTTGTCCTTTCTTCACTATATCACCCTCGGACACAGCCATATGTTTTACATAACCCATATAACGGCTGGTTAGCATCTTTTGATTATCAGAGATTACAGAACCGCTTAATTCGATTTCTATTGCATGTGCAGAGGTGACCATCAATGCCAAAACAATGAGTTTAATAAATTTATTCATACATTTCCCCCTGAATTTAAAATACTATTGAGTTCAAATATTTTGGTATTACGTTCATTCTTTAAAGTCAGTAACTTAAGTAATACCTCCAGCTCTTTGGATTGCTTCATTAAAACATCTGAAATAGAAACAATACCCTCTTTATATCGTGAACGGTAATTTTCATAGACTTTTCTTGCAAAACGCAATTGTTTCTGATAACTCTTTACATCTGCATTCTTACTTAAAATCTCCGTTTCAAGTTTTTTAACCTTCAAAGCAATACCGGATTTAGCCAGTGAAACTTCATTTTGTACTTTCAGATGATTCACTTTTGCTTTTTCAAGATTTGCAGCATCGATACCGCCATTGAATATATTCCATTTCAACTGGATCCCTACAGTATAGGAGTCTTTGTCCCGAAATTCATTCCACATTTCATCATCTGCACTTCCATACTCCCCAAAGGCACCGATCGTAGGAAAATAATTCGCTTCTTCAACCTTCATGGCCATTTCAGTGATCTGCAACCCTAACAGTGCTTTTTGTATGTCTATATTATGATTTTCTACTTCCGCTGTATCAATAGGAGGTATAGGTGCCATATCATTGACTTTTTTGATGGAGCTTACTTCTGTGTTCAATAAAAATGAAAGAAATTGGTAGGCCAGGTCTTTATTGAGTTTGGCTTGGTTGTACATACTCTCTGCCTCTGCCTTGCGAGCCTGAACTTCAAGTAGATCGATCTCTTGTGCATACCCTTCTTCACCCATACTTTTGACGATAGATTCCAAGTGACTGATATTTTTAATGATCTTGGAAAGATTTAAAATATAGTTATCTACCAACGAGATGTCATAAAATGCTTTTTTTGTCTGAAATATCTTCTCATTCATCAGTTTTTGTGTATCCCATTGGCTCATACGGTGTAAAGCATCCGTGATACGTCCATACTCTGACAACTTTCCACCGGTATATAAAGGCAGCATATAAGAAACTTTTGTCTGATAGTGGTTTCTTGCTTCCGGATAATTTAAAGCTATAGGTGCAGTATAAAAATCATCTGGTGTTTGTGTAACTTCAGCTATACCAAAATCGCCAAAAGTAGCTTCTCTGCTTTGTAACTTAAATCCAAATACATTCCCTGCATCGTTTGAACGCATCCCTGAGACAGACACATCCAACTTACCATAATGATTCCCTTTGGCAGCAGTGACTTCATAGGCTTTCATCTGTTCATTAAAATGGGAAATTCTTAATTCAAGATTGTTATTTTTTAGCATAGAAATAGCCTGATTGAGTTCCAGGTTATTTAACCCAGCCAATAACGGCCATGAGAAAAGAAAAATGAGATACTTTTTCATAAGAGACACTCCATTTATCCAAAATTATATTATATTATAACCAAAGTAAGAAACTATATAGTATAGAGGTTATATAAATAAGTAGTTATTATATCTATTATAATCTGATAAAATAGTTAATCTATCCATTTATAGTACTGATCAATAGAAGACTAACTACAAATGATAAGAAATAAAATAGTTATAAAAGTGGAAGAAGGAAAGAGACTAAGTGGAAAACCCACTTAGTTTTTAAAGTGTTGCGTGAGAAACGCTAATACATGCCTCTAATGAAGCAAGTTGTTCGAGAAGTGCTTTTGTAACTTGACCATCTACACGCACAACAGCCAGTGCTTGTTTCTTGCTGTCACGTCCCAGTCTAAAGTCAGATATGTTCAGACCATTCTCTGCCATGATCCTACCTACATCACCGATCACACCTGGAGTATCTGTATTTCTAAAGAAGATCATTGTTCCTTTTGGCTCAACATCCAAGATATAATCATCGATCTCAATAATACGCTGTTCAGTGTCATCAAACACTGTACCAGCAATAGAAATTGTTCCTGCAGCTGTTGTCAACTTGACACCGACTTTATTGGTAAATCCACTGTTATTTGGTTTGACTTCTTTTGTGATCTCTATATCGCGTTCATCTGCAACGAATTCAGCATTGACATAGTTTATCTGATCACCTAAAGACTCTGTAAGTACACCTACCGTTGCAAATGTTCCCATAGATTCCAAATGTTCTGCCACAGGACCAGCTGCACTCACCTTAATAGACTTCACAGCACTTTTGGTGACCTGTGCAGATAAATGACCTATCTTTTGTATCAGTTCCAGGTATGGTCTCACAAAATCAGGTAACTCATGTTCTTTAATAGGTAAATTCAGTGCATTTGGATATGCAATACCTTTTGCTGCTGCGATCGCATTTTCAGCTGCCTGGATCGCAATATTTTTTTGTGATTCTTTTGTATTCGCCCCAAGGTGAGGTGTCACAGTCACATTATCAAGATCAAGAAGTGGATGGTCCGTTGCAGGTTCCTTGTTAAAAACATCGATACCTGCCATTGCGATCTTACCTGAAGTAAGCCCCTCTAAAAGTGCATCTTCGTCATAAAGACCGCCTCTGGCACAGTTAATAAGTATCACACCATCTTTCATCTTCGCTATTTCATCTTTACCTATCATACCGATCGTTTCAGCGTTTTTAGGTGTATGGATAGTAATGATGTCACATGCCAAAATATCTTCAAAATTCTTCGTGTATCCAATATCCAGATCTGTTGCTTTACTTGAATCGATGTATGGGTCATAGGCTATCACATCCATTTCAAATGCTTTGGCTCTTTTCCCTACACGTGAACCGATATTACCAAAACCGATCACGCCAAGTTTTTTATCTTTGAGTTCCGTACCATACCAGTCTTGTCTTCTCCATACGCGATCGAGTTTAAGATTGTTATGTGCATAAGGAAATTGTCTTACACATGAAAGCAGATGTGTCATCGTAAGTTCAACTGCTGCAATAGTATTTGCCGTAGGCACGTTCATCACAACAATACCTTGTTTACTAGATCCAGGGATATCTACGTTATCCACACCCACACCGGCACGTACCACTGCTGTCACTTTTTTAGCTACTGCCAAAAATGCCTCATCTACATCCGTAGAAGAACGTGTGATAGCAACATCTGCTAAAGGGATAAACTCGGCAAGGAGCTTATCTTTAGGCTCATCTGCTGCATTTATAAATTCTATTTCACTATCATTAGCAAGAATATCCAATCCATCCTGGTGGATATGATCACAAACAACAATCGTCTTTTTTGACATCTTATAACCTTTATTTCTGTGAAAATTTAAGTACCATAAAGTACGGGAGAATACGAATAATCGTATGAACCACCTACTGAAGGCAACTCAATATTAAGAATCAAATGTAAGGAAATGTGTTGAAGTACACATCTCCCCATTTTGATAATTTGAAGCTTTACTCTACTAATTATCTTTTAAATTTATCGCCAAATGCATCACCGAGTGTCATGCTGTCATCTTGCTCTTTGTTAATCTGATCCATTGCTTCTCTCTCTTCTTGACGCTCAAGTCTTTTTACAGAAACTCTGATTCTGTCAGAGTCAGCATCGATAAAACTGATCACACCTGTAATTTCCTGACCTTTTTCAATCTCGTCAAATTTAAGAGGATGAAGATCTTCTGTTCTGATAAGCGCATCAATGTTGTCTTCAAGTGAAATAAACACACCGAAATCTTTTTTATCTTTTACTGTTCCCGTTACGATAGAACCATTTTTATGCGTTTGTGCAAATGCTTTTACCGGTGAATCTTCAAGCGCTTTTTTACTCAATGAGATCTTACCTGCATCTCTGTCAATTTTGATGATCTTCACTTCAACTTCGTCACCAACTTTAAGTTCAGATTTTGCATTTTTTGATTTGTCCCAAGAAATTTCTTGATTGTGAAGAAGACCTTCAACTGTACCAACTTTTACAAATGCACCAAAATCAGTGATTGATGTTACTGTACCGGTGACTACATCACCTACTTTATTTTCAGATGTAAATGCATCCATAGGTTTTGGCAGAAGATTTTTAAGGCTCACTCTTAATCTTCTACCTTCTTTATCGATCTCGATCACTTCAACATTGATGTCTGAATTAAGTTCGAGGTAGTCTTTCGGGTGTTTAACATTTTTATCCCAAGAGATCTCAGATACATGAAGAAATGCTTCAAGATCTTCACCAAGATCAACAAATACACCATAAGGTTCAATGTTAGAAACTGTAGCAGTTACAGTATCACCAACACCGATGATTGAATCAATGTCAGCCCAAGGATCAGGATTTGCATCTTTTATAGAAAGGGAAAGGTGTCTTTTCTTTTTGTCATAGTCTAAAGCGATAACATTTACTTCATCACCTTCAGAAAAGTATTTAGATGGGTTCACTGGACCTTTGTGAGAGATCTGTGAGTAGTGAACAAGACCGTCAATACCGCCAACATCTACAAACATACCATAAGAAGTGATTTTCTTGATTGTACCAACTACCGGCTCTTTTTTCTCAAGAAGTTCAGCAACGATCTCATCTGTCTTTGCTTTATCACGCTCAATAAGTTCTTTTCTAGAGACAACGACTGAACCTTTCTCTTTATCTACTTTTACGATAACCGCTTTTACTTTTTTACCTGTAGGGTCAACTTTTGAAGAGAGGTAAGAAAGTGTACGTGGCATGAAGAATTCTAGACCATCACAGTCAACAACATAACCACCTTTGTTTGTTTTCGTTATAACACCTTCGATGATATACTCTTGGTCTTCATCATACTCAGCGATAAATTCATTGAGTGCTACTCTGCTTAATGCAGCCTTATGAGAAATACGACCTCTTCCCAAATTAACAACATCGATCGTATCACCTACGTTAAACGCAAGGTTACCCTCTTCATCTCTTAGTTCATCAAGTGTAAGAGTTGCATCTCTACCACCACCGATGTCGATAACTGATATATTATCTTTTTCATCTATTTTAACAACTGTACCTGTAACCAAATCACTTTTTGACTCTGACTTTTTAAACGATTCCTCGAGCATCGCCTCAAAATCTACATCTTCTATTTCGATATCTTCGAACTTCATACCTATCCTTATGTGTGCCTAATTTTGCGTTATTATACCTTTTTAACCATAAATATGGCTTATATGAGAAAGTATCACAAGCTATACAGACACTAGGCCAATATCGGCTCTTTGCCTGCATAGCGTGTCTCTTTTAGATTTTTGTGATGATATTTTTAGTGATTTTTTAAGAAGAAATACTCTCAAGTACTTCAAAATAAGTAGGGAAAGTTTTGGCTGTACACTCAGGCTCATTGATCGTCACAGAGACTGGATCGAGTGCTAAAAGAGAAAAACACATAGCCATTCTATGGTCATCATAAGTGTCTATCGCTGCATGTTTAAGTTTCTTGGGAGGAGTGATCTTTAAGTAATCTTCACCCTCTTCTACTTCTGCTCCGACCTTGCGAAGTTCGGTTGCCATTGCAAACAGTCTGTCTGTCTCTTTAACGCGCCAATTATAGATATTTCTAAGCGTCGTAGTTCCTTCTGCAAAAAGTGCAGTCGTTGCTATGGTCATTGCAGCATCGGGGATGTGGTTGAAATCCATATCTATGGGATGCAGTTCACCCCTTCTTACCGCTACATAATCATCACCCCACTCTACGACTGCACCCATTTTTTCAAGGACATCAACAAATTGTATATCACCCTGGATACTCTTTTTCCCGATACCTGTGACTTTGACCGTACCGCCTTTGATCGCAGCAGCAGCTAAAAAATAAGAAGCGGAAGAAGCATCACCCTCTACCATAAACGTCTCTACGGCCTTATAGGTTTGTCTACCTTTTACTTTAAAGGTTTGATAATTGTCATTCTCTACCTCTATACCGAATTCTTTCATGATATGCAGTGTGATATCAATGTAAGGTTTAGAGACAAGCTCCCCGATAATAGAAATGGTCATATCCTCTTTTGCCAGAGGTGCTGCAAGTAAAAGTGCCGTTAAAAACTGACTTGAGATCGCACCGTCGATCTTCACATCACCGCCAGAGAGTCCATGAGCTTCTATCAAAAGAGGCGGATATCCTTCATTCTCTTGATAGCTGATCTTTGCACCTGCTTCTCTTAAAGCATCTACCAAGTGCCCTATAGGTCTCTCTTTCATTCGAGGTTCCCCCGTAAGCAGATAAGAACCTGTGCCAAGGCACAATGCTGCACAGAGCGGACGCATGGCAGTACCCGCATTCCCCAAGAAGAGTTCTTGCAGCTTTGCACCGTGTATCGCTCCAGAGTTACCGGTCACGGTACATTCTGTTTTGTCTTCAGAGAGTGTATATGTAACACCAAGCTGTTTCAGGGCATTGAGCATATGTCTTGTATCGTCACTCTCTAAAAGATTGGTGATCCTGGTAGTTCCCTGCGCCAATGCAGCAAGCAGTAAAGCTCTGTTTGAAAGACTTTTAGATCCCGGAAGATTGATCTCACCCTCTATTTTGGAAATGGGTTTGAGTGTTAATGTATTCATATAACCTCATCTACCTTCTTCATTTCTTGTATCTTGTTGATCACATTTTGTACGATCCAGTCAGGGGTAGAAGCACCTGCAGAGATACCACAAAGCACTTTACCTTCAAACCAACTGGCTTCAAGCTCTTTTTCATTCTCTATGAGGTAACTGTCTTTACAATCACGTTCACAGATACTATGCAGCTGTTTGGTGTTAGAGGAGTGTTTCCCTCCGATGACTATCATGACATCAGCCTTTTTAGCAAGCTCTGACGCAGCATCCTGGTTTTCAAATGTTGCATTGCATATAGTATTAAATACCCTTATCTCTTTACGTGTTGCCATCAATGCTGTCACGATCTTTGCAAAATCTTCAGGTTTTTTTGTGGTTTGAGAAACGACGGCAACCTTCCCTTTAAGAGGAAGTGCTTCCAACTCTTCAGGTTCAAGCACGATAAATGCATCCTCCGGATCTTCCGCATAACTCACAACACCTTTGATCTCTGGATGATTCTTATCACCGAATATCACGATGCTATATCCCTCTACACTCATCTTTTGTACAATATTTTGTGGGGTTGTTACATAAGGACAGGTTGCATCTATCACTTTATGATCTTGACTTTTTAACACAGCCAATTCATTTTTAGGGATACCATGTGTACGGATCACCACGGCAGCATCCGTCTCGATATCTTCAAGACGTTCTGCAAGACGGATGTTAAACCCTTCTTTAAGTCTATCAATTTCATCTTTGTTATGGATCAGTGGACCATAAGTGACAGATCCTCTGTGTTCTTCAGCTATTTCAATAGCTCTTTTCACACCGAAACAAAATCCATAACTAGAGGCTAATTGTATTTTCATCTTTATCTCAATTCTGCTTTACATTCTGTCTCAAGTGCAGTCATGATCTGACCCATCACTGCTTCTATATCACTCTCTTCAAGTGTTTTTTCCATAGCCTGGATGAAGAAACGTACCGTAAGACTCTTTTTATCACCCAACTTTTCATCTTCATAGATATCAACAGGATAGCTATCTTTAAGCATTGGAAGTTCCAGTGCATTGACTACTTTAGCCACTGCATAGTAGTTCAAAGATTTATCGATCACTACCGAGAGGTCTTTATACACTCCTTGGAATTTGGAGACAGGTGTTGCATTAATATGCTTAGGTAATAAGACATCAAAATCAAGTTCTGCGATGAATGTATCAGGGATACCAAAATTTTCCTGTACTGTTGGATGTAGCTTTGAAATGAACCCGCACACTTTACCATCTACAATGATATTTGCTGATTGATAAGGGTGGATAAGACCATTTTCATAGGTACAAGGCACCAGTTCAAATGCACCGACAACTGCTCCTACTTTTTGGGTAAAAGAGGCAAAGTCGATCATCTTTGGTTTACCGGCGTTTCTTACATTTTCACTCTCAACCTGTCCGGAGAAAACAAAAGAGATCACTTCACGCTGTTCTCTTTTGCTTCCAAATACTGCGCCTATCTCAAACAGAGGAATAGATTTTTTACTGTAACTCACATTACGCTTCACGGCATTGAGCAAATTGACCAAGATCGTAGATCTCAGCGTATTGAGATCTTCTGCGATAGGATTAGCGAGTTCAAGTGTTTCCTCTACCGTAGAAAAACCATATTTTTCCAAAAGCGCTCTTTCAGAAAATACATAAGATACATTCTCATAGAATGATACACCTACTGCACGGTTTTTAAACGCTTTTTTTGCTTTATATCTATCGGTTGTAGTATTCAGACGCGGTTTTTCAGCAAAAACAAACGGTTTGGCTTCTATGTTATTGATCCCGACGATACGCACGATCTCTTCTGCGATATCCTGTAAATGTTTAATGTCATGTCTAAAGTGCGGTACCACTGCAGCAATAAGATCATGCCCCATAGAATTTATCTCAAATCCAAGTTTTTGAAGGATCGTTACGATCTTTCCTATTTCAACATCCATACCGATGATAGCAGAGATCTCTTGTGCCTCTACGATAACGGTTTCATGTTCTTTTTCAGCACTTACGATCAGTGAACCTTCATAACAAGAGATATCTGTGTAATGGTCCATCATAGAAGCCAAGAACGATAACCCAAAACTGAGATCAGGATTGGAACCTCTTGATGTCTTATAATAAAGCTCATCCGTTTTTAAAGAAGTGGTTGCAACGGCCTCAACCAAAGTATCAGGGTTGATATAGCTGGCTTCTATCAAAAGCTCTTTCGTCTCATCATTTGCTGTGCACTCTGCTTCTTGTTGCACACCCACAACAGAAAGTACTTTCTCATTTCCGATGATCTCGATAATGCCTTTTGCTTTTGCTACCGTATGTACAGAGATCTTATTTTCATCATTACGGAATATTTTACTATCATAGGCACGTAACACTACCCCTGTTGTATGTGTTGCATACGCCAGCATACTTGCAAGTTTTCCTTCAGCTTCCACGCTTACCATTGCTAAACGTAACTGTACAAGAAAATTATTTGATATCTGTTCTATCGTTGCAAGTTTATAATGTAGATCTGCATCCATTTCACCTGCATGACGAAGCTCTGCTTCTCTAGCGATACCAAGTTTGATCTTCTCTTCATGTTTGTACTCAAAAGGTTTCATTTCGATGTCAAGTGCGGCGCTCAAGTCTCTTGCCACACCATAAATACTGAGACAGTCCCCCCTGTTAGCGGTTAATTCAAGCTCTATAATAGTGTCTGCTACGGTAGGGTATGAGCCAAACTCACGCCCTGCTTCAAGCTCTCCGATACTCTCATCGAGTATCATAATACCTTTACCCGTGTCAGGAAGTCCAAGTTCAGAAGAGGAACAAACCATCCCTTCACTCTCAACACCGCGAAGTTTCGCATGTTTGATAGTAAAATCACCAGGTAGTATAGCACCTATCGTTGCTACTGCCACGTACTCTGCATCTACAACATTGGCTGCACCGCAGACGATCTGTCTTGTGCCGCTTCCAACATCGATCTTACATACATTCAGCTTATCTGCATCAGGATGCTTTTCACAAGAAAGGATCTTCCCTACCACTACTTTTTCCGCTATCTCTATTTGAGTCAGACTGTCAACTTCCAGTCCTATGGAGTTAAACGTTTCATAAAGCTTCTCGTTAGACACATCACTAAGGTCTATAAATTCATTTAACCAACTTCTTGTTACTATCATCTAAACTGCTCCAACAAACGAATATCACCTTCAAATAAAGATCTCAGATCAGGTATTTTGTGCATAAGCATTGCAAAACGTTCTACACCCAAACCAAAGGCATAGCCGCTCACATCTTCGTATCCTACTGCCTTAAAGACATTCGGATCAACGATCCCACATCCAAGCACTTCCAGCCAACCTGTATGTGAACAGACCCTACATCCTTCACCTTCACAAAAGATACAAGAGATATCTACTTCAGCAGACGGTTCAGTAAACGGGAAGAAACTAGGTCTGAAACGCACTTCAACATCTCCAAACATATACTGTAGGAAATCTGTCAAAATAGCTTTAAGGTTTGCAAAACTCACTTTACCTTTATCATCGACCACAAGACCTTCAACCTGATGGAACATAGGTGTATGTGTCAAGTCATAATCACGTCTAAACACTGTTCCCGGAGCGATCATACGGATAGGAGGTTTAGTCTCCATCATCGTACGTATCTGTACCGGAGAGGTATGTGTACGTAAAAGTCCACCATCCTTAAAATAAAATGTATCCTGCATATCACGTGCAGGGTGGTATTTAGGAAGGTTAAGGGCTTCAAAGTTATGGAAGTCATCTTCTACCATAGGTCCACTTTCAACAGCAAAGTTCAACGCCACAAAATAGTCAATGATCTTGTCCATGGTCTCCATCACCGGATGCAGTGCACCTTTTTGTGCCAGTGTGCCATACAGTGAAACATCTATTGCTTCACTTTTAAGTACTTTTTCTATCTCTTCAGACTTAAGCACTTCGTAACGTGCATCAAAACTTGCTTGCAATGCGGCTTTAGTTTTGTTCAGTCCTTCTGCAAATGCTTTTTTCTCCGGGCCGGGTACATCTTTCATCTTAGCAAACTCTGCTGCCAAAACACCCTTCTTTCCAAAAAGCTCAACACGTACTTTTTCTAATGTTTCAAGCGAATCAGCCTGAACGATCTTCTCTTCTAAATTTTCCATTTAACCTCTATATGACTTCTGTGTATTGTCGTGATTTTATCTAAAAATTACTAACAATGGGATTTATTACTACTTATCTGTGTTATACTTTACCTCTATGAAACTTAGAATCACACTAAAAATATCCTTGCTTGACAGGGGTATATACAAGTTGATATGATAAGAAAAAAAGAAAATAAATCAACCGTTTAAAGGACCACCTAATGTGCATATTCTGCAAAATCGTAAACAAAGAAATCCCAAATAACACTGTCCATGAAAGTGAACATTTTTTAGCATTTCATGATCTCTATCCTAAAGCGCCTATACATATTCTCATCATTCCTAAAACACATGTAGATTGTTTTCAGGATGTTACACCGGAGACCATGGCAGGATTGACTGTATTTGCACAAGAAGTAGCTACTAAAGTTGGTATAGATGAATCAGGCTACAGACTCATCACGAACAATGGCCAGGATGGTGGGCAAGAGGTATTCCACTTACATTTCCACCTGTTAGGCGGAGGTAAACTTACCTGGGATCACAGCCACGAAGACCCACATAAGAGTTTGTAAAAACTCTCTCATTTTGTATAGTAAAATAATGTCGTGGCGAACGCCCTTGAAAGCGAAGCGATTCGAGAGCCACGACGATTTTTTGCTTCGTTTTTTCTAAAAAAATGAAGAGAGAAACAAAGTCTCAGTTAGATAATAAAGGAAGGTTTCCTAAATTACAGATATGCAATATATAATAAATATATTACGCATCTATCTCCTCAAGTTTGAGTTCAAACTCCGCCACGATCTCATCATCTTTTACCGTAGCTATTTCTAAACGTTCGAACAGTGCGTCCACTTCCTGCTGTACAAGACCTACTTCACGTGAAAGTTCCATAATGACCGCGTTGTCACCAGCGTTTGATGCTTTTTCAAGCTCTGCATTTTTAGCTTCAAGTTCTGCTTCAAGCTTTTCAATTTTTTCTTCACAAAGCTTTATCTCTTTGGTATAAGGTTTACGCAGTTCATTACGTTCCTGTGTCACTGCTTTACGCAGTTTCTTACGTTCTTTATGGTTGATCTTAGGTTTTTTCTTTTTAGGCGCAGCCCCTTCTTCCTCTTCCCAACCTATCTTTTCCAAAAATTCATCATACGTACCCTCAAAATACTCTGCCCCGCCTTTATGAAAGATGATAAGCGCATCAGCCAATCTTCTCAAAAGCATCTCTGAGTGCGTGACCATAATAAGCGAACCTTCAAAGTCCTCTATGGCATCTGCAAGGGCATCGATGGACTGCATATCAAGGTGGTTGGTAGGTTCATCGAGGAACAGAAGGTTTGCCGGTGTTGCGATGATTTTTCCCAACATCACACGACTTCGTTCTCCTCCTGAAAGTACCTCTATCTTTTTATCGGCAAGGTCTCCCGAGAACATCATACGCCCCGCGATACTACGAGACTCAGGTATACCGACATCCTTACTTACGGAAGCGATCTCATCAATGATGCTTGACTTGACATTCAGTCTTTCAATGTTTGTTTGTCCAAAGTGTGCAAACGTAGTAGAAGGATGAAAGTCAAGCTTCCCTTGCTGATGCGGCAGTTCACCTGCGATGTAGTTCAACAGCGTTGACTTACCTTTACCGTTCTTACCGATGATAGCCAAACGCTTACCTTTTTCCAGTGCAAAGGTGATGCCTTGGAAAAGTGGTTCGTCAGGATTGTATCCAAAGCCCAGATCTTCTGCACGGAAAATCACTTTTGCAGGTGTCTCTTTATATTTGAAATTAAATGACAAGTTAGCATCATTCTGCAAGTCTTCCATGTCATCCATTTTGTCCAATTCTTTTTGCTTTGACTGTGCCAGTGCCGCCGTAGATGCTCTGGCTTTGTTTCTTGCGACAAACTCTTCAAGCTCTTTACGCTTTTTGTCTTGGTTTGCCTTCGTTTTTTCATACGTTTCATCTTCCATTTCAAGTGTAGCGTAGTACTTATAACTGTCACCCTGTACCAAACGAAGCCCTTTACGCTGTATACCCATGGTATGTGTTGTCACAGAGTCCATAAAATCACGGTCATGGGTAATGAGTATCACTTCACCCTCAAACTCCTTAATGAACCCTCTCAACCATCTCAAAGAAGGCAGGTCAAGGTAGTTGGTAGGCTCATCCAGCAACAGCATATTTGGCTCTGTTGCCAAAAGCTTCACAAGGTTGATACGTATCTGGTATCCTCCGGAAAAACTCATAGGGTCTTTTTCCAGGTCTTCTTCAGAAAACCCCAGTCCAAAAAGCAGTTTTTCTATCTTATAAAAGTTCCACTGTTCATCTTCAGGAAGTACCAGTGCACACTCTTCACGTACAGTAGGCTCTGTAAATACAAGGTGTTGTTTTAGTGTACCTATCATGTAGTTTTTCGGAATGCTCACATCTCCGGAGTCATAACTCTCTTCACCAAGGATGATCTTAAAAAGCGTCGATTTACCGGACCCGTTACGTCCAACAAAACCTATCTTCTGTCCATGAGAAAGTTTAAGATTGACATCGTTAAAAAGGGTTTGTCCCCCAAAGCTTTTAGAGAGATTGGTAAGTTGTATCATTTATATATCCATTACATTATTTGGGTTCGCATTATAGCGAAATGTGTATTAGGTCGTATCATATATGTTTGAAAGTATTATCATTCTATAATAATCATATGACATCTAACAAAAGGATAAACAATGAGTGGCAGTAACTTAAAACACTTGGAAAAGATCAAAGAGACGATTGACAAATCAGATACTCTCACAGAAGAAGAAAAAAGTGACTCAATGAAACGCATCGAAGAGTGGTACAGGGAAGATATGGCTTCAGGTACTTTCATGCAGGAGTTAAGTGAACTTTCACCTACGATCAAAGCACTGCTTGCAGAACTTGGACTTATCTAAAATCTTCGCTGTAAGAAGGAGAGTATAAGATTACTCTCCACATTTTTTATATGAATACTATTTAAATCCACCCGCATCCAATTTCACTTTCAACCCATCAAGCGCTTCTTCCATGATCTCAATAATAAGTTTTGCTGCAAGTTCATTATCTGCCTCAGGTACATCCCAATCAGTAAACTTTATATTTGCATTAAAAAGTGCATTCACTTCTGACACAATCTCATCTTTTCTTCTTGAAATATCTTGTTCTACAGGATTCATACTATGCCCTTTTAGTCTATAAGTTAATATTATGATACTCCTATAACAGTAAAAAGTATCTGAAGCAGTAAAAATATGCTATAGTAAAGTATGAAGATACAGATATGTAAAAAATTCTCAAAAGTAAATAAGCTTCAGAAAAAACTTACAAAAGCTTTTCCTGATGATACCGTCATTGTGAAGTCATGTATCAGTATGTGCAAACTGTGTAAGAAACAGCCTGTAGCAAAAGTAGATGGAACGAAACAAAAGGCCAAACGTATTTCAAAGCTCATCTCAAAGATAGAAGAGCTTTAAAACTTACGAGCAGCAAGCTCCGCCAAATCCATCTTCAAGCGGTACACTCATAGATACGAGTTCTTCTTTCTCTGCGATCATCTCCCCATTTTGAATGATCGTATAACTCACCTTCACCGAATCACGGATAGAGTTCACCGTTGTACAGTAACTCTCTAAAGATGCTCCTATATAACGCTTTGCTTTGGTCGCATCGAACGCCCCATCAAACTCGTAAATAATATGCATAGAAGCAAATTTCATGGGTACAGTGTCCGTTCGCTCTATCTCCGCACTTACTTTATAATTACTCACTTCATAACCGTCTTTCTCAGCCATCATTACAAGGTCTATCCCCGTACATCCTATGATACCCGTCGCGAAATACTCAACCGGAGTGATCTCTTTACAGTCTAAAATATATGAAGACTTTATTGTATTTGCTTTAAATTTTTTCTCACCTAGATACTCTACTGATACCTGCATCTTTATTCCTTTGGATCGTTGATATTTTTATTTGGAAGAACAATAGCATAATGTTGGTAAATGTTGTAATAAAGATAAGATAAAACAACCAACATCCAGTCGAAATTAAAGTGAGATATGCATTACCACATGCAACCTGCAACGTGCTAATGAGGGGAAATAAGAGATTACTATTTGAACTTATATCTCAAATTAATGGAAGAACGGATATCACTTTTTTCAATGTTGTGATAAGGTGTTGCATTATAATTATGATTGATATCAAGTGCAAATGTGAGATCTTCCGTTATAAGAGTATTTAGTTGTAGGGTTTGAGATATTCTAAAATCTGAAAACGCTTCAACATTAGGTTGATAAAATCCAAGATAGGTAATGGAAAAATGTTCATTTATATTTTTTAAAAAAGAGACATAACTGTTCATACGTGTTCGTCTGTATATCGGGTCGAGGGCACTGATCGTATCTGGTTCCGTATAAGAATAAAAAAGACCCAATGCTACATAAAACTTATCAAAAGGAAGGTCTAACTTTTTTCGAATATTGGCCCCTGCCAAACTTCTTTGTTTTATCTCTTGAAATTCGTTAAATTCAGTTTGAAGAAAAAATTCATAATCATAAGTGGTATCTATGATGGAATGCACATAACGAAGATGCACCTGGCCATCATTTGTATCTTTCAGATCGTTTGTTTCTCCATAGGTGTAAGAAGCGATAAGGTACATAAGCCACTCTGTTTCACTGTATTGCCCTTTAACAGCCAACCCGGCTGAGCGTGAATCCGTATTACCAGAACTGTATTTTGCCCCCAATGAAACCTCACCGTCCAAACCCTTTTTCTCTCCGATAACAGGAGGTTCTATATTGATGAAACTATAAGAAAACGTAGTAAGTATGATACAAAGAGAGAAAATATTTTTAAACATGAAGATACCTTAGCGTATAAATTGAGTGTGGAATCATACTATATTAGCTATAAAAGTACATAGGTAGGATAAAAGAAAGAAAATACCATAGAAGAAGTGAAAGCTTATCTGAACTTAAGCATAACCAATGTAAAACCTCTTTATGACAATTGATAATCTTAATTTTGAAACCGAATATCTTTCGCTAGATGGCGAATTTTACGAGTTGACCGATCCCACACCACTTGATGATCCGTATCTGATCAGCTTCAACCCCATGGCGGCAGAACTGATCGATCTGGATAGCAGCACCAAGGATGACCCCCGTTTTGTAGCACTGCTCAACGGCACCTTCATCCCTAAAGGGACACGTCCTTTTTCCATGTGCTATGCCGGACATCAGTTTGGCAATTACGCACCACGTCTGGGAGATGGCAGAGCTATCAACCTGGGAAGTATCAATGGATGGCACATCCAGACCAAAGGGAGTGGAGAAACACTCTACTCACGCACGTCAGACGGCCGTGCGGCCCTACCCTCTTCCATACGAGAGTACCTGATGAGCGAAGCGATGCACCATCTTGGCATTCCTACAACAAGGGCTCTTGGTATCATCGGATCACAAACGAAGATCTTACGAAATCAGATAGAACGCGGCGCCATTGTGATGAGAATGTCACCAAGTTGGGTGCGTTTTGGTACGTTTGAATACTTTTACTACTTTAAAGAATACGACAAACTCAGATCCCTCACCGACTATGTCATCATCGAATCTTACCCGCACTTACAGGATGATGAAGATCGCTATTATAAATTCTTTTGTGAAGTCGTTGAGCGTACGGCAAAGCTGATCGCACAGTGGCAAGGCATAGGTTTCAACCATGGTGTCATGAATACAGACAACATGTCCATCGCAGGTCTCACCATCGATTATGGGCCTTATGCCATACTGGATGATTTTGACTACGGCTTTGTCTGCAACAAGACCGATAAGGCAGGCCGATACAGCTACGGTGATCAACCCAATGTCTCCTACTGGAACCTTACCATGCTTTCCAAAGCACTCACTCCGATCATTGATAAAGAGAGAATGCAGAAGAAACTCGATGATTTTGGAAACTTCCTCTACCCTGATGCCTATATCGATGTCATGCGCGGAAAACTGGGACTGGCTTTGAAGCTGGATGAAGATGTTGAGCTCATCAAAGATCTAATAGGCACACTGCAAGATTCCTACGTGGACCATACACTTTTCTTTCGAACCTTCAGCCGCTATGACGGTGACAGGATGCCTCTCTTTGATATCGCCATGAATCCAGTACCCGTTGACGGCTGGCTTAACCTCTATGATGCACGTTTGGCTAAAGAGACACGCACGCAAAACGAGCGCCAAGAAGCGATGTTAAAAACCAATCCAAAGTATGTTTTGAAAAACTATATGCTACAAGAAGCGATAGACCTTGCACAAAAAGGGGATTTTTCTATGGTAGAGACACTGCTGTATATCGCCGCACATCCATTTGACGAACTGCCAGAGTTCGAACGTTTTGCGGGGGAAACACCGGAGGAACACAAAAACATCTGCCTCTCCTGTTCGTCGTAATGACGATGAAGAAAACTACTTTTCTTTATCTAACCAATCCTTTAAACTCTCAACCTGTTCTAAAGTTCTGATAGTAGCTGTACCACCCTCAGATTGACGGGCATTCATCGAAGCACGGTTGTCAAGGAGGGCTACTACACCTTCACCTATACGCGAGTCTACACTTTGCAGATCTTCTAAAGATAGTTCTGAAATATCAAGCCCTTTCTCTTCAGCCAAATTCACGGCATTACCTGTGATGTGGTAGGCATCACGGAAAGGAAGTCCTGCTTCTTTTACGAGGTAATCTGCCAAGTCAGTAGCAGAGAGGTGGCCTATCATACATGCGGCTTCCATCTGTTCTGCATTGACTGTCATATCTGCTATCATCTCTTCAAGAACCTGTAGTGAAAGTATGGCAGTTTTTACAGAGTCAAATACCCCTTCTTTATCTTCTTGCATATCTTTATTATAGGCAAGTGGCAGACCTTTCATTACTGTAAGGAGCGCAACCAGGTTACCGTTAACACGCCCTGTTTTTCCTCTGAGAAGTTCAGGAATGTCCGGGTTTTTCTTTTGTGGCATGATGGAAGAACCTGTTGCATGACGGTCAGAAAGTGTCACCCATCTAAACTCACTTGCAGACCATAAGATGAGCTCTTCGCTTAGTCTACTCATATGCATCATCATCGTGCTGATGTTAAAGAGTATCTCCAGTGCAAAATCTCTGTCACTTACCGTATCAAGACAGTTCAATGTCGGTGCATTGAAACCCAGTTTATCTGAAGTGATCTGTCTGTTGATAGGATGTGGTGTACCAGCCAATGCAGCACAACCTATAGGAGAGTAGTTATTACGCTCATAAGAGCTTATAAAACGCTCATAGTCACGTTTAAACATACTTGCATAAGCCATCATATGGTAACCGAAGTTTATAGGCTGAGCATGTTGTAAGTGTGTCATACCCGGGAGCATCACTTCTGCATTTTTTTCTGCTACATTTACAAGGGTAGCAATATTCTTTAAAAGGAGCTCAGCAATGGCTTTTGTATTATTCTGTACATAGAGTCTAAAGTCAAGTGCAACCTGGTCATTACGGCTACGTGCAGTGTGAAGACGTTTACCTGCATCACCAACCTTTTCAGTCAATCTTCCTTCTATAGCCATGTGGATATCTTCATCATCACCGTCAAGTTTAAATACACCAGACTCCACTTCACCTAGAATCTCATACAATCCGCCTTCTATCTTCTCATAATCCTCTTTAGAGATGATACCCTGCTCGCAAAGCATATACGCATGTGCACGTGAACCCTCAATATCTTCAGCGTAGAGTACTTTATCAAATGGCAGTGAGTTATTGAGATCTTGAAGTAATTGTGAACTCTTTTCAGAGATTCTTGCAGAGGCTATTTTTTTAGACATGGTGGTTTCCTAAAGTGTTTATAATTAAGAGTATTTTATCGTAAAGTACGTTTAAGAAGGTTTGGCAGGATTAGAAATAACCGAAGAGCCATAAAAGGGAGTTATATCGGGAGGGATAGGCTCTTCAGTGAAAAGGATAACCGAGCCAAGAGAAACAAGGAAGTTTACAAATTTTGGACAAGGAGTAAAACAAATCTCTTGAAGGGAGATGGTTACCTTTCTAATAACATTATAAACGATGGG
>Ga0210119_1000043_pt1 | contig 29808 bp, 29 predicted proteins | sample China_Bullhead_C_2_FD_184859 | JGI IMG/M metagenome (GOLD analysis project Ga0210119, IMG submission 184859) | Wetland microbial communities from San Francisco Bay, California, USA, that impact long-term carbon sequestration -... | ecosystem: Environmental > Aquatic > Marine > Wetlands ... | reverse complement strand
AATATCGAAATCCTAAACAAATTCAAATTTTCAAAATCCAAATGACCAAAACTTTAGACGAGTCTCTTGGGCTGGTTTCGTTTTGAACATTGGAGAATTAGGATTTTGAATTTGTTTCGTGCTTCGTGCTTCGGATTTCGAATTTTAAGCGACCTAATTCTAGCTCCCTACTCCTTTCGTTAACTTAAAGCTCTCGCGATTATGCAAACTACCTCACCAATTTTATGATCCCGGCGTAGACGATCAAATGAAGCAGTGCCGCCGGAATCATGATCTTCCAACAAAAGTTCATGAGCTGATCGAAGCGTAATCGCGGGAACGTCCAGCGCACCCACATGGCCACGAAGATCAGCAAATACGTCTTGGCAAAAAACCAGATCAAGCCGGGCACGGGCAAGAACCCAAGACCAGGAAAACTTCTCCAGCCGCCGAAAAACAAGGTGGTTGCCACCGCCGCAACTATGAGCATGTTGGAATACTCGGCCAAGAAAAACAGGGCAAAACGCATTCCACCGTACTCGGTATGAAAGCCGGCCACCAGCTCGGACTCTGCCTCCGGGATGTCAAAGGGCGCCCTGTTTGTTTCCGCCAAAGCGCAAATAAGGTAGATAAGAGCGGCCACAGGCATCCAAAAGACGTGCCAGACCTTGGACTGTGACGCCACGATCTCGGACATCTGCAAGCTGTTAGACCACATGACCACGCTGAGCACCGTGAGCAGCAAAGGAATCTCGTAGGCCACATTCTGGGCCACCGCTCGGACGGCCCCCAGCAAGGAGTACTTGTTGTTGGAGGCCCAACCACCCACGAGAACCGCGAGTACATTGAAGGTAGAGAAAGCGAAGATCAAGAGCAGTCCAACGTTCATATCCCGGATAAGGAGGCGTTCGCTGAAAGGAATCACCACAAAGCTCACCAGCACCGGCAAGAACACTGCGATGGGCGCAAGCACGAACAATTTCCGGTCAACATGGCGAGGGGTGATGAGCTCTTTGCTCACCAGCTTGATACCATCAACAATAGTCTGGAGAATACCAAAAGGCCCCACCTCTTTAGGACCGATTCGGAGCTGGATGTGAGCAGCAACTTTGCGCTCCAGCCAGACCAAAAACAGAGCGTTGACCTGTACCAGAGCCAAAACACCCACGAGACCCACGATAATCCGCGCCAGATCAGGACCGAGGAAGTTTACCAGGTTTTGCCAGGCGGCCATGTTTATCTCCGCTTAGATACTAGTGACTACCGATCTACTTCAGGTACAACGATATCGATGCTCCCTAGGATGGAAATGGTATCCGCTACCAGGGTCCCGGGCAGCACCTCAGTGAGAACCTGCAGGTTACCATATGATGGAACTCTGGCCTTGAGTCGGTAGGGATAAGAGGTTCCGTCGCTGACAATATAGAAACCCACAGCACCGCGGGCAGATTCCACTGCGAAGTAGTAGTCGCCCCGGGGGGGTCTCACTTTGTTAGGTACCGCTGCTTTAATCGCCCCGTCAGGCAAGCGCTCCAGTGCCTGTTCGATGATGTGCAGACTTTGCTCCATCTCTTGCAACCGGACCAGGTAACGATCGAGGGCATCCCCTTTGGTGCCGGTGGGAATCTCGAAATCCAGCTCCGAATAAACCGAATAGGGTTCAGCCTTACGGATGTCATATGGCACTCCTGCAGCTCGCAGGATCGGCCCGGTGCAGCCGAAGCGCAGGGCAAGCTCCCGGTTTATCACCCCCACATCCTTGGCTCGATGGATAAAAATTACATTCTTGGTAACCAGATTATGATAGTCATCCCAACGACTACGCAGCCGTTCAACGAATTGGTGCGTCGCAGTGATGAATTCGTCGTCCACATCCCTGGACACCCCACCGAAACGGCAGTAACTGTAGGTGAGACGGGAGCCACTGACCCGATCCAGAATATCCAGGATGTTCTCCCGATCATCGAAGCTGTAAAGAAACGGGGTGAAGCCTCCCAGATCCATAACATAGGTACCGAACCAGAGCAGGTGACTGGAGATGCGATTGAGCTCGGCACAGATCACTCTGATGTACTCAGCTCGTGGCGGCACCTCAATACCAACCATCTTCTCTACCGCGGCAACGTAGCCGTGGTTAAAAATCAGACCTGCAAGGTAGTCCATCCGTGAAGTGTTGGGGAGAAATTGCTCATAGAGGTGACTCTCCGCCATCTTCTCGTGGCCACGGTGGCCGTAGCCGATGACCGGGTCTGCCTCAACAATGTACTCCCCATCCAGTTTGAGAAAAAGGCGCAAGACCCCATGGGTACTAGGGTGCTGTGGCCCCATGTTCAAATAGAAGGTCTGCTCGGTTATGGGCTCAAGGAACTCATTCGCCATAGATCTCTTCCGTGCTTCTGAAGGCGTGGACCTTGCCGTAATCTTTCAAGAGCGGGTAGAAGTCAGCGTCCTCCGGCAGGAGAAGCCGGCGTAGGTCTGGATGGTTGTCAAAACGAATGCCAAAAAGCTCGAACACTTCCCGCTCATACCAGAGAGCCGCATCGTAAATGCTGCCGATGGAAACCACCGATTCACCTCTGGACAGTTGTACTCGCACCAGCACCCGGGAGATGCTTGTGCATGAGTTGAACTGGTAGATGATCTGAGGACCGTTGGTAAAGTCCACTGCAGCGATTGATTCCAGAAAACAGTCGGCCTCGAGGGCTGCTTTGGCCACAGCCTCCACCTGATCGACCCTGGCCTTTATTTCCAATAAGCAGCCGTCTTTCTCATAATCCCGCGGGACCATGTCCCCCGGCTCAACGACCTTTGACAATTCTTCTTTTAAATCTTCTAAGGACATTTCGTTTTTCGCCTTTGGTGATTAAGTCCTCTAAAGCCAGAAATCCCTGAATTAACCCCTCGGGTCGAGGTGGGCACCCGGGCACGTAAACATCCACCGGTACGATGAGCTCAGCCCCCGGCACAATGGCATATTGACCGTCATACTCAAACGGCCCCCCGGAAATTGCGCAGTTGCCCATGGCGATACACCATTTGGGCGCTGGCATCTGCTCCCAAAGGGTAACTATGGTCGGGGCCATTTTCTTGGAGATAGTGCCTGCTACGATCATCAAATCCGACTGCCGGGGCGAAGGACGAAAGACTCCAGCTCCAAAGCGGTCCAAGTCAAAACGGCTGGCCCCGGCCGCCATCATCTCGATGGCGCAACAGGCCAGGCCAAAGGTCATGGGCCAGAGGGAATTGGCCCTACACAGGTTGAGTACCTCCTCTACAACCGCGAGTTGCACGCGGGCGCCAGGGGCTATCTCCTTTTCTGCCAAGTGAAAACTCCTTTACGCCAGGCGTAGACAATGGCCAGGGACAGAATACCGATGAAGATAACGATCTCAATGAAGTCGCGAATGAAAAATCCCTTGTCGTATGCCAGAGCCACGGGAAAGAGGTAGAGAACGTCCACGTCAAAGGCAAGAAAGATGAGGGCATAGATATAATAGGCAACGCTGAACTGTATCCAAGCGCTGCCAATTGCGGGCATGCCGCTCTCATAGGTCTCTGCCCGCTTAGCCCCAACGCTTCGACCGCCAATCAACCAGGAAGCAATGAGCGGCGATATCGCGAAAAGCACAGCGGCCAACAAGAACACACCCACATAAACAAAGTCATGTAAGGCTTGTGCGGTCATGAAATACTCTCAACTCTTTGGTGGACAAGGCCACCGGTAAGCCCAACAGCCGCAAATGTTGCCACTTTGTTCCATGAACGAGAATCAGGTGGGAGCAAAACACTTGGTGATGATTATCACAAACGAGGTGTTTTGTAACAGATTATGGCTACCACCGTCAAGGCAAAAAGAGAAATTTTCTCAGGCATCGAAGAAATATCTGTTGGGGTTGGTCATGCTGATGGAGCTCACTGCTGTAACGATACAAAAAATGGGGTAATTTCTGATGAGATTACTCTTGTACAATGAAATGAAAAAGGTTATACTCCCTCGCTGGGAAAAAAGATATTATTCACAAGCTGACAAGAGTCCATGTAGCACAGCTGATTTTTGGTCGATTGTGAACCCGGTCTGTCCAAATGGTCAGCGGTTTTAGCCCACCCATTCCAGCCGACAAGGAGCACAAAATGGCCGGTTCGACACCTGGGCAAAGCACCAGATCCGATGATCCTTTCAGGATGTACGCCTCGCCTGTAGGCGCTGGTTTTTTGCAGAAAGCTAACAAAATTTTTGAAGATTTTCCCGTCTCCAAGTACATTCTTTTCTTCGTGATTTTTTCCATTGAAGTAATCATCGCTTTCTGGGTCTCTATCTACCTTGTTTCTTGAGTAGCTCTGGCCCCGATGAATACAATGCGAAACATAATCCTTAATCGATGAGGGATGAACACATTGCCTCATCACAGTAAGTCCTAAAATTCACAAAGTTAATGACTCTTAAAAAAATATATGCTATATGTGCAAATTCAATTTCCCTACCTGTGGCCGTGCAGGCCAGAAAAGCCGGATGGAATTTCTGCAGCAATTCCATGGGTATTTTTCCCATGATGCTGAAGATTGTCTTATGACCCGAAGCATTCAGTGGAATAAAAGAGGGAATTCATGAAGGAGAAAATCCGACTAACCATCAACGGGCAGGAAGTAGAGGCCGAAGCAGGGAGCACCGTTTTACAGGTCGCCAGGCAAAACGGCATTTACATTCCTACACTCTGCTACAACGAAGTCCTTAAACCCATAGAAAGTTGTCGCCTCTGCGTGGTTCAGGTGGAAGGCGAACCACACTTCCAGGCCTCCTGCGGTACTGAAGTCCAAGAAGGTATGGTTGTAACCACCGACTCGGAGGAGATTCAGCAGACGCGTAAGCTCATGCTCGAACTCCTCCTCAAAGAACACTATGGTGACTGTATTGCCCCCTGTCAACTGACCTGTCCTGCCGGCATTGACATTCAGGGATATCTTGCCCTCATCTCCCAGGGCCAGTACATTGAGGCGCTCAAGCTCATCCGGGAGCGGTTGCCCATGCCACTCTCCATTGGTCGGGTCTGCCCTCATTTCTGCGAATACAAATGCAACCGCAACTTGGTAGAAGAACCCATCAATATCAATCATCTCAAACGTTTTGTAGCCGACTACGAAATGCACTCAGGAAAACGCAACCCTCCCCCCCTGGCAGAGTTCTCTGGACGCAAAGTGGCTATCATAGGTGGTGGGCCAGCAGGCCTTTCGGCAGCCCATTATCTCCGTCGTCTGGGACATGGCAGCACCATTTTTGATGCCATGCCCGCCCTAGGTGGCATGCTTCGCTACGGTATTCCCGAATATCGTTTGCCCAAGAAGATCCTGGATTGGGAGATTGACGGTATTCTGGAGTTGGGCAACATTGAGGTCAAACTTGGAGTCAAGTGGGGAGAAGACTTTACCGTAGAATCCCTGAGACAAGAAGGGTATGACGCCTTTCTCCTTGCTATCGGCGCTTGGGATACACGTAAACTAGGCATAGTGGGTGAAGATCTCCAGGGTGTCTGGTCCGGTGTGGACTTTCTTGTTGATCTTACTCTCGACAAGCCAGTTGAGATGGGCAAAAACATAGCCATAATCGGTGGTGGGAATGTTGCCATCGACGCGGCCCGCAATAGTGTGCGGTTGGGGGCAGATACGGTAACCATAATTTACCGACGCTCCCGTGATGAGATGCCCGCCAGCCCTGAAGAGATCCATGGTGCAGAGGAAGAGGGAGTCCAGTTTCATTTCTTGGCTGCGCCTGTCCGGCTCTTTGGCAGCAATGGCAAGGTGGAAAAACTGGAGTATGTGAAGATGGAGCTGGGTGAGCCGGACGCCAGCGGCAGGCGTCGACCGGTACCCATGGAAGGCTCTGAAACCGTAATCCCCGTTGATATGGTGATCGCCGCCATTGGTCAATTCCCCGATCTCTCCCCAGTGGAATCCGACAAAGCTGTCGAGGGAATTCCCACCACCCGGTGGAATACCTTCGGTGCTGATCCGGACAGCTTGTACACCGGCCTAGACGGTGTTTTCACCGGCGGTGACGTCTATCGTGGCCCTGAAACCGTAGTGGGAGCTCTGGCTGACGGTCGCAAGGTGGCAATGGCCATACACCTCTATCTACGCGACAAGGAGGTGCATAGCGAAGCCAAGCCATTTAACATATTGAAAGGGGATCTGGAAGCCATTGAGAAAGAACAGTTTACCACCAGGGCTACCTCAGCCTCCCGCGAGCTCATGCCTGAACTGGAGCCGAGTGTCCGCATCAAGAGCAACGACCAGATCGAGTTGGGTCTCTCAGAGGAAGGCGCCTTGAGAGAAGCTGATCGCTGTCTTTCCTGTGGGTGCATGGATGCTTTCGACTGCAGACTTCGCAGGTTCGCCTTTGAGTTCGGGGTAGAAACTACCACCCGTCTCATGCCTCAGATAGCTTTTGACGAAATCTCACAGCGCGACTCCCACCAGTTCATCGCTTTGGATCCCAACAAATGCATTCGCTGTCGACAGTGCTACGAAGCGTGCTCCTACTTCCAATGTTCTGATGCCATTGACTTTGAGGATACTCCCAACTTAAACACTAACTGTGTCTCTTGCGGCCTGTGCCTGGATCTGTGTCCCACCGGGGCCTTGGAGGAACGAATAAGTGCGGGCAAACCCGGTCCATTTCATTATGAACAGGTGGAGACCTTCTGCCCCCACTGCGGCTGTGGTTGCAATCTGGTGCTGAACATCAAGGGAGATAAGCTCTTTACTGTGAGCACCCGAACCACAGCAGCTCCTAGTTATGGGCACACCTGCCGTCAGGGCCGGTTTGACAGCTTTGACTATCTGTCGAGCCCTAAGCGGCTCAAGGCTCCTCTGCTAAAAAAAGACGGCAAACTGGTGGAGGCCAGCTGGGATGAGGCCTTGGAGCGGGTAGCCACTGAATTTAAACGACTGCACCAGGAGCACGGTCCAAGCTCTCTGGCAGCCATAGGTTCTCCGCGAGCCACCAATGAGGCCAATTACTTGCTGCAAAAGATCTTTCGGGCTCAACTGGGATGCAACAACCTGGATTACCCGGGAGGCCAATCTCATCAGGCCACCTTGACAGGCCTCGCCAAAACGCTGGGCACAGGAGCCATGACCAGTTCTTTGAGTGAGATTGAAAAGGCGGAGGTCATCTTTGCACTGGGCAACCTGATCGAAGAAAACAATCCCATAGTTGCCACAGCCTTGCGGCGAGCGAACCGGACCCACGGCAACCGACTCATTACCGTGAGCTCCACTGAAGTAGAACTGGGTAGATTCGCCGAACCTGCATTTATCATTGCCAAAGAACACAAACTTGACTTTCTCCAAAGTCTTATCAAATTGCTGCTGGAACTGAACCTCTATGATAAGGACTTTGTGGCTGCCAATACAAACGGTATCGAGGCCCTCGAAAAATCCCTGGCCCAGGTGGACCATCTAGAAACAGTGGCTCGAGCCGACATTCTGCCGAGCACCTTTAAAGAAATCGTCCGAGCCCTTGCAACCGCTTCTTCTGTCGCCTTTGTCTACTCAGAAGATTTCACTGCTGATGCTAACGGCGCCAGGAAGGTCGAGGCCATAGCTAACTTGGCTATGCTCACCGGACGGTTGGGGCAGCCACAGAGCGGAATCTATCCGCTGTATCGTCACATTAATGCACAGGGCGCAATGGATATGGGAATGAGTCCTTCGTGCTACCCTGGCCATGTAAGCGTATCAGATCTGAAAGGCAATGATCGCTTCAGTAACGTATGGTCCGGTCAGTTACCTGACAACCCGGGCTTTAGTTACAGAGAAACAATTGAAGCCGCTCATCAGAAAAAAGTTAAGGGCCTCTTTCTCATGGGAGAAAATCCCATCGCCACTGAACCTGAAAGGGAGAAAATTCAGGAGGCCCTGAAACAGGTTGAATTTCTCGTTGTCCAAGACATGTTCCTCACCCAGAGCGGTGAACTGGCTGATGTGGTTTTACCTTCCACGGGATTTACAGAGCAGGAGGGCACTCTTACCAACACAGAGCGAAGAACTCAGAAACTCAGGCCGACCCCGACCGCTCCTGATGGTCCGCTCCCCGACTGGCGCATTCTCGCCGATCTTCTCAACCGATTAGATACTGGAGCCTCATACACTGATGCCCAGTCTGTTTACCAGGAAATCATCACGGTGGTGCCCTTCTACGAAGGGCTAACGTATGACCGCCTGGAAGAAGGCGGCCTGCAGTGGCCTTACACAGAGAAAAACTCCAGCGGCATGCTAACATTGGACGATCTCAAGAAGCCTTTGGAGTTTGCCACCGGGTAATAATTAAAACTGTGGGAGTGGCTTTCCAGCCACGATTTGCTGGTGTATTAACAACTAAGGATCGCGGCTGGAAAGCCGCTCCCACATAATAGCAAGAGTGGGGTCCTGCATTTTCCTATTGAAAATATTGAACTATTAAGCTATACAATATTAATTAACGAAACGTAACGAGGCAAGGATGATACTAACTCGGCAGTGGGACGGTTTACTTAGCCTGGGGCTTTTGCTCCTTCTGGGCCTTTCGTGCCTGTGCGGCCCGCCCATTGCCTTTGATGGTCGCTGACCACCTGCTGGAAGAAACTAACAAAGGCCATGGGCAAAAGCTCATGGCCTTTTCTTTTTGTGGAGTCCTGGATTTAAGTGGAAATCTTAGGTGTCGGGTGTCAGGTTTCAGGTGTCAGGAAAAACAATGATAGAGGTAGAGCGCATCACCCACACATCACCTGATCGCAAGCACAGCGTGGTCCGACTTAAATTTGAAATCTATAATATGCAATCCGCAATCCGAAATCCAAATTGTGAAAGGAGGTGGTGAGCATGGGGCTGGCTCTGGCAGCGAACGAAGCAGCCGATGAATCCGACCTTTCTCTAACCCCTTCTATTTTTGGAGGCAATCATGACAACAAGGAAGATAACAATTTTCGACACCACCTTGAGGGACGGCGAGCAGGTACCTGGGGCCAAACTCAACGCCAAGCAAAAGCTGGAAATCGCCCTCCAACTAGAAAAACTTGGTGTAGACGTGATCGAGGCCGGCTTTCCCTGCTCTTCACCCGGAGACGCCCAGGCCGTCAAGATGGTGGCCCGAGAGGTAAAAAAGCCCATCATAGCTGGCCTGGCCAGAGCGGTTCAGCAGGATATAGACATTTGCTGGGAATCCGTTCGTGAGGCTGAGCAGCCCAGGATACATGTGTTCTTAGGCTCATCAGACATCCATGTTCAAAAAAAGCTTCGCATGGATCGTGACAAGGCCAGGGAACTGGCGGTGGAGTCAGTCAAATATGCCAAGAATCTCTGCCCGGATGTGGAATATTCCACCGAAGATGCCTCTCGCACTGATTTTGAATATCTTTGTCGGGTGATTGACGAGGTCATCAAGGTGGGTGCAACCACCATAAATGTCCCCGATACCGTGGGCTATGCCACCCCTGATGAATTCGGCGATCTCATTCTCCGGTTGCGGGAAAACATCCCAGCCTTGGACAAGGTGACCCTGAGTGTTCATTGCCACAATGACCTTGGTTTGGCTGTGGCCAATTCTGTCGCTGCCGTGCGCAATGGTGCCCAGCAGGTGGAGTGCACCGTCAATGGCATCGGCGAACGGGCAGGAAACGCTTCCATGGAAGAGATAGTAATGACCCTGCGCACTCGACCCACTGTTTTCCAAGCCCATACTGACATCAACACCAAAGAGATTTATCGGACCAGCCGGATGGTCAGCCGGCTGATGAACATTCCGGTTCAGCCCAACAAGGCCATTGTGGGCGCCAATGCTTTTGCCCATTCTGCCGGCATTCACCAGGACGGCATTCTCAAGGATCGCAGCACCTACGAGATCATGAGGCCGGAAGATGTGGGTATCAAAGAGCACACCATGGTTTTAACCGCCCGCTCTGGACGCGCCGCCGTTCGTCATGAGCTAAAGGACCTCGGTTTTGAGTTGGAAAAGGTGTTGTTTGAGCGGGTATTCAAGCGTTTCATTGATGTGGCGGACAGGAAGAAGGAGATCACTGCCAAGGATCTCAGCAGTATTGTGGAAATTGAAATGTCCAAAGTGCCTGAAACTTATACCTTCCTTGGCCTGCAGTTCATGAGCGGTGACCAGACCACGCCGCTTTCATCGGTGCGGCTCAAAAAAGGCGATGAGATCCTTACGGACGCAGCCATAGGAAACGGTCCGGTGGATGCCACCTATCGCTGTATAGAACGCCTCGTCGGCCATCAAGGCAAACTTATGGAATACGACATCAAGGCGATCACCACCGGGAAAGACGCTCTCGGGGAAGCCATGGTCCGAGTGGAGATAGAGGGGCGGGTCTATTCGGGCGTCGGCACCAGTCCGGACGTCATCGAGGCCAGTGCCCGGGCATATCTCAATGCTTTCAATCGATTCTTCGCCAACAATGTTTAAATGGAATTAAGGGCGGGAAGGTAAATCCCGCCCTTTTCTTTTTCCCAGGCGGTGCCCTGCACTTATCCTTAGCCCGCCTCCAATCCCCCGCTCTCCGCCACCTGCCCCACCAATGCTTCGAAGAGCAAAACCATGTCTTGATTCGCTTTGCGCAGTCTCTTGGACAGCTCTTTGGCAATGGCCCTGGTTACCAAAAGGCCAAGCATGGGGTCCTCCTCACCTAGTTGGATGAAATTGTCGCGGTGAATGACGAGAAATTCACAATCGGTTTCGGCGGTCACAGAGGCTGAGCGAACTTCTTTGTCCATCAAGGCAAGTTCACCAAAAAAACCATCCTCATCGTCTCTCAGGGTGACAATGGTATATGGTTCCTGTTCAAGGGTCCGTTTGTGGATGTTAACCATGCCCTTGTGAAGTATGTAGAGTTCGTTACCTTCTACCCCTTCACTTATGACCTCAACTCCTGCTTTACACTGCTGCCAGGTCACGATGCGTGCCAGCTCGGTCAGTCTCTCCTCATCATCTTTGACAGCGTCAAACAGTTCAATTTTTCTCAGTTTTTCAATGACACCCTGCTCATCCATTTTTCATATCCCATTCCACATGTATCATTATTCATTTCTCATTCTATCGAAATGCAGTTATCATTCTCATTCCTCAATTTGCAATGATAAAGGCGCAATGCCAGGTTAGAAATGCGCAATGAGAAATGTTTCTTGTGAAGCTCAGGCTTGAATCAGTATGGCCCGGGAGTATGATTTAATCTCATATTCTGGTCCGGGGTTGAACACCGGCAGATTGCCTCGCAGCTCTTTTACTGACTGGAGATTGGATACCAGCCGGGAGATGTCCGGGGTCTTCTGGGCCTCCTGGAGTGCTTCTCGCTTGCGCTGGAAAATGTTGCCGGTATTTTCCAATATGCCGATGAGGATGGTGTTTTCAGTCTCCGTGAAATATTTGCTGAGATTGTCAAAGCTATCCCCCACGAACCGGGTCGGGAAGTTTTTGGTGACGAGCCGACTACCTTCCACATCAAGGAGGTCTTGTATGATGTGGGCAATGCCAGAAGCCGCCGTGGCATTGGCCAGGAGAATCCGATTGTATTCTCGGCTCAAGACAATCTCATCGCAATGGACATTTTCCAAATAGCGCTTGAATTTTGAATCAATCAGTTCCACGCAGGTGTATATATCCTTGGATATTGTTTTGATGGTCAGAACGCTCATGACAGTGCGCGCATCCACTTCCTGATCGGACGCCTGGGTGCTGTTGTCTGCGAGGACAAGCACTTTGGCGGCTTGCTTGATATTGGCGCGGAGCAGGACATTCTCCTCCACATAGTCACCCCGGACAAAGCGAATGTTATGGAGGCTCGGCCGGGAGCGCAAATTCTCCACTTCCGCCGGTTCCACCATACTCACCACAACAATGTCCTCATCGGAAAGATCTGGGTTAACCCTGAGTATGTCCTCAAGCACCGAGACCATCTCATTTTTCCAACCACAGATAACAAAATGCTTTTTTATTTTTTTTTGATCGCCCAAGCCGCTCCCCTCCTTGATCTTCCATTCCACCAGCCAGGATGCGATCCTACCGGTGACCATGCCCAAAAGCCCAATGCCAAATAACATGACCAAAATGGCAACAAATCGTCCGCCGGTGGTCAAAGGAACCTTATCACCGTAGCCAACGGTGGCGGCAGTGACAAGGGTCCACCAGACTGCGTCCCACAGGCTATGAAAACTCTGGTTGGCAGGGTATTCAAAGAGCAGCACCCCCAGGGAACTCAGTAAAAAAACAAGCAAAATGGCACCGAGCACCGGGAAAGTACGACTCTTTATCAGCCATCTCAGAATAAGACCGAACCGTTTTCTCCTGTGGACAGCAGGTCTATGGAGTTGTTCTCGCATGTGCCGATTCACCTCATGCCAGCCGCAGCCAACGATACTCTACACGCGATTCCAAGGCTGATCAAGCTCAAAATGTATTGCGATAATGATAGGTTATAACATCTCCCCGTCTCACTCCTCGGCCAGCATCTCACTATATTCATGCTCATAGAGATAAAGAAGGATGGCAGCTACCCCAAGGATGAGCGGTCCGTAAAGTATCCCCACAATTCCAAAAAAATTGATTCCACCAAGAATTGCAAAGAAGAGATAGATAGACGAAATACCTCCATCCCCTTTCATCAGAAAAGGTCGGAGAAAATTGTCGATGGAGCCTACAACTAACATACTCCAAATGACAAGAAATAGTGCTTTGCCCCAGCTCTGTACCAGCACTAGATAAACAACCGCTGGAACCCAGATGACGGCTGTACCCACAACCGGAATTAGAGAGGTGAAAGCCATCGTGGTTCCCCAGAAGAGTGGAGAGATGCCGGCAATCCACAAGCCGATGCCCCCGGCAAACCCTTGGGCTACAGCAGTGGCACCGTTTGCCATCACCACTGAACGGCTGAGATCACGGACTCGGTCTATCAGTCTTTCTTCCTGCTCTTTTGACAGCGGTGACAGACCTTTGAGCTTCTCAAGAATCGCCTGCCCGTCCCGAATAAAATAAAAGACCAAAAGGATCAGAAGCAAACACTGAACCACAAGCCCAGTTACGTTCCCCAAAAAATCCTTGCCCCAGGAAAGGATTCGTTGTCCCAGTCCGGCACTGGCATCCAGAATGATTTTGCGCACATTCAGGTCCTCGAGTCCCAGTCTGGCAAACTGACGGTTGATCATGCTGCGGAGCGGCTGGACCCACTCCCAGGATAGCATCTTCTCGATGTTTCCCTCTTGCAGCCAGGTGTTGACCTGCCCAAACGAGTCGACCCCTTGGTTAACCAGTACTGTGGAGAAACCCACCAGTGGAACAACTACGATCACCACCAGCATTGCTGTGGTAAGGAAAGCAGCCAGGTTCTTCCTGTCTTTACACCGCTGCAGAACTCGTTTGTGGAAACGTTGGCAGACTGAGGTGAGTACTATAGCAAAAACAACCGTACCCAAATATGGTTTGAAGAGGAGATAGGTTAGATAAAGAAATAAAAAAAGAAGAGCTAAGAGAAATAGTCTTCTCGCTCTTGTTTTCTCTCCCAATGAATTTCTCTTCACAGCACCCCCCTACTCCACGTCTGCAGCTTTAGCGATTGCACTCCCGAACCCGCAATAGGATTTTTTCTACTACCCCATTTTTTATGGGCCGATGCTTAAATATTTTCTTGGCAAAACAGCTGAACCATGATAGATTTAGTATGGTCCCAACGAGCGGGAACCATCACGGTTGGCCTGAGAAGATAGTCTTACAGAGGGCCTACTGGACGGACCTAGTAACCCAGCCAGGTGGCAGAAATACCGGCGTTCATGGTGACGCTGGGGGGAGAACGGTGGTCCGGGAACAACCAGATGGGACAACGTTTGTTGGGGCCTTTTCTTTGCTGAAAATCAGTCAGTGTCGATCCTCATTCACGTTCTTAGGGAGAAGGGGACTCCTTCGCTCCCTCAAGGATGTTTTTCACCTTTTCATACTCCAGGCGAATCTTCCTCAGCTCTTGCTCTAATTCATCCCGTTTCTCACCAGGTGGCTTCGACTCCCAAGCCTGCTCCAGTTCCTCCAACCGGCTCTTCAGTTGATAAAGACTTCTCGCTATCTCTCTGATGTATGCCATCTTAAGCCGGCCTGATTATAAGCTGTTGCCATTTCTTCGAGCCCGGATTATTGAATAATCCGGGCTAGTACTATCTACTTTCGAAACGAACAAGGTCGCCACTCCTCACTTCTCGTTCCGGGTTATACAGCAATAGTTGACCCAGGTACAAGTGCTGCCGGACTTCGACTATTCTGCCGCGGGCAAGCTCTCTTTTCCGAAACACTCGTATCCTGTCACTGGACTGCTCCCGCACAACTTCCGTGCGGTAGACAGTAAACTCATTTCCTGGATTATGCTTTTGATGGTCGCTTCCATTTAAATAAATGATTCCGTCTGCTCGCACAGCCAACACCAGAATTGGCAGATCTTGTTCGCCTAGATCTGGCACAAAAGCAGCCTGCAAATCATTACTGTAGTAACGGTAAGTCGGATCCCGGGGCTGACAGCGGTACGCCCTCTCATAAGCAGCCACAGCTTCCAACAATCGCCCATTTTTCTCGTAAGCAATCCCCAGGTGGCCATTGACAGAACATTCATCTGGAGCTTCCTTCATCGCCCTCAGAAACAACCTCTCAGCTTCCTGCCAATCCTCCAGAGTAGCTGCCTGAATTCCCCGGCGCACCCATTTAGCAGCCACTGGGGTCATGGAGAATTGCGGGGTTCTGAGTATTCTTTGCACAGTGGACTCCTGCGGCATAAGTCGAGCAACCACTTCCTCGGCTATGGAGGCCATCAGTGCTTCGACCTCAGCCTCGGTTTCCACTGGGGGGCCAGGCAGACTGATTCTCTCGTAGCTTCTGGCAATTTCTCGCTCCCACAGGGTGCTGCCGCTTTGAATCTCAACGAGACGCAACCGCACGGTTAGGGAGGATCGCACCGTGGTAATCGAGACATCAACCGGCTTTGTAGCCTGCAAGGACTGGATACGATAGTAGAATGTATCTGCTATTGCGGGATTTTCCCTAAACCCTACCCAGTCATATTCCGAGGCATCGCCGGAGCCAAATTTCGGCAGGGCCAGCATCCGCGAGGTGTCTTGTGAGGCTTGAACAGAATATCGACTGACCTCGCCCAGGAGCAACACATCCACCTGAACCTTTTCCCCAAGTTTCCTCAAGGATGTGGCCTCGGGCTTGAAATCTATGGGCGCTCTTATCACTCGAGCCACAAATGGTCCTTGTCCCAACAACCCAGAATCCAGTCTCTTCGCTATTTCTGCTGCCATTCTGGGCCCCAGATCCGGTTCTGGACTCTTGAAAGGTAGTACCCCAATGGTTCTAACGCTCTGAATGTCCGCCTCCGATTCCTTCTGCAAGTCGATGGTCACCAATCTGGTGGTTATCGGAGGCCCACATCCACTAATGAGAATGGCTATCATCAAAAACCACTGTATCCACATCTTACGACCGTTGATATGCATCAGCCAATCTCCACCTCAGGAAGAACTGTTCCCAGGGTTAGCCTGGTGTACATCCTAACGTCCTCAGGTTAGCCCATGCCAAACTGCAGTGTCAAGTTGGTAACTATCGAGTCATACCAACTGATCTTCACCCCTGGACATTTGGTTTTCTCGTGAGAAAAATCTCACCGGTTCATTTTTCAGGGTACTGAGATCGCTCTCTACCAAAAGAGACACCAGAAACCCAAGCAGTCTTTTTCAGGGGGCAAATGAACAACCTCAGCCACGTTACTTTCTAACTGCGACTGACCTTCTTGAGCAGTTTAAGGGCAAACTCGGTTTCAACAACGGGAATCAACTCTGCTACCCCGAGATCAGTCCAATCGTAAAAAGAAGCAGCCACGTGAGCACCATCCTCTGCCTCAAAAAGACGGAAGACTCGATGACCGGAAATATCGAACCACTCTCCCTTAACCTTCACTCCTCTGGGATTACCGAGACCATCGAGGCGTCGCTTTATCACCTGGTCTCTGTCCTGAGGCTCATAGGTGAAAACAGCCATAAACAGCATAGAACGTCCTCCTTCCTCTCTTACGTTGATGGAATTGCAAAGCTGCGGCCCATATCTGAAGAGTCAAACCTGTAAAATTCGAAATCCGAAGCACGAAATCCTAAACAAATCCCAAATTCAAATGCTCCAATATTCGAAACGATAACAATAAGTAGATTCAACTAATGTTTCGGTCATTTGGATTTTGGAAATTTGAATTTGTTTCGAATTTCGATATTCGATATTCGGATTTGGCACTTAAGCTTTGATCTCCCCTTAGTCTTTTTGCTCCAGAACTAGTCTCCTCCCCAACTCATACGCTGCTTTGAGCGCCTCCGGTTGGTCCCTGACCTCACCTTTCTCATCAGCTCCTCGGACAAAAAGTTCATCGCTATAGGCTACATCGATGGCGTCGAAGAAATATTTAACGGTGAGTCTCACCCCATCAAAAAGCTTCTTGCCACGGGTGGCCGCCACCGAGATAAAAACACCTTTGCGGTCAGCAATGGGGGAAACCGGTAACTTCAAGATATACTTCTTGGCCCAAAGGGATTGACACCGATCGATCATTGCTTTGGCCAACGCTGGGACACTGTAGAAAAATATGGGGGATGCTAGGAGCAACCGCTCTGCCTGAATAATTTTCGGAAACAGTCCCTGCATTTCATCTTGAATTGCACAGACTCCGTCCTCAGCACATTTGTAAATCTCCAGACAAGGCGTGATTTTTAAGTCCCGTAAGATAACTTTCTCGCACAAGCCCCCGTGATCGCCCGCGCCTCTTAAAGCCTCATCCAGAAGGATTTCGGTATTTCCTTCTCTCCTGGGACTGCCAAGGATGCCCAAAACTTTCATACTCGTGTCTCCTTGCGGCACTAAAATTGCTTAGGCTATTAACGGTACCTGTGACTGCACGAAGATTCTTTCTCGGACGGAGGTGGAATCGCTAACCGGGCCATAATCGACAACTTTTTAGCCAGGTGCACATGTTACATCAAAAAGACTTTTGGGGAAAGCGGTACAATTTTCTTGCTCCGAAGAAGTCTGCTATAATGCCTTGGCCAGAGCAAACTAACTCTGAAGTCTCAAGCTGAGATAACCGTTATGGCTTTGCTTAGAGTAACCATGATCGCCGAGAAGGTCTCTGAATGTCCGACCTTCTCCAAAGGTGACCAAATCACCATAGACTATCCACAGATCGTCCTGGAGGAGACCGATAAGGTCTGCCTCTTAGCTCTGGATCAGTGCCATCCCTACATCCTACCACTTTCTAAAGGTGTAGCGTATGCCACCCTTGGCATTGGTGAGGAAATCGGCACCCTGCACTGCTGCTGTTTCATGGGTACTGTCACTTTCAATGTCATGAAACGGCGCCGCCGTATAGCCATCACCCGGGAAACATTGAAACACCTGGCCGAACTAAAACTTGACCTCGCCAAACTTCAGGTCATGCCTGTTTTTGCTCCCCTTCCGGAAGCCTCACTGGAGAAGATTATTCCTTTACTTCAGCTCCAACAAATTAATACTGGGACCGACATCATTCAGCAGGGTGATGTGGGCGAGTTTCTTTATGTAATTACCAAAGGGGAGGTATTGGTGTTGCGCGAGGGTGGGCAAATACGGGAAGAAGTGCTTGCCACCCTTTCTGAAGGTGAGTGTTTTGGGGAAATGTCTCTCATCTCAGGCGAACCGATCTCAGCAACCATCAGGGCAAAAACCCCTGTGGTTTTATTGCAGATAAGCAAGGAAGATTTCGATCGGTTGATCCTGGAGAATCCTTCCCTTAGTGTCTATTTCACGAAACTTCTTACCCAGCGATTGCAGCAGGCCAACACCAGGATGGAGGAAATGTTGGACAAGGGAATGCTGGGAAGCATAGAGACTTTCAGCATTCCTGAACTCGTCCAGACCCTCGCACTCAACGGCAGGACTGGCATACTTGTCATCTCGGGCCAAGAAAATGAGGCCGACATTCACTTTGACAAAGGTTTCATTCACCAGGTATCACTTGGAGAATTACTGGGCGAACAAGCTTTCTACGAGCTACTTGCTTGGGAGAAGGGGCAGTTTCAGTTTCAGCCCGCAGAGAGGCTCTCTATGAAGCGGCAGGTGCTCAAGGACACCATGCACCTACTGATGGAAGGGCTGCGCCGGTTGGATGAGAGAAAAAATCGCCTCTCAGGGTAAAACCAGCCGCGTCGCGGCAAATCCCAAATCTCAAATCACAAATTCCAAATCTGATTCGCCTCATGAAATTCTCACCTTACCCGTGTAATGGTCCCACCTTGATATATCTGCTGCCTGCTGCCCAATGTCAGTTTAGTCGTTCTTGCCAGTTTAGTCGGTTTCGCCTGTCTCCAATCTGCAATCTACAATCTAAATTCTAAAATCTACCCTCTGCCTCCTGCCTGCTTTTTTTAAATCCGCAATCCGCAATCCGAAATCCCTAGGCCTCCGGCCTACAAATACTGCTCCATACCCCTCTGCCTTATCACGTCAAGAATCTTACCGATATCCTGAGCCTTATGAACCGGGCACACCAGCAAGGCGTCCTCAGTATCCACCACAATAAGGTCGTCAACGCCAAGAAGAACGCACAGCTTCTGGCGACTGAACACCACATTCTGCCTGGAATCCAATGCCATAATTTCACCCTGGCAGACGTTGTTTTGATCATCTTTAGGCCAGATCTGGGCCATGGAGGCCCAGGTTCCCAAGTCGTTCCAGCCGAAATCTGCAGGTATCATTAAGACATTATCTGCTTTTTCCATCACACCATAGTCGATGGAAATGGACTCCAGATCAGGGTAAATGCGGCTGATTCCATCCACAGAATCACCCGTATCAAGAAAGGGCTGCAGTTTTTGGAGATCCGAGTAAAGTCCGGGCAAATGGCTGCTCATTGCCTCCAGGATAGCCCCCGCTTGCCAGACAAACATTCCGCTGTTCCAAAAAAAATTGCCCTGTTCCAGGTACTGCTCAGCACGTTCACGGTCAGGTTTCTCATGAAAGGAAATCACCTTGTAGAAGCCGTGATTTTGAACTGTATCAACTTGCTCTCCTGCCTCTATATAGCCATAACCGGTCTCGGCCGTCGTGGCCCGTATTCCCAGGGTAATGAGCGCTGGCTGTAGTCGGGCCCTTGCAACCGCTGCCCGGAGCGTCGCCAGAAAAAGCTCCTCGTCGGTGATCAAATGGTCCGCTGGCAATACTGTCATCACTGCTGCGCTGTCCCGCTGCTGCACCAGGAGTGCAGCCAAACCTATGCAGGCTGCTGTATTTCTTCCTACCGGCTCCAGAATGATATTTTCTTTGGGCAGTTCAGCAAGCTGACTATGCACCTCCTCCCCGTGATTCTCACCGGCCACCACTATTATATTCTCAGGTGGCAGCAAACTAGTGATCCTCGCTACGGTCTGTTGCAGCATAGAGCGTCGCCCTACGATATTGAGAAGTTGCTTGGGTCGCTTTTCTCTGCTCCGCGGCCAAAACCTGGTACCTTTACCTCCAGCCATGATCACCGCGTACATTATCCTGTTACCTCCGTACCAACTCAGGGTTTGAGACAATGAAACGAATTGTGCCAGTATACGGTGTCATTAGCCATTTGTCATTTGTCATTTATTGTTGGTAGGGTGTCATATTTACGAAAACCACCATGTGTGTTAGATTAAAGTGCTTCTGCGCTTCTCTCACAATAAGTACCGGACCTGTAGAATAAATACAGCGGTAGGAAGGATCATCATGAAAAGCGATATTGACTACAAGGAAGTTGGGAAACGGATCCAGAATTTTAGAGAAGTTCGGGGTCTCACCCGTGCCTTACTGGCCCAGAAACTATGCATAAGTGAACAGCACCTGGAAGATCTGGAAGCTGGGAAGAAGCAACTAACCCAGGAGAATATTGAGGCTTTGAGAGAGACTTTTTCGGTAGACCCAGCTTGGCTCCTCGGCGGCCAGACTCCCTAGCTCGCGAAACTTTATTCTGTTCTTATATTGGAGTGTGCCCACATTGCAGCGGTCAAGCTAACATGACACGTGCTCTACCATTGTTACAGGTGTAAAATCCCGCCACTTTTTCTTCGCCATGGCTCATTGGGTAAAGCTCCACCACCTTCATTGATCTATCTGGAGAGTCAGAAAATCATGCGATCAGTCAAAATACCTTTTTTGCTTAGCCTTGCGGCGGTTGTCCTTCTCCTTTGCTCAGCCTGCTCTGGTACTGAACAAGAAGTCCGGTATGAGCCCATAAGACTGCAAACCACAGATGGTATTTGGTTGAATGGTGTTTTGCGCCAGCCTCATCCCAACCAGACTGAAGCGGGAGTGCTCATGGTTCACGGCTACGGCGGCAATTTCTATTCAGGAATCATGAGCTTTCTTCCTGAAGCCTTAGCTGAACACGGCTTTACCACCCTAGCACTTAATATGCGCGACCATGACTTGGGGCCGAAGAAAAACCTTTTCGAAGAAAATCTGCAAGACATTGCCACAGGCGTGGATGAGATGGCTCGTCGTCGCTACAAAAACCTCTTCCTCTATGGTCATAGCATGGGGACCAATCGGGTCCTCTACTACCTGGCAGAAACGCAAGATCCGAGGATCACCGGAATAATACTAACCGGACCTCCTGGAAATCTCTTCCAATGGAACGTGAGAGCATTCGGCCTGGAAGCGGCAAGCAAAGTTCTCCGCCGAGCCCAGGAGCTGCAAGCCGCAGGCAAGGGGGACTCCTGGATGCTGATTGATCTCGGCCCTCTGGGCAAGACACTCTACACCGCGAACCATGTAGTAAGTCTGAGGGGCCCGGCGACCCGCTCCGACCCGTTTACAAACATCGCCCAGTTCTCCAGACCTGTTCTCATAGTTCACGGTCTTGCCGATCGTTTGGCAGACCCTAGCGTGGCCGATCACCTTGAAAATAGTGGTCCTCGTGATAATCAGATAACGGTGCGAAAGATAGGGGCTGCTGGCCACCGTTTCCACAAACATCAAAAAGAGCTGGAGGAAGTCATCACAAAGTGGTTAGTAGAGCAACTTAGCTAGTAGGCGCGTTGCACCAGAAAACAGTAATCCAAATGCATGATGCAAACGGGAGGAAATTCGAAATTTGAAGCACGAAGCACGAAACAAATACAAAATCCGAATTCTCAAATGTTCGAAACGTAACTATTCGAAAAAAGTTGTCTGGTGTTTTGGTCATTTGAATTTTGGTAATTCGAATTTGTTTCGGATTTCCACCAACAAGCAGCCATTAAACTGTCACTGAATATGACCGTGAAGGAGAAATATAATGGGAAAAAAATTGGTCGTGGTGGGCGGTGGTGCTGGAGGACCGAGTGCTGCTGCGAAAGCCAAGCGCGTTGACCCCGAACTGGAGGTGATCATACTCGAGGGTGGTGAGCACGTCTCGTTCTCAGCCTGACCCACACCCTATTACATCGGTGATGTAATAAGGGATGAGGCCAAGCTCATTGCCCGGACCCCTGAAGCTTTTGCCAAGTCCGGAATCGAGGTAAAACTTCATACCAGGGCAGCAGCCATCCGACCTGAGCAAAAGCGAGTGGAAATCTCTGACGGTGAGACCCTTGCTTTCGACTACCTGGTGGTGGCCACCGGTGCTACTCCTCGGCTACCAGGTGTACCCGGCCAAGACCTCGAGGGGATCTTCTGTTTGCGAAACGTCACTGATGCCATTCGCATAAGAAAATTCATTGATGAGAAGCGAGTTAAACGGGCTGTGGTAGTGGGTGCAGGCCTGATTTCTCTTGAAATGTGTGAAGCTTTCAGGCGACTGGGACTGGAGACCACTGTCGTTTATCGAAAAGATCTCCCCCTGAGAAGACTGGGGGAAGATTTTGCTGAACAAATTCTCACAGAACTTGAAACCAATGGAGTGGCCTTCATGGGGGAGACCAGTCTGGAAGGATTTGAGCCTACAGACACGGGAGGGATTATCGTCCACAGCAGTGGTGGTACTTTTGAAACTGATTTGGTGCTCCTCGGTCTCGGTGTGGTTCCTCAGGTTTCTCTTGCCTCTGAGGCTGGTTTAGGGATTGGCTCCACCGGAGCAATTTCTGTGAACGAGTTCCTGCAGACTAATATTCCTGATATCTATGCCGCCGGTGATTGCTGTGAGTGCTTTCATCGCATCAGCCAAAGGCCGGTTTATGCTCCACTCGGAGATATTGCCAACAAACAGGGTCGCATTGCCGGTGCCAACATCGGCGGCCAGAACCTTTCATTTCCGGGAATTGTGGGATCCACCTGCTTCAAGGTGTTCAATCTGGAGGTAGCCAGCACTGGCTTGACCGCAGAAGAAGCCAGGGAAGTGGGTCTAAAAGCAGAGGCGGTGACCATTCAAGGTGTCTCCAAAGCTCACAGCTATCCGGGGAGTCGTGAACTCCATATCCGGTTGGTCGCCGACACCGAAAACGGCCGGCTTCTCGGAGCCCAGGCTGTGGGAGGCGATGGTGTGGTCTCAAGAATCAATGGGCTTGCGGTTGCCCTGACCGGTGGCCTCTCCCTGGACGAGTTGGCCTATCTGGACCTGGCTTATGCCCCGCCTTTCTCCGGCGCTTGGGATCCGATACACATAGCGGCACAGAAGTTACTTAAGTGATATTTTACCGGTTTTGCCAGTTTCGTCAGTCTAGCCGATATGTGTATCAGCTCCTGAGGACTCACAATTTCAAGCCGCCAGTCCTAATTTTCTCGTTCCTCAAGCTATGTTACAATACCGAAGTCGAAACTGGCCGACTGGCTAGACAAGCATAACCGGCAAAACAAACTTTGTCTTCCAGTGTTAGACTGCAAATATGACCAAATAGCTGCAAGGAACCATCTTGAAAATTCTGCTCCACATGTGCTGTGCACCGTGTGCCGTCTATCCGCTTCAGGTTCTGGAGGATGAGGGCTCTAAGGTTTTCGGTTTTTTCTATAATCCCAACATCCATCCCTATCAGGAATATCGTCGCCGGTTGGAAACGGTTGAGCAGTTTGCCGGGCAGGTAGGCCTAGAGGTAATATACCGGGACGAATATGATGTGGTCAGCTTCCTGCGGGAGGTGGCGTTCCGCGAATCCAATCGCTGCCACTACTGCTACCACCTCCGGCTAAACGCAGCCGCCAAACTGGCCAAGAAAAGCCGCATGGATGGTTTTACCACCACCCTGCTGTACAGCAAGAGGCAGGATCACGAACTGGTTCGCCAGCTCGGCGCGGAAGCGGGTCAAGAACACGGGATCCCATTCATCGATCGAGATTTACGTCAAGGTTGGCAAGAAGGCATACAGAAATCGAAAGAATTGAATCTTTATCGGCAGGGATATTGCGGCTGTATTTATAGCGAGCAAGAACGGTACCTGGGCACCCGTCGTTAGTGGTCCGTTGTCCGTTGCGTAGAAGGCATAGGGCATGGAGCATAGGGCATAGGGTTTAGACATACTAACCTGAGAATTGTGCCCTATGCTCTATGCTCTATGCGGCGAACGAAGTGAGCAACCCTACTCGTAAACAAACACCCGCTGGAGGGAAGGAGCCCGCAGCAGGCTATCTATCTGGCTCTGTATATCTCGTCGCTCTTGATCCGATTCCCACCTTCTCCAGTCATCCAAACTGCTCCAGGTACCGATCACCAAGTACTCATAGGGATCTTGCAGTGAGCGTAAGGTCTCACCGGAGATGTAGCCTTTGGCGTGCATAGCCTTGCTTCTTAGCCTCATCAGAAGACTACTCAATGCGGGTTCATTTTCCGGATCTATTCTTCTTTCTATTAGGACTCGAATGGCCATCATCACCCTCCTTTCTGCCTTGGCAACGCTAGCTAGTGTCCATCCGGAGTTCCCGACTGGACACTAGATAAACCTAATTTTTACTATACCACAGGGGATGAAGGAATCGAACGACAGCTACTATTCATCGAGAAGGGACTTTGAGAAGTACGACGTACCGCCTGGTGCCTCTAACATTCCCTTGGCAGTAAAAATACTGAGTTCCTGTAGTCTCCCCTCTCCGCCTATTGCGACTATGCCGGTAATTTCTTACCATCCAAGACGTCACGAAGAGTCAGAGAGGAAAGTTCTTCCATCAATCGCTCACTCATACGGAGCCAGATGTCACGAGTTGGGCAGTTTTTTTCGCGCTCGCAAACTTTGGGATCCTCAACACAATCCACCAAGGACAGACCCCCTTCAAGAACCTTTATGATTTGCCCAACGCTTATTTTGTCAGGTTTCCTTGCCAAAGTGTAACCGCCCCTGGCACCTCGGACGCTGCGAATGTACCCAGCGGCTTTCAGTGGAATAATTAATTGCTCCAAGTACTTCACCGAAAGGTCCTGACGGTTGGCGATCTCCCTAAGAGGAGTTGGGCCCTGATCGTGATGAGCAGCCAAGTCCAGCATCATTCGCGTGCCATACCTACCTCGAGTGGATATCTTCATGAACTCCTCCTAAACGTATATGAAATTAGTCGGATTATAACAATGTCACCCTTTTCTGTCCAGAGGACAAACTTTATCCGGGCTGGTTGCTTCTTGCTACCCTCTTTGTCATAATGCCAAGCGCCCCAACTGCAGAGATTTCTATGTGAGTCAACAATTACGTTCTGCTACTGAGCGAGAACCTATTGTTTGGGTGATAACTGGAGTGATGGATTAGTGAAGCATTGGTGCATCAGAAATTCCAAATCACAAATATCAAATAAATCACAATGACCAAAATTCGAAATTCCAAACCTGTTTTTTGTTTTGGTCATTGAATATTGGAATTTGAGATTTGTTTGTAATTTGGTGCTTGGAATTTGAGATTTTGCAGTGTTCCAGTACTTCAAGACCATTAGCCAGCACTGGAGGACCAGGTTTTCTATAACTAAACAAGACTTGTCCATTCTAGGGGTGGAGACTATTAGATGGCAAAGACACCATCGCACCAGAAGATAAAAACCTATGTCCGAGAGGTGTATGCGAGGCTAGCTACTTCCGGCACAGCCAACGTGAGCCACGCTCCCATTGCCAGGGGGGAGGATCTTGCTCATGCTCTCGGCTATGACACCTCAGGATTATCAATCTCCAAGAAAGCCTGGGATCTTTTTGCCGGCTGCGGGAATCCGTTGCAGGAGATCAAGCTCGAACCTCATTGGACGGTCATAGATTTGGGCTGTGGTGTGGGTATCGACAGTCAGGTTGCTGCTCTTTCTCTGCAGCCACCAGGTAGGGTCATTGGCATTGACATCACTGTCGCCTTGCTCCGACAGGCCAAAGAGTATGCTAGCGCGCACCCGGGCTGTCACTGGATGGGAGGTGATGCTGAGCAACTTCCGCTGCGACCAGGATACGTAGACCTGGTTATTGCCAACGGCTCTTTTAACCTGATGCCCCAAAAAGGGCAAGCACTGGCAGAGATATGGAGGATTCTCAGACCCGGCGGCTACCTGGCGCTGGCCGATCTCATTGTCGTTGGGGAGATGGAGCCAATAACTGAAGGATTCGAGGACGCCTGGAGTTGGTGTGTAGCAGGAGCACTTTCAGCGGGCGAATACGACGTTCTCTTAAAGTCCAAAGGGTTTTCCTGGTGGGAGCTTAAAGAGAAAGGGAACTACGGTCCTTTAGCGGCCGCTCATTTGCTCGCCCGCAAAGGAGGGAAAAACTAGTCATTAAGCTTCGCGTCATTTGGCTCCGCCGTCAATACGCTTCTCTGTCATTTATGGTCACAAATTGAAGCTCCTTGCAGCCAGCTGCAGGGAAGCTTCGAAATGTAAGGTGTTTATACTATTTTATTGTAGTTCGCTCGCATTCCCCGCAGCAAGCTTCGGGGAATGCGCTCGCTGGAGCATTTTCACTATTTCCCTGGGTTGCAATATAATTGGGCGACCGGATCATAGCTTCGCAGTTAATGATGATCTTATTTAAAGCGACCTAATGACAACGTAGTGTTATGACAGCTTAGCGTAATGACCTAATGACCTAAGGGAGCTGAGCGCTATGCCTTTTACTTGTCTTCCTTCCTGAATGCGGAGTGCATTCTCTCCACCATAACGCTGGTGGAGATTTCCGGCACCAGGGGAATCCTGAGCACCTGCCCGCCAGCCTCTATTACATCTGGAGCTCCGACGATTTCTTCCTCCGACCAATCAGTCCCTTTGACCAAGACATCCGGTTTGAGCAGCCTAATCAGCACGAGGGGGTCAGGTTCAGCGAAGATGGTGACCCAGTCAACACAACCAAGGGCGGCAACCACCTCGGCTCGCTGACCCTCTGGCACAACCGGGCGACCTGGTTCTTTTATCTGCCGCACCGAACTGTCGCTGTTCACCGCCACAACCAAACAGTCTCCCTGCTCCCTCGCCTGTTGGAGCAAATGTATGTGTCCAATGTGAATAAGGTCGAAGCAGCCATTGGCAAAGACTACGCGCTTTTCCGCCTTCCGCAGCGAATCCACCTTCTCCTTTAGGGTATTGCGATCAAGAACCTTTTTGGCCGCATTCATCATAGTTTCTCCATCTTCTCCGCTGTGGGATATGAGATTTCAGATTGCGGATCTCGGATTTCGGATTGCAGATTGAAGCATGGAAATTACAAATCACAAAACTCAAATAACAAACAAATAACAATGACCGAAATTGTCCGCGCTTCGCTTGGACTCCCCACCCTGCGGGCGGGTCCCCAGTTTCAAAATTTCAAACCTCATATCATTTTAATAAGAGAGAATCCTAAATATGTTTGGGTCTTTGATTATTGGAATTTGAGATTTATTTGTAATTTGGTGCTTGGGATTTGGAATTTGGTTTGAGGATTACGGATTTGTGATCTCACATCTCACACCCCACATCCCGCATCCCATATTTCACTCCGCCACAGTTCGTGCAACAGTCAGGACTGCTACCTCTCTGGCCTCTCCATCCTTTTTCAACACCCGCACACACTGATTCACCGTTTCTCCGGTGGTCAGCACATCGTCCACAACCAGAATACCTTTCCCTTTAACTTTTTCATTCGACTTTAGACTGAAGGCACCTTTTACGTTTGCTGCACGCTGCCGGCGGCTCAGGCCGGTTTGTGGTTCAGTCCACCGCGACCGCTGCAGGCTCGCGTAGTCAACCGATATTTTCAATGCTGATCCCAACCTTCTTGCCAGCAAAGAGGCCTGATTGAAACCGCGCTGCCGCAGACGCTTTGGATGAAGGGGAACCGGAATAATACGGTCAATTTTGTGCAACCGGGCAAGGTGCTTTCCCGGTGCAGTCAACATTTGTGCCAGGGGTCTGGCAAGAGAGGTCCGGCCCCCATACTTAAAACGATGGAGGACCTCCCTGAGAGCACCTCGATAAGAGCCCGTCGAACGAGCCCGATCGAAATAGTGTATTCCAGCGAGACAGTCACCGCAGAGATGAGCGTTCGGGATTTCGGTTGCGTATGGAACCCCGCACACTGGACAGTACGGCTCCGAGATGAGTTCCAGAGTCCTCAGACAACCCGGACAAAAAGGTCCTGACCGGTCTGAGTGTAAGGGCTGACCGCAACCTGCACAGGTCGGCGGATAGATGAAAAGAGTTAGCTCTTGCACGAGCCTGGCTGCGAAGGCTGGTAAGCGATGGCCCCCTTTTTGTATATGGGCACCGGCTCTGCGGAGACTTGGTTTGTTTGCGGGCATAGTATGTAGCAAGCGGTATACTAAACTAGGCACTATCACGTCAGTACGCTTCGCTGTCATTCATAGTCATTAGGTCACTAGGTCGCTTTTTTACCTGGATCACCCCATCACAGCTTCGCTCCTATTGGTGATCTTATCTTTAAACCACCTAATGACGGGCGATCAGCCCAAATGACCCAATGACAACGAAGTGTTATGACAGCTTAGTGTAATTACTTACTGAGCTGAAGATGGCTACTCGATCTACGCCATACGTTCTACGATTGCTTGGGCGAACTCGGAGCATTTAACTTCCTCGGCTCCATCCATCTGGCGGGCCAGATCATAGGTAACTGTTCCAGCTGATACGGTGGCTTCCAATGCGGTCCGAATCAGATCACCCACCTCTTGCCACCCCATGTAATCAAACATCATGGCCCCGGAGAGAATGAGCGAACTGGGGTTGACCTTGTCCTGACCAGCATATTTGGGGGCAGTCCCGTGCGTGGCCTCAAACACAGCCACCTCATCGCCGATGTTGGCGCCCGGGGCCATTCCTAAGCCTCCCACCTGCGCTGCCAGGGCATCAGACAGATAGTCACCGTTCAAGTTTGGCATTGCCAGAACATCATACTCGTCCGGCCGCAACAGCGCCTGCTGGAACATCATGTCTGCAATTCGATCTTTTATGACCACCCTCCCCTGTGGTTGTTTGCCTCCGTGCTTTTCGTAGACATCCGCCTCGGAGATCGTCTGTTCTGCAAACTCCTCTGCCGCCAATTCGTAACCCCACTGGCGAAAAGCTCCTTCTGTATACTTCATGATGTTGCCTTTGTGCACCAGGGTAACGTTTTGATAGCCTTGATCAAGGGCATAACGAATGGCCCGCCTCACCAGTCTCTGACTGGCAAATCTACTCATGGGCTTTATCCCGATGGCCGATCCAGGCCTGATTTCCCGATTCAGGTGCTCGCCAATATAGCTCACCAACTGGTTGGCCTCAGGAGAATTAGCTGGCCACTCGATACCAGCATACACATCTTCCGTGTTTTCTCGGAACACCACCATGTCCACCTTTTCTGGAAAACGCACCGGCGCCGGAACTCCCTTGTAGTAGCGAACCGGGCGCACACAGGCATAAAGATCGAGAACCTGTCTGAGGGTAACGTTCAGGCTGCGGATGCCACCGCCCACCGGAGTAGTAAGTGGTCCTTTGATGCCCACTATGCATTGGCGCAGATTCTGCAGTGTTTCTTCCGGCAACCACTGACCGGTTTCTGCAAAAGCTTTTTCTCCAGCCAGCGCCTCCTGCCATTGAACTTTTCGCTGGCCTCCATATGCCTTTGCCACCGCAGAATCGAACACTTTGACGGCCGCCCGGGAGATATCGGGGCCGATGCCGTCACCCTCGATAACAACAACCATGGGGTTGTCAGGAACAGTCAAGGTTCCGTCATCATTTAGAGTGATCAATTGGCCTTTCTGAGTTGAACCCTCTGTACTCATAATTAGATCCTCACTTTTTTGGCTCACTTTGTTCGCCGCATGGCGCAAAGCGCTCAGCGCCTAGCGTCTTCACCGTCTCGGCTATACTCTATACGCTGTCTAATTTTTTCGCAAACTCCACTACTTGTCTTTCCTTAACACCAGTGCTCGCCACTCTTCCGTGGCTCGGCTGTCCACCACTTTAAAGTAATGAGCCTGGAAACATTTGGCAACCTCTTCCACCTGCTCGGCCAATATACCCGAGAGCAACAACAAGCCCTTATCAGAAACGTGCCCGGCCAGGTCAGCTGCCATGTGAGTGAGGAGGGATGCGGTGAGGTTGGCTACCACCACATCAAAAGTCTGCTCCACCTGATCCAGGGGAGTAAGAGCGACCGACATGACCTCCCCAACGCCGTTTCTATCCACGTTGCGCTGTGCTGCTTCAAGGGCTTCAGGATCGATCTCCAGGCCCAAGACCAGCTGCGCCCCCTGGCGTGCAGCAACAATCCCCAAAATGCCGCTTCCAGTGCCCACGTCCAATACAGAAAAACTTGAATGCCCCTCTTCTGTTGAGACGCTGCCTAGAATGTGCTCGAGTATTTCGATGCAAAGAGCTGTGCTCGGGTGATTGCCGGTGCCAAAGGCCCGTTCCGGATCGATTTCTATAAC
>Ga0210119_1000042_pt1 | contig 29812 bp, 29 predicted proteins | sample China_Bullhead_C_2_FD_184859 | JGI IMG/M metagenome (GOLD analysis project Ga0210119, IMG submission 184859) | Wetland microbial communities from San Francisco Bay, California, USA, that impact long-term carbon sequestration -... | ecosystem: Environmental > Aquatic > Marine > Wetlands ... | reverse complement strand
CAGAATAATGTTTTTGTTTCCTCCTTTTTCATTTGTATTATGTATCGAATATCATACACCAGTAGAAGCCATGCCAAGAAAAATTTTTCCCATTTTTAGTATTTTTCTTCAATAAAACAAGAAGTTATAAGCCCTCCTGAAAATTGGCATTCTTCTTGCTTATATAATATCAAAAAATGCTCTGGCTGCTCTCAACAATATGTCAGCTTATATGAATGAAGGGAAAATTTACCTTATAACAGAGTGGCGGCACCAAACGTGCAACCTCTTATACTGCAGGATAATAATCATGCCTTGTAACCTGTCACGACAGTAAGAACTGGCTAGAACAGTATTGTAATATCCCGTGCCGTCTAAGGCCCCAGGCGGCATCTCCCCAGAGGCGGACCCGGTTCCGGGTCCGCCTTTTTTTGCGCAAATTTTGCTTATAACTTTGAAGAAAGAACTCCTTAATCAGTTCAGGGCAATAAAACGAAAAAGCCGTATCCAGGCATTCCTTTATCTTATTCAGAGGCTATGATAAAGAAAAAGTACTATGCCTGAAACAATCCATATAGACGGGAGCCAGGGGGAAGGCGGCGGTCAGATCCTGCGTACAGCGCTGGCCCTGGCAGCGCTGCTCCGGCAGCCTGTGGAAATTGACAACATCCGGGCCAACCGGGTGCAGCCGGGACTGAAAACCCAGCATCTGGCAGGGGTGCTGGCCTTAGCCGGGATTACGGATGCAGAGGTGAAAGGTGCGCACAAGCATGCCACCAGGCTGGCTTTTGCGCCTCGAACCATAAAAGGCGGCAGGTACCGCTTCGAGATTACAACAGCCGGTGCTGCCGGCATGCTGTTTGGGGCCGTTCTGCCAGCTCTGCTTTTTGCGCCGCAGTCCTCAGACGTAACAATAACAGGCGGCACCCATGTGCAGTTCAGCCCCCCATTCCATTATCTGCAAAAGGTTTTTCTGCCGGGTTTGCGAAGGTTGGGAGGGCGCATAGATCTTGAACTGGTGCGCTGGGGCTTTTATCCCAGGGGGGGTGGAGAGATGCGGGCGCACATCAATCCCTGTAGCGGATTGCACGGGGTGCAGTTGGCCAAAAGAGGGAAATTGAAGAGTTTGCAGCTTTCAGCCTGCAGCAGCACCCATCTTCCTGGACATATTGTCCGACGGGAGATTGATTACGCGGAAAAGTATCTTACTATATATAAAGACAGACTTGGAACGACTGCTTTAGCCTGCGAGTCTTACAGTCCTGGCAACTTTGTCTTTCTGGAGGCGGGGTATGAACATGCGACGGCAGGATTCAGCGCGCTGGGCAAGCGCGGCAAGCCTGCCGAAGAAGTGGCGGAAGAGGCATGCCGATATTTCAATGATTTTGAAAAGACTGCGGCAACTGTGGACAGCCACCTGGCAGACCAACTCATTCTTTATATGGCCCTGGCACATGGCGATTCATTTTTCATTGCTGAAAAGATTACAAGTCATCTGACTACCAATATTGCTGTCATTAGAAAATTTCTGCCTGTCAGCATTGATCTGGATATCTCCACGGGTCAGATAAGCGTGAAAGGAACAGGCCACAAGGGTCCATAATACACCCGTATCATGAATCCTATTGGAGCAGGAGGTATTTTCCGGCAGTGAAATATATTGGCATGGATTGTCTATGATGCATTGCGCGAATCATTTCTGTGCTATATTATATACCATTGGGAAAAATCAGGATGTGAACGGAATTGCTGCATCACTTGCCATAGACATGCACGGAGAATATGCAACTTTTGGTAAGCAGACGGTAATGAAAATCTTTACCTAAAAACAGAGTCCTGAAAGTGGCATAGCATTTGCTTTAGTGATTTATGACAAATAGGAGACTGGCCTCAACTGCTTGATGGCCAGCAAGAGAATTAAAAAATAGCAGGAATTATTTCTACAGGAGAACACTGAAATGTTTAGAGTATTCAAATGGTTAATGTCTTCATGTGTTGTTTTGATGTTGACCATATCACTTATTTCCTGCGGCGGCTCGGATTCGCCTGCCGCGACCGGCACCCTTAACATTAAATTAACCGATGCTGCGACATCTCATCAGGCTGTTTACGTGACTATTAACGAGGTGCACGTTCACCATGAAACGGGTGGGTGGGAGACGCTCCCCGGACTTGATCTGCCCCAAACCGTTAATCTTCTGGAACTGGTCAATGGAGTGATGCTTGACCTGGGCATAGCTGAACTTGAGGCCGGGCACTATAACCAGATGCGGCTCATACTTGAAGACAGCGAGGAAGTTCCTGATCCCCAGGATCCCCCGGACAATAATATTTTGGGCAAAGCGCATCCGTATTTCAACTACCTGGTAGACGCTGACGATAATGAAATACCACTGAAGGTTCCGAGCGGCGGCAATACCGGCATCAAACTCGTGAACGGATTTGTTATTGTTGCCGACCGGGCCAACGAGCTCGTTCTTGATTTTGACGCCCACAGGTCAATCGTCACAAAAGGAAACGGAAATTATGGACTGAAGCCCACAATCAAGGTCCTGGAAACCGTGGATAACACGGTAAGCGGAACGGTGCAAGAAGAGGATAACACTCCTCTGGGGGGCGCCTTGGTCAGTGCCCAGCTTTATAACCCAGACGCAGAGGATCCGAGAGATACAGTGTTTGTTGAATCGACTACGGAGACTGCGCCGGACGGAACCTATACACTGCTTCTGCCACTCAATACGTACAATATAGTTGCAACGGCGACAGGATATCTGCCTGCATGTCAAGTGCTTGAAGCTGAATGGTACTTTGATAATGACGATGCTGATTTCACTCTTACTCTGGCAGACGAAATTAGATCAATAAACGTCACTGTAGCGGGTATGGACACTGAAGAAGACACAGCCCTTTTGAGTTTCAGGCAGACCCAAAAATGCGGCGAGGGTGATGTAATGATTGAGGTAGCGTCAATGAATGTTACAAATGGTGTTTATCCCATCTCCCTGCCGGCAGGAACCTATGATGTGGTAGCTTCGGCTGTTGAGAAAACCACGCAGAAGGCACTGGGAATTGACTTAACTGTAGATTTGAATTTTACTTTTTGATCTGTAGATTGTTATCATAATATAAAATAAAAAAGCCCCGCATGGACTTGCGGGGCTTTTTTTATCAACCGGGCATCTAGGGCCTTGAGACCAGGATCGAATTTTCCACCCTTTAAAATTTGTTTGAAAAATGTTGTCTTGCCGTGGGGGGGCAATACTGATTATGTGTAGGGCAATATTCGCCATAGTGTAAGATTGCCGGGACGATTGAAGTGGTTGCATAGAAGAAAAGCCTTGTGTATCATGCACATGCTTTATTCTCAGGAAGTGCAATTTTATATCCATTTTTCAGGCAATTAGCATGTCCTGTTTCGTCATGAGACATGCTGCCCATTTTCAATTAATCCCTGTATTTTATGCAAACGGGCATACAAGAGTAAGCCGCCTTGCACAAACAGACGATTGATATATGCAGAGGAGCAATAAACCCTGGCGGCGTAAGGCTGGCAGGAGGTATTGCCTGGTAAGAATTTCTGGAGAGTTGCTATGCAGATAACAGACCGTATCCACGCCCTGAAGATTCCCTTCCAGATTCCTGTGGCTCCGGGAAAAACCCTTGAGCGCTTTGTCTATGTTTATCTTATCGTGGGCGGAGAAATCTGCATTATTGACAGCGGCGTGCAAAACACATCTGCAGTAATATTTGATTACCTCAAAAAACTGGGCAGAAAACCGCAGGATATTTCGCTGCTCGTCCTGACCCATGCCCACCCGGACCACATAGGCTCAGCCCGGGCAATTCATGCTGCAACTAAATGCAAGGTTGCTGCACACCCGGATGCCAAGGCCTGGATAGAAGATGTGGAGATCCAATTCAACGAGCGGCCTGTTCCAGGATTTCATACCCTTGTTGGCGGAAGCACACCCGTTGGTCGGCTCCTGCATGATGGGGATGTCATCGACCTGGAAACGGTCGCCCTGGAGGTTCTCGCTACCCCGGGACATGCCAGGGGCTCCATATCGCTTTACTGCAAAGAGGAGGGTGTTTTGTTTGCAGGCGATGCCATTCCACAGACAAATGACCTGCCGATCTATGACGATGCAGCCACAGCAGTTGCATCGATAAAAAGGCTTAAAGGTCTGTCGGGCATAGAATATCTGCTTGCCTCCTGGATGGACCCCCTTGCGGGTGCGGCTGCCTATAAAATGATGGATGCGGGCCTGGAATATATGCAGCGGATCCATGGAGCCATTGGAGAAATTGCAGCAAAAGGCAAAGTGGACGACCCTATGGAACTTTGCGCCCGGATGGTGAAAATCCTGGGTTTGCCGGAGATTGCTGTAAATCCATTAATAGCAAAGTCTTTTGTCTCGCATCTGCACAGTGATGGATCCGTAAAAAATCTCACGTTTATCAACGGGGCCGGATAACATCAATAGAATATGGGCGCAATATCGCATCGCATAGTGATTTTGTACGATGCCGACAAAATCATCGACCGGAAGAATCTGCGGTAAAGCAGGAAAGAAAAGACATAATGGCAAAGGTTTCAAAGCAGAATATACCCACTTACAGCGAATTGGAATATCGCCGTAAGTGGCTGTACCAGCTGCAGTCCGAGTTTAAGCAGATTTGCAGCTGGTACAGGATTGCACTTGCCGTCCCGTCCTTCAGGATCAGTGAAAGCCCGGCAACGCTTGGTTCATGGCACCCTGAATCGCGCACGATAAGTATCTCTTCCACCCTGATAAATGAATATTCATGGGACGCGGTCATCAATGTCCTTAAACATGAAATGGCGCACCAGTATGTGCATGAATACATGGGCAGAGGAATGGAGCTGCCCCATGGGCAAGCATTTGCAGATGCCTGTAATAAGCTTGGTGTGTTATCCCCTTTTAATGCAGCAACCGGGGACACCCCGAAAGTTTTTATTGCAACCAGGCAGCAGGGCTGTGACTCAGAATATGACAGGAAGGTGAACAAGGTACGGAAAATGTTTTCCCTGGCCGGGAGTGGCAACAAGCATGAGGCTATGGCAGCAATGAGCAAGGCCAACAGCTTTATCCGTAAATACAACCTTGAAAGGCTCGATAGTCTTGAGCCATCGCAATACAGCTATGAAATTATCAACACCAGGAAGAAGAGACTGCATATCATTGTGCGCAGGATAGGGAGCCTGCTCACGGACTATTTTTATGTTGATATCGTTTATTCCGAACTTTTCGACCCGGCAAGCATCGAGACTTTCAAGACAATCGAGCTGCTGGGTACTCAGGAAAATGTAACCTTTGCCAGGCATGTCTTTGATTTTTTAAGCCGCAGGGTTGAATTTCTCTGGCAAAACCATAGAAAAACAGCCAAGGCACCAGGTAAGCTTAGAAAAACTTATATTCTAGGGATTCTGCAGGGGTTTCGGGAAAAGCTGGAAAAAGAAGAGAAAAAGCAGGCAGTACCAGCCGGGTACTCTGCAGGAAGGGGCCGGCACAAAACCATAAGTGCGCTGGTTGTTGCAAAAGATCCGGGTTTATCGGAATTTACAACACGCCGTTTTCCAAGGCTGCGGAAGGTTCAATACCGCTCAGCGGGTATCTATTGTAAGGATACATATACTGCGGGAAAGACAGAGGGGAAGAAAATTACAATCCACAAAACAGTCAAGCATGAGGACGGAAACCGGGGGAGACTGCTGGGCAGTTAATACAAGAAATGAGCAAGCGATAAAGTTTTTTTCAAGATGGTTTTCCATGATTTATTTGCTTGATTTGTTTAAAATCTGTTGTTATTATTACGTTATTAGTTGTGCAGTGCCTGTTATTTTCAGGATCCGATTAAATGAACCGCACAATCAAGACCTATAGATTGTGCGGTTTTTGTTATTGAGGGTCAGAAAAACAGCCTGCCAGCCCGCTTGAAGCAATCGGGTTTTTCTTATTAAGTGGCTCTGCATGGGCCTAATGAAAAGGAGTTAAGAGGTGAAAGAAGGAACAGTAAAGTGGTTTAATGCGTCCAAGGGTTTCGGGTTTATCGAGCAGGATAATGGTGGTGATGTTTTCGTACATTATTCAGCAATAAAAACAGATGGTTTTAAAACTCTTGATGAGGGTGCCAGGGTTCAGTTCGAAGTTGTTGACGGCCCCAAAGGCCCAGCTGCTGACAATGTTGTCCAGCTATAAGACCAAATAAAAGCCAACAATAAAAAAAGCCCCGCACTATGCGGGGCTTTTTTTATTGTTGGCTGTGTAAAAAAACTAACCGCAGTTGCAACCTGTTCCACAGGCAGCTGTATTATCTGCACTATCTGTATTATCCGGACCGCAGCCGCAGCCGCAGCCGGCACTCAAACTGGCAGCTGCCTGGGCCAGTTCATCAGCTGTAGGTTCGCGCACATCAATCACATTGACATCAAAATGAAGCTGTTTGCCGGCCATGGGGTGGTTGAGATCAACCGTAACAGTATCATTGTCATTTACCTGCGCCACAGTAATCATGAATGGCCCACGGGGACCCTGGGCCTCAAAGGCCATGCCGGGCTTGACTTCAACATCATTTGGAAACTGGCTTTTGGGAATATCCTGGAACAGGTCATCTTTAACCGGGCCATAGGCGTCTTCCGGCGCAATAATCAGCTTGGCGTTATCGCCGGTTGCCCTGCCCATGAGTGCCTTTTCCAGGCCCGGAATTATCTGGCCGGTCCCGGTAATAAAGCCTAAGGGCTGATCGGCGGGGGACTTGTCAATTTCCTGCCCGGACTCCAGGGTAAGCGTGTATTCAATCGCCACGTACATTTTATCTGCAATATTCATTTGTATCCTCCTGTAAAATAAAAAATATCCCGATGAAACCGTAAGGCTTGGTTTCATCGGGCTCCATTGCTGCTTATTAATTTAAGGCATATGCCGCCAATGTCAACCACTTCGAGTGATTTTTGTTATGCAGCGAAAGAATAGAAGCTGATGGCATAGCAAGAGCCGGGTATTTTATCTGTAAGAATTATATGGTATGTTGGGATAAGCATATGATATAAGGTGCATTCAACCTGGTGCAACCTGTCCATGGAAGTGGAACATCTGGGCCATTAAATCAGTGAATTTCTGACTTATATAAAGGAGTGGAAATGGCGGAGAAAGTACTAAGTGTTGACCAGTTGGCCTGGGCCCTGGTAGCTGAGAAAGAGCCGGCCATTATCTGTAAACAGGCAGATGTTACGTATGACTTCCAAGCACAAAAGTTCTTAATGCAGTGTTTTGGGCAGGGAATTTTTGTTAATCCTTCAAGTTATACAATTGCAAGCGAGTCCCTATTGGGAGAAAAACTTTTACATGGGCTGGGTTATTTTTTTGACCTTGCTGCTCTCTGGTATTTAGGCACTGCAAAAAATGTTCCCACTTCAGGCCGCATGATCAGTCCGGCCAGCCTCAACGGTGGTGAAATTTTTCAAAGGGGGACCCATGTGCTCCCCTTGCACCAGATAGCTGCAAAGTATGGCAGCGACTTTGAAGGTTTTTATAAAAGAGGCGAGGAGCTTGGCGGGCAACAAATGGGGTATGGGGATGCTTCTTTGCGACTGTACCCATTTCCCAGGGTGCCGGTGACCATGATCCTGTGGAGGGGAGACGAGGAATTTCCGGCCCGGGCCGACATGTTTTTTGACACAACCTGCGAAAAGCATCTGCCTACGGATGTCATATGGTCAACAGCAATGACCTCGGCTCTGATAATCTTATAACTGGTCATCATCTACTTTAGTTTCCGTAGGTTAAGCAAAAAAAGAAAGAATATATGAGGAGGCCCGTCATGGAGTTTAAAGATCGAGTTCCAGATTATGGAGTGGAATATCTTGGTCTCCACAGCTTAAATGAAGTGCACTGGAACCTGTCCACGCCGGCTCTTTATGAATTTGCCATACGCAGGTATGAGGGCCAACTTGCCCATCATGGGCCGCTGGTGGTGTCCATGGGGCAGCATACCGGGCGTGCGGCCAAGGATAAATACATTGTTGACGAACCAGAAACCCGCGATGATATCTGGTGGAGCAAGGTCAATGTCAGCTACCCGGAAGATCGATTTGATGGCCTGCTCAAGCGAATGCTGGCATATCTGCGCGGTAAAACCATATATATACAGGACTGTTATGCCGGGGCCGACCCTCAGTCCCGCTATCCAGTGCGTGTCATAACCACCTTTGCCTGGCATTCAATTTTTGTCAGGAATATGTTCATTCTGCCTCCTGAGGATAATGCCCTCCTGCGCAAGTTTGTGCCCGAGTTTACGGTGCTTCAATGCCCCAACTTTCATGCAGACAGCGATGACGATGGAACCCGGAGCGGCACATTTGTGGCGATCAATTTGAGCCGGAAACTCATTTTAATCGGGGGCACCGCCTATGCCGGGGAAATAAAGAAATCAATTTTTTCAGCTCTTAATTTTCTTTTGCCGGGTAAAAAGATTCTTCCCATGCATTGCTCAGCCAACGTTAATATGAATGACCCCAGCGATGTGGCCATCTTTTTCGGGCTGTCAGGCACAGGCAAAACAACTCTGTCAGCAGACCCGAACCGGGTGCTTGTGGGTGATGATGAGCATGGCTGGTCCGATGAGGGTATCTTTAATTTTGAGGGGGGCTGTTATGCCAAGGTAATCAAACTTTCCAAGGAGGCGGAGCCGGAAATTTATGCTACCACCAGGCGTTTTGGCACCATCCTGGAAAATGTCAGTATTGATCCGGTTAGTAAAAAGCTGGACCTGGATGATGACAGCCTGACAGAAAACACCCGGGCCTCGTATCCGCTCTCGCACCTTCCAAATTATGTTAAATCCGGGATGGCCGGCCATCCGCGATCCATTATCATGCTCACCGCAGATGCTTTCGGGGTTATGCCACCAGTGGCCCGGTTGTCAACAGAACAGGCAATGTATCATTTTATCAGCGGTTATACTGCTAAAGTGGCGGGTACCGAGAAAGGAATAACAGAACCGGTAGCAACCTTTTCGGCCTGTTTTGGCGCGCCTTTCATGATGCGGCATCCTTCGGTGTATGCCCAGCTTCTTGAAAAGAAAATACAGACCCATAACGCAACCTGCTGGCTGGTCAATACAGGCTGGACCGGCGGGCCCTACGGTATAGGCAGGAGGATGGATATACAATATACCAGGATCCTCTTGAATGCAGCCCTGGATGGTGTTCTGAATGATGTCGAAATGTATGCGGATCCTATTTTCGGTTTTCAGGTACCCGTTTCTGTTCCCGGCGTGCCGGCGGAGGTCCTTAATCCCCGCAATACCTGGACTGACAAGGGAGCCTATGACGCCCAGGCGGAAAAACTTGCCAGGCTTTTTGGGGAAAATTTCGAACAGTTTAAAGAGAATGCTCCCGCGCATGTCATAGAAGCAGGCCCCAGGATCGTCTGATTTGCTGCATGGTTACGGGGTGGAATTGTTGACGGCAACAGCATAGGTTTCACCGGCAAACTCTACAAGGTCAGCGTTTCGAAGCTTTCGCCCACGCCGGATTTCCACCACACCGTTTACCCTGACCTCTTCGTTGGCAATACGGAAGTTTGCCTCGGCACCATCCTGCACAGCGTCTGCAAGTTTCAGCAACTGGGAAAGGCGGATGGTTTCAGTTTTAATCGTTATTGAAACCATGCGAAACAGTTTGCCTGGCCCCATATCAGTTCCATAGTAAAACTACCCTGCTTATTCGCTCTTGTTGAAACGGTCTGTTTCAGCAATGACCTCCAGCAGTTCAATTGCCTCGTCAAGCAGCTCGTTCGCCTCTGCCTGTTTCCCCTCGGCCACCAAATTCTTGCTGTCCGCAATGAGCTCGTTAACAGTCTGGCGCTGGGTTTCAGACATTTCATACCCCTTGTTCATCATAGTGTTGATGGTTGCAAGTTTGTCATCCGGGCTGTTTGATTTGCTGTCTGAAGAGGAGCAGCCGGCAACGGCAAGCAACATGACGAGTAGCACAGTGATCAGTTTGGATTTCATTTCAGCCAGTCTCCTTAATGAAATAGTTATGATAGTTAAGCGTCTGTAAAGGTAGAGCAAATTCTTACAGGCATAAAATAATCTGGGGAAACACCATACAGCATATAGGCATTTATACCCAGCTATTTTCTTTTGCGCAGTCGAATTGCTGCCGGGGTGACCTCGACAAGTTCATCGTCGTTGATAAAGGCAATGCAATCTTCAAGGCTGAGGAGTATTGGCGGGGTGAGAATAACATTTTCATCCGAGCCGGAAGCCCGCATGTTCGTCAATTTTTTGCCTTTGGCCGGGTTGACCACAAGGTCTCCAGACCGGCAGTGTTCCCCTATAATCTGTCCCCTGTAAATCTTGACGCCGGGACCTAAGAAAAGGGTGCCGCGCTCCTGCAGATTGAACAGGGCATAAGCTACGGTGGTGCAATCTTCTTTAGAAACCAGGACACCACTGGTCCGGTTAGTAATTTCGCCGGCATAAGGACCGTATCCTGCAAAAACATAGTTCATGACACCCATACCCTTGGTCAGGGTGAGAAATTCGCTGCGGAAGCCTATGAGGCTACGGGTCGGGACCTTGTATGCCAAACGGATCATTTCGTTGCGCCGGTTCATTTCCAGCATCTGCCCCTTAAGGCCGCCCAGCTTCTCAATGACAGGCCCCTGGTAATTTTCGTCAACATCAATGGTTAACTCTTCATAAGGCTCCAGTGTCTGACCGCCTTCTTCCTTCATGATGACAACGGGCCGGGTTACCTGGAACTCGTATCCTTCCCGGCGCATTTTTTCTATGAGGATTGAAAGGTGAAGCTCACCCCGGCCCGATACCTTGAAGCCGGCCCCGCCGCCAAGTGCTTCTACCTGCAGGGCAACATCACCCAATGTCTCGCGGAAGAGTCGATCCTCAATCTGTCGCGAGGTGACAAATTGGCCATCCTGACCGGCAAAAGGTGAATCATTGGGAATAAAGTGCATGGCAATAGTGGGCGGATCGATATCAATGAGCGGTAAAGGCCTGGGGTCTTCAGGATCAGTAAATGTGACCCCGACGGTGATATCATCCAGACCTGCAACGGCTACAATTTCCCCGGCTTGCGCTTTTTCTATAGGTATTTTCTGATCACGTTCAAATTTGAAAATCTTGGATATACGGACAGGAGAAAGGGTGCCATCCCTTTTGCCCACCACGATGTTCTGATTTATGTTGATAGTGCCGTTTACAACCTTGCCGATGCCAAGCTTGCCCAGGTAAGGAGAATAATCGATGGTATTAACCTGCAATTGTAAAATCCCGTCAGGGTCGCCGGTCGGAGGCGGGATAAAGGAAATAATTTTTTCAAACAGAGGGACCATGGATGCGCCATCTAGAGAGTCCTCAGCATTATGAAGGGCATATCCGCCTTTTGCCGAAGCATATATGACTGGAAAATCAAGCAATTCGTCGGGGGCCTCCAGTTTGGCAAAAAGATCGAATACCTGATCAACCGCCCAGTTGGGACGGGCGGCCGGTTTGTCTATTTTATTGATGACCACCAACGTGGGCAAAGAAATGGCCAGGGCTTTTTTCAGGACAAAATAGGTCTGGGGCATAGGACCTTCCTGGGCATCAACCAGGAGCAGGCAGCCGTCAGCCATACGCAGCACCCTTTCAACCTGGCCGCCAAAATCCGCGTGCCCCGGGGTATCTATGATGTTGATCCAGTAATCCTTGTAACAGAAAGAGCCGTTTTTAGCTGAAATGGTAATGCCGCGCTCTTTTTCGAGGTCCATAGAGTCCATGACCCTTTCCGCCATGGCCTGATTGTCCCTGTACATGCCGCTCTGTTTGAAAAACTGGTCAACCAGCGAGGTTTTGCCGTGGTCAACATGGGCAATGATTGCGATATTTCTGATCTGTTTTTGATTCATATGTGGAGAGTTCCTCGGGTAAGCTGCTGAAAAAAGAGCCCATCCTTATAGTATTCTGTATGAATTAGCAAGAAAATAATTGTCAGCCGGGATCTCCCTATTTTCATATTTGCGCACACTCCTTCTGTTGAAAATGAAATGCAGTAATGGGTTCATCGCCTGGCCTCCGAAGATTCTGTTGCTATTTGAGTTTTACCGGATGACTTGCTCGCTTTGAAAAGTAAAGGTAAACTTTTTTGACGCCGAGCGTAAGGAATTGCATAATCTGTGTAAACTGATTTGGCATGCGACAGCATATGTTGTTAATTCTGACAGAAATTATTGTGATAGAAAGGTGAACAAGAACAAGATAAAAAATGTCTGTATGCAGAAAAAAATAAGCGTGAAATTGTTTTGCTGCTTTTAATTTATAATAGCCTGAAATCACAGTAAAAATTATTTTTTTTGATGCATATTTAGCCAAGTGTCGGTTTAATAACGCTGAAAATTATATGCGGAATCGGCATTACCTGTTGCTCTTTTCATAAATAAAGCTGGCAGGTTGTCATAGTTATTGCATGCAAATTGAGAATGTGTATACTAGTGTTTGCCACGGTGTCTAATTTCATTTAAATATGCAAGAAAAAAATGATAAACCATTTATCATCAAAGACAAAACCATAACAGAGGAATCTGGCGATGCGTTGTCCCAAATGCGGCTTTATTTCTTTTGATCATTTGACTTCCTGTACTAAATGCGGGAAGGATATTGCAGAAGTAGCCTCTGAATTGCAGGGCACTTCCATTAAACTTGAAACCCCAATGTTTCTCAGTGCGGCCTTGGCTGGCTATGGCGACAGGGAGGGGTCCTTTGAAGAGATTTCCATGGAGACTGAAGTTGAGGAAGGGGTTGACATTTCCATGGAGACTGAATTTGAGGAAGGGGTTGACATTTCCATGGAGGATGAGCCCGTTGAGCAAGAAGCGCCTGAGATGGCTGGCACGGAAGCTGATATAGATTTTTCTATCGAAGAAGACGAAGCAAAAACTGACAGTAGTTTTTTCGGGGAAAAGGTCGAAGAAGCCGGGGCGCCTGTTTCTTTTGACGTCGACGCAGAAGTTGAGGAAGAGGCACGACCTAAGGCAGCTGAAAAGACTCTTGAGGACCTTGATTTCATGGGTGTCCCTGATGATGATGAGGGCGGCCTGGAGTTTGACCTTGAAGATTTTTTAGAGGATATGGATGAAGACAAGCCAAAATCATCCGGAGCCGATGATGTTGACCTTGATCTCGATGATTAGGAGATATAAGTAACAGTCTTTGGTTTTGGTTGCCATCCAGGATGATCCGTTATTCCCACCCCACTTTTGCAGGCCTCGCAAAAGCTCTCCGCCTAAGGGTATTACGTATTTAACGAGCTGAAAGTATCTTTCCCTGTAAATGTCTGTGCCTGTTAATATAAATAGTGCAAGCTTTGGAGCCAGGGCAGTGGCTCTTGCCATTGATTTTATTATTCTTGCAGCAATATATATATTTCTGTTTCTTCTTATTACCGGGTGGCTTCTCACCGAAGTGGTGCATTTCGAACCGCTGGCCATACTTCCCCTGTTGTTTGCGTATGTTGTTGTATTCCTGGCAAGTTTTATTTTTTTGCACATGTTTTATTTTACCCTTTTCCACGCCTTGTCTGGGCAGACAATCGGTAAAATGATAATGGGCATTCGCGTCGTCACCAGGGGGAATAAACAGGTTTCCCCGGCTGTAGCCTTTTTGCGTTGGACCGGTTACATTTTATCCTTCGTTCCCTTGGCATCAGGTTTTCTCTGGTCAGCGGTCGACAAAGATCACTGCGCCTGGCATGACAGGCTGGCGCAGACCAGGGTAGTATCAGCAGAAATGACTTGACAAGGAATTTAACCTTCCATATAGTTGCCTCTCCATTTTGGGTGGCGCCGAGATAGCTCAGTCGGTAGAGCATCGGACTGAAAATCCGAGTGTCCCTGGTTCAAATCCTGGTCTCGGCACCATTGAATAACAGAAGGAGCTGCACTTTGCCTGTGGCTCCTTTTTTGTCGTTTTTGCTTGACAGTAAGGCGGTAAACGTGTATACCGCACGCCGCATATTTAAGAGCATTTTTTTGCGCAGAGACATTGTATTTAGATCAGTTGGCTGCCTAACAGGCTGATGCTTGAGTACATTCAAGCTGTGATGGCAGCTTCTTCTTTTGGCTCATTTTTGTTGAAGACGGAATTGGGTTGGCGCCTGCTGCCACTTAGTCTGAAGTGGAAAGCGGGTTATTTATTTTTTGTCATCCGTGAACATCTGTTCATTGATGAAGTTTATGACAATTAAAGAGATGTATTTTGGGTGCAAATATGCTACCCAGGTATTACTAGAGGAAAGTTTGAGGAAGTAACAATGAAAGCGAATTTGGACATGTTAAGAAACATTGGAATCAGTGCCCATATTGACTCCGGGAAAACTACACTGACCGAGCGTATTCTCTTCTACACGCAAAGAATTCATGCAATACATGAAGTGCGCGGTAAAGATGGAGTAGGCGCCAAGATGGATTCCATGGAACTGGAAAAGGAAAGGGGCATCACCATCCAGTCGGCAGCGACCTATTGCAAATGGAAAGGCCATGCCATCAATATCATTGACACCCCGGGCCATGTTGATTTCACCATTGAGGTGGAAAGGGCCCTCAGGGTACTGGACGGTGCTGTACTTATTTTGTGTTCCGTGGGCGGTGTGCAGTCCCAGAGCATAACGGTCAATCGCCAGATGACACGCTACAAGGTCCCGCGCATAGTTTTTATCAACAAATGTGACCGTACAGGGGCCAATCCTTACAGGGTCGCAAAGCAGGTAAGGGACAAACTGGATCTTAATGCTGTGCTGCTGCAAATCCCCATCGGCCTTGAAGGTGACCTGAAGGGGGTCGTTGACCTGGTGACTATGAAGGCCCTCTATTTTGAGGGCGCCAATGGCGAGACCATCAGAGAAGCTGATATACCTGCCGAACTCCAGGAAGAAGCGGAGGCAAAGCGGGAGGAACTCCTTGATGCCGCCTCGATGTTCTCAGAAGAGCTGATGGAGGCTATTCTGGAAGGTACACCCACTGAGGAGATGATCCGTAAAGCTATACGGGCCGGTACACTCAGCCTGGAGCTGGTACCGGTTTTCATGGGGTCTGCATACAAAAATAAAGGTGTCCAGCCCATGCTTGATTCGGTTATCAACTATCTTCCAACCCCCAAAGATATTAAAAACACAGCCCTGGATCTCAAGAATGACGAGCAGGAGATTTCCCTGACTCCTGATCCTGATGCACCGTTGACATCGCTGGCCTTCAAGCTTGAAGACGGCCGCTATGGGCAGCTGACCTATATCAGGATCTACCAGGGGACTTTGAAAAAAGGTGACACCATTATCAATAGCCGGGATGGCAAAAAAGTAAAGGTCGGCCGCCTGGTCCGCATGCATTCGGATGAGATGGAGGAGATTGAAGAAGCTGCAGCCGGGGATATTGTTGCCCTTTTCGGAATTGACTGCGCCTCGGGCGACACATTTACCTCCCCGGATATATCGGTCTCCATGAGTTCCATGCATGTGCCGGAGCCTGTTATTTCCCTGGCAATTCTTCCGATAGACAACAAGGCCCAGGTCAATATGTCAAAGGCGCTCAACCGTTTTACCAAAGAAGACCCGACATTCAGAACCTACGTGGATCATGAGACCAACGAAACAATTATTTCCGGCATGGGTGAGCTTCACCTCGAGGTCTATATTGAGCGCATGAAGCGTGAATACCAGGCCGAAGTTCAGGTGGGGCAGCCGCAGGTCGCCTATCGCGAAACAATCACCCAGAGAGCTGAGTTTAATTACACCCATAAGAAGCAGACAGGTGGTTCAGGCCAGTTCGGCCGGGTAGGCGGCTATATGGAGCCCATAGACGAAGTCGAATATGAGTTTGTCGACCAGATTGTCGGGGGTGCAATTCCCCGCGAATTTATCTCATCCTGTGACAAAGGCTTCCAGAAAACCCTGGGAAAAGGCGCCCTGGCCGGCGCCCCTATCACGGGTGTCCGGGTGGCTATTAATGACGGAGCTTCACATGCGGTTGACTCATCCGACGTTGCTTTCCAGCTGGCGGCCATAGGCGCTTTCAAGGAGGGTTACCAGAAGGCAAAACCTGTTATCCTTGAACCTATCATGAAAGTTGCCGTGGAGGGGCCCTCAGAGTTTCAGGGAGGGGTAATGGGTAGTTTGAATCAGAGGCGCGGCATCATTGTGGGTACTGTTGAGGAAGCGAATTATACTTCGGTCGAAGCCGAGGTCCCATTATCGGAAATGTTCGGCTACTCTACTGTATTGCGTTCCCTTACCCAGGGCAAAGCGGAATTTACCATGGAATTTGCCAGTTATAAGCAGGTGCCGAAGTCAGTTTCTGAGGAAATAATCAAGAAATTTCAGGAAGAGAAGCAGAAGTCATAATTAATGACCTTTATTAATCAGGTTTTAGGAGTTGTATTATGCAGAAAGAGGATTTGATCAAAAAAAACCCGTTACGTGTCCTCAGTCCCTTATCAACAGAGTCACTGCCTGATCACCGCATGGGGTTGATCATGGCCCGGGCCGGACTTGGGAAAACGGCTATTCTTGTACAGATTGCCATGGACAGCATGTTGCGGGGCCACAAGGTACTGCATGTAAGTATCGGTGAAGGGCTGGAGAAAGCTAAGGCCTGGTATGAGGATATTTACAAATATATTGTTGAGAGTTTTCAGCTTGACAATGCCCCTGAAGTCGAAGATGAACTCATGCGCAGTCGCATGATTATGACCTTCAAAGAGTCAGCCTTCAGCAGGCTGAAACTTGAAGAGCGCCTCAACGACCTCGTTTACCAGAATATTTTCAGGCCTGACATTGTTGTGGTCGACGGCTTTGATTTTGCCGAGGCCGACTATGTTTCGGTCATGGACCTGAAAGAGATGATGGCTGCCATGAATGTTCAGGGCTGGTTTTCTGCCCTGCGTCATCGTAATGATAACAGGAAGAGTATTACCGGCGTTCCGGCTCCCTGCCATGAAATGGACGGCCTTTTTGATACGATTATTCTACTGCAGCCTGAGAAGGATTCCATCCTTCTTAATATCATCAAGGATGAATATGATAGTGCTGCAGGTAAAATCCTTAACCTGGATCCCTCCACAATGATGGTGAAGGAGGCTTGATCCGTTTTTCATTTCCAGTATTCTAAAGCATTATGAAATTCAGGCCCTGCATAGATTTGCATAATGGAAAGGTAAAGCAAATTGTCGGCTCTACCTTGAAAGACGCAAGCCCTGATGCCCTCAGGACGAATTTCACTTCAGAATTTTCTTCGTCGCATTATGCCCGCATGTACAGGCGTGACAGCCTTTACGGCGGACATGTCATCATGCTCGGACCCGGCAATGAGGCTGCGGCCCGCGAGGCTTTTCAGGCCTTTCCGCAAGGCTTGCAGGCCGGCGGCTCCATTACACCAGAAAACGCTGGATACTGGCTGGATCAAGGAGCTGCTGCAGTCATTGTTACTTCGTATGTTTTCAAGGCAGGACAGATTCTTGCCGACCGCCTTAAAGAGATGCGGGCCCTGGTTGGTCGCGAGAAACTGGTCATTGATTTAAGCTGCAGGAAAAAGGGGGATGCCTACCATGTGGTCACTGACCGCTGGCAGAAGTTCACCAATACTGTGATCAGCCCTGAGACTCTTGATTATTTTTCCCAATACTGTTTCGAGTTTTTAATCCATGCGGCTGATGTTGAAGGCAAATGCCAGGGCATCGCCGAGGACCTGGTTGTAAATCTGGCTGCATGGTCTCCGCTGCCAACGACCTATGCCGGCGGCGTGCGCGACGTAAACGATTTTCTGCTTATCCAGGAACTTGGCAAAGGCAGGCTTGATGTGACAGTGGGCAGCAGTCTTGATATTTTTGGCGGCAGTGGCATGAAATACAGCGATGCGGTTGCTTTCAACCGGCAACAGGAAGCAAATTAAGTTTACCTACACTGTTGCGGCCGCGCACAATCCATTATTTGATGAACCTTTACGAGGCAGAGGTAAACGTATAAGCCCATGCCAGAGAGCTTATTTCCGGAAAGCCCATCAGATACCTTCACGACGATTCAAGGTGTCCTTGACCGGATTACCTTCCAGAACGAAGAGAACGGCTATACTGTTGCCCGCCTGCTTGGCGCGACAAAGGATAAAGAATTGATAACGGTTGTCGGTTTTTTATCCGGTGTGCCTGTCGGTTCCACCCTTTCCCTGACCGGTACCTGGATCAATGATTCCCGCTACGGCAAACAATTCAAACTGCAGAATTACAAGATAGTAAAACCCAATACCATAAACGGCATAGAGCGCTACCTGGGCTCCGGCCTTATCAAGGGCATTGGCCCTGCGTATGCGGCCAGGATTGTCGGCCGCTTTGGTTTAAAGACCCTCGATGTCCTGGAAAATGACCCGGACAGGCTGAATGAAATTGCCGGCCTGGGAAGGACACGGGTTGCGAGCATCAAAAAGGCATGGCAGGAACAGCGCGAGATACACAGGGTCATGGTTTTTCTCCAGAGCCATGGTATTTCCGCAACCTATGCGGTCAAGATTTATAAGACCTATGGCCGCAAGGCTCTGGCAGTTGTGAAAAGCAACCCCTACCAGCTGGCAGAGGATATCTGGGGCGTGGGTTTTAGAATAGCTGACTCAATTGCCCTCTCGCTCGGCGTCCCGGCAAATGATCCCCGCCGCGCCAGAGCTGGCCTGCTTTTTGCCCTGGACGAGTCAGCCGGCGAGGGCCACTGTTTCCTGCCCCGGGACAAACTGCTTGGGCAGGCAGTATACCTGCTCAAGCTCACAGGGAAATCCGAGCAGTTTCCCGAGCAGGAGAATCTTTACAGTGATCCAGGCCTCATTGAGGAACAGATAAAAAGCTTACTGGCAGATGATAAAATTGCAGTGGATGGTGAAAACATCGCCCTGACCCCCATATACTATGCTGAAAAGGGCGTGGCCGCAAAGTTGCTGGAACTCTCCAATGGCAGGCCTGAGCATACCGTTGCAAATGTTGACCAGGCTGTGGCCTGGGCCAGTAACAAACTGCGGCTGGATCTGGCACCGGAGCAGGCCGAAGCAGTTAAAATGGGTTTGAGCCAGAAGGTGTCAGTCATTACCGGCGGCCCTGGAACCGGGAAAAGCACGATTCTTAAAGCACTGCTTCTTATCCTGGCACAGAAAGGCATTGTAGTAAAACTGGCAGCGCCGACAGGTCGCGCTGCAAAGAGACTGTCCGAGGCCTGCGGCCGTGAAGCAAAAACCATCCACAGGCTTATGGAATATGATGGTTCGATACGGACCTTTAAGAGAAACAGGGAAAATCCGCTTGCAGCTGATATGGTGATCATCGATGAATCTTCAATGATGGATATCACCCTCAGCAACTCCCTTCTTAAGGCGATTGCAGACAAGGCGGCCCTTGTGCTGGTTGGCGATGTTGATCAACTCCCCTCGGTGGGGCCGGGAAACGTGCTTAAAGATATTATTAATTCAGGCCGCATCGCCATAACCCGCCTGCACACTGTTTTCCGACAGGGCCCCGGGAGCCTGATAAGTTTCAACGCGGCGCGCATCAACAGGGGAGAATTCTTGGAACTGCTGCCTGACTATGAAGGAAACAAGGACTTCTACTGCATATTTCGAGATGAAGCAGAGGAGATTGAAAAAGAAATACTCAGCCTTTGCAGCCATCGTTTAAAAAAACGCTACAACTTTGACCCGGTCCGGGATATCCAGATTTTAACCCCGATGCGAAAGGGCATTATTGGAACAGAGAATCTAAATCTCCGCCTCCAGAAAACCCTGAATCCAAAAGCGGCGCAACGCGACGACCCTCAGCGGCGCTTGCTGGCCGGGGATAAGGTTATGCAGGTCCGCAACAACTACGATAAAGAAGTTTTCAACGGCGACCAGGGTATCGTCTCCTCAGTAGACAGCGAGGAAGAGAGTGTGGAAGTTACATTTGAGGGCAGGAAAGTCCTGTATGAGTCCGCAGACCTGGCGGAACTTGTCCTGGCCTATGCAATCACAGTACATAAATCCCAGGGTTCGGAATTCCCCTGCGTTATTATTCCCCTGCACACCACCCATTATCCCCTCCTGCAGAGAAACCTTATATATACTGCGGTAACACGTGGAAAAAATCTCGTCATCCTGGTCGGCAGCAAAAAGGCGATAAATATAGCCATTCGCAACGACCGCGTGGTAAAGCGCTATACCATGCTGAAGGAAAGGCTGCAGGCCGGTCTCCATTCACTCTGTTAATTTCAGTCGTTCCAGATAATTTCCCGCTACAGGTAATTTCCGGCGCTGGTTGTATTATTAAAATCCCTCCAACAGGTTCTGCTGCCACAATGTGGTTGTAGTTCACGCCATTGCTCTGCCATGGATTTGGTCTTGCACCTATTATTGTCCTCTTTTGGGAAAAAAAACAAAATTTACAACAAGGATGTTTTTTCTTGTTGATAATTCGGTTTAAACATGATAGGACATCGGCTGATTATTTATGAATGACCATTCAATCATTTGTTGCTGTAAAACCTGCACTGCTGGATGAGCAGAGATGAATATAGAAACTTTGTTGGCTCCAAAAAAGAAGGCGATTATTAAGAAGTGGATTGACCAGGTGCTGGACTCATACGGGGCACCTGATTTTTTCAAGAAGCAGAAGGACCGTTTTGCCAATCCTATCGGAGGCACGATATCAGATGGCCTGCAGGAACTTTATGCAATCCTGCTTGAAGAAAGAGAATTGGGGGAAGCTGCCAGGTCCCTGGAACAGATAATCAAGATCCGTGCTGTGCAGGATTTTACTCCATCCCAGGCTGTTTCCTTTGTTTACCTGCTCAAGAGCATTGTAAGGGATGAACTGGCGAAGGAAAAGAACCTGGAGGAAATTCAGGCAAGCCTGTCAGAATTTGAAGCACGGATAGACAAGGTTGCGCTCATGGCCTTTGATTTTTATATGAATTGCCGGGAGCGTTTGCACCAGATAAGGGTAAATGAAGTGTTGAGCGGCAGGCATACCTTAACTGATGGCACGAAATGTGTGTCGGCAATGCTCAAGTCAAGAAAAATTGAGTCGGCAGATAAGAGTAAAATCAACAGATTAACCTGAAGCGAGGTAACGATAAATGAAGCACGCATTCCTTGCAGTTATTGGCCTGATTGTTATATCATGGCTAGGTTCTCTGGTAGGACTGGATTATTTATTCGGGGTGGTGTTCCCCTATTTGGCCTTTGCAATTTTTCTCGGAGGTTTTATCTACCGGGTTACCAACTGGGCCAAGTCTCCGGTTCCCTTCCGGATACCAACAACCAGCGGGCAGGGAAAATCGCTGGACTGGGTGAAACAGGACAAGCTTGATTGTCCAGCCACATTCTGGCAGGTTGTGGGCCGGATGATTCTGGAAGTCTTCGTTTTCCGTTCGCTGTTTAAAAACACCAAGGCGGAAATCCATGACGGCCCGAAACTGGTTTATGGTTCCAGCAAATGGCTCTGGCTTTTTGGCCTGGCATTCCATTACTGCTTCCTGATCATTGTCCTGCGTCACATGCGGTTGTTCCTCAACCCGGTACCGGCCTTTATCGGGCAGATTGAATTTTTTGACGGTCTATTCCAGATCGGCGTGCCGGTCTTGTACCAAACGGACCTTATCTTCGTTGGTGCCGTAACCTTCCTGTTCCTGCGCCGGGTGCTTATTCCGCAGGTCAAATACATCTCCTTTGCCGCAGACTATTTCCCCCTGTTTTTGATCTTTGCCATCGCCGCGACCGGCATTCTGATGCGCTATTTCTTCCGGGTGGATATTGTCTCCATTAAACAGCTGACTGTTGGTCTTGCGACTTTTTCACCCGCAATTTCAGGTGATATCGGTTCAATATTTTACATCCATGTATTCCTGGTTAGTGCCCTGCTGGCATACTTTCCGTTCAGCAAGCTGATGCACCTGGGTGGCGTTTTCCTGAGCCCGACCAGGAACCTGGCTAATAACAACCGCATGGTACGGCATGTCAATCCCTGGAATGACCCCAATATTAAACCGCATTCCTATGCGGCCTATGAAGACGAGTTCAGGCAGTTCATGGCTGATGCTGATATTCCATTAGAAAAAGAATTGCCACCAGAGCCAGAGCCAGAGCCTGCAGCTGAAGAAGCCCCCGCCGCTGACGCTGCTGCCGAAACACCAAAACCAGCCGCTGAAGAAGCTCCTGCAGCTGACGCTGCTGCCGAAACTCCAGCTGAGAAGGAATAACGACTATGGCAGACACAAAAGTAGATCAAATGAGCGTTAACGTCGTCAAAGAGCCGTCCATGATGACCGGGGCTATTCCCGGCAAGGACTGGATGGACACCACAGTGACCTTCAAGCCAGGCAACTACTGCTATCCGGCCAAGAAAAGTATTGTCGAATATCTTGACAAGGGTTTGCCCGGCCTGTTCGGTGTGCCGCGGGAATGGACGGTGGAAAGTGATGACTGGCAGCTCCCTGAGAACTGGGTTGAGATCATTCTCCAGGGAATGCGGGAACGGCTCGATAAGTTCCGTTCCTTCAAAGTATTCATGGACATCTGTGTGCGCTGCGGCGCTTGCGCAGACAAGTGTCATTTCTTTTTAGGCACCGGGGACCCCAAAAACATGCCTGTGCTCCGGGCTGAGCTCCTGCGTTCCGTATACCGGGGCAATTTCACCAAGGCCGGCAAGATATTAGGCTCCATTGCCGGCGGCCGCGAAATGACCTTTGAGGTCCTGAAAGAGTGGTTCATGTATTTTTATCAGTGCACTGAGTGCCGCCGCTGTTCGGTTTTCTGTCCCTACGGCATTGACACTGCGGAAATTACAATGATGGCCCGTGAGTTGCTGCACCTGGTCGGTGTAGGCACCAACTGGATCCTTGAACCGGCTGCCAACTCCAACCGGACAGGAAACCACCTGGGTCTGCAGCCGCATACTTTCAAGCAGAATGCCGAGTTCCTTCTGGATGATATAGAAGAAGTGACCGGGGTGATGCTTAAAAATCTTACTTTTAACCGCAAGGGCGCGGAAGTGCTCTTTGTCATTCCTTCAGCCGACGTCTTTGCCGAGCCTGGCATTTTCACCTTCATGGGTTATCTGCTCATATTCGAACATATTGGCTTGGATTACACGATCAGCACCTATTCATCCGAGGGCGGCAACTTTGGTTCCTTTACCAATAATGAATTGATGAAGAAGCTGAACGGCAAGATGTATGCCGAGGCAGAAAGGCTCGGCGTCAAGTGGATACTCGGAGGCGAATGCGGCCATATGTGGCGTGTTGTGCATCAATACATGGAGACGATGAACGGTCCGCCGGATAACCTGGAAGTACCGAAATCACCGATTACCGGCACGGTCTTTGAAAACGCTGCAGCAGCCAAGATGGTGCACATGTCCGAATTCACCGCCGACCTGATCAAGCACAACAAGCTGAAGATAGATAAAAGCAGAAATGACCACCGCGTCGTGACCTTCCATGATTCCTGCAACCCCGCGCGTGGCATGGGCTTGCTGGAGGAACCGCGCTACATACACCAGCATGTCTGCAATAATTTTTATGAAATGCCTGAAAATACTATCCGGGAGCAAACTTTCTGCTGCGGCAGCGGCACCGGCTTGAACACCGGCGAGATCATGGATCTGCGCATGCGGGGTGGGTTGCCGCGGGCCAATGCTGTGAAATACGTGGAAGAAAAACACGGTGTTAACATGCTCTCCTGTATATGTGCCATTGACCGGGCAACGCTGCTGGCCCTGATGGAATACTGGAATCCGAATGTGGGTGTTTGCGGTATTTCAGAGCTGGTCGGCAATGCCCTGATAATGGATGGCGAGAAAGAAAGAGACCAGGACCTGCGCTTTGAAGAATTGCTTGGGGCAGGCCAAGCAGAGGGTGAAACCGGAAACAACGAGGAGGGTGAATAATGTACGACGGAAAATTAATCATCCCAGGGCTGATCGTATTTGTGGCCTTGATGACATTCCCGATCTGGAAAAATATGGGGAATGCCGGCCCCGTCCCAAAGCTGGAGAAGCCTAAAGGGGTAACGAAATGTGTCGAATCGGTGCAGTATATGCGGACCTCGCACATGAAGGTCCTTGATGACTGGCGCGACCAGGTATTACGCGAAGGGAACAGGACCCCTGTTGAAGTGGAAGGTGTAAAGTACGACAGAAGTTTGATGAACGGCTGCATGAAGTGCCATACAGAAAAAAAGAAATTCTGCGATGAGTGCCATACGTATACATCTGTAAAACCGTATTGCTGGGATTGCCATTACGTGCCTAAGGAGACGTTCTAATGGATATCAAGAGAAGACAATTTTTAAAGATTGCCGGATTGTCAACCATTGCAGGTCTCGGTGCACCTGCGGCTTTCAATCTACTTTTGAAGGGTGAGTCTTCCCCTGTTTCATTTGCATCTTCAGGGGCTGGAGCCGAGGTATCCCATGACGCTGCTCCTACTGGAGTACGACTGGGTATGGTTGTTGACCAGAGGGTTTTTGATGCCAATCAGGGCTTGGCCCAGAAATGTATCACGGCCTGCCACTTAGTCCACAATGTCCCCAATTTCGGCAATCCCAAGGATGAGATCAAATGGATATTCGGAGTTCCCTATGAGAAGGCATTTCCAACCATGAGCCACTACCACCGGGACGAACACCTGCACAACTCAAGATTTCTGGTGTTCTGCAACCATTGTGACAACCCGCCATGTGTCAGGGCATGTCCTACCAAAGCAACCTTCAAGCGCAAGGATGGCATAGTGGCCATGGATTATCACCGCTGCATAGGCTGCCGTTTCTGCATGGCAGCCTGCCCGTACGGCATGAGAAGTTTTAATTGGCGTGACCCACGGCCGTTTATTGACAAGGCAACATACAACAAAGAATTCCCGACACGTATGCGCGGTGTGGTTGAAAAATGCAATTTCTGCGTGGAGCGGCTCGTAAAAGGGCTGCAGCCAGCCTGTGTTGAGGCCTGCGGCTCCAGCGGCGCAATGGTCTTTGGCGATTTGAATGATTCTCATTCGGAGATAAGCAAAGTACTGAAAGAGAACTTCACCATTCAACGGAAAGCCTCTTTGGGTACCTTGCCGTCGGTATTTTACATAGTTTAACGGAACAGAAGCAATCAAGGATTGTAAGAATATAACCTCCTGAATATATAATAGGAAAAAGTGATTTTGAATTTGCGGAGGCACCATGTTAGAAAAAGCGCTTACAGGAAGTAACAGATACTGGGGATGGATTGCAGTGCTGCTGGCCTTCATGGCTGCAGGCGCCTTAAGTTATGTGCAGCAGTATAACTACGGTCTTGGTTTGACCGGCATGAGCCGCGATGTATCCTGGGGCGTTTATATTGCCCAGTTTACATTTCTGGTTGGTGTTGCGGCCTCGGGTGTAATGGTTGTTCTGCCCTATTATCTGCACAATTATAAGACCTTTGGCAAGATCACCATTCTGGGTGAGTTTCTGGCCGTGGCTGCAGTATCCATGTGCCTGTTGTTTATTCTGGCCGACCTCGGGCAGCCGTTGCGGGCCCTGAATGTGCTCCTGCATCCGACCCCCAATTCCATCCTGTTCTGGGATATGATCGTCTTAAATGTCTATCTCTTCCTGAATATCTTTGTGGGCTGGGTTGTCCTGAACGCAGAGAAGAAGGAAGTGGCACCTCCCAAGTGGATCAAGCCTTTCATCTATATTTCCATACCCTGGGCTGTCAGTATCCATACGGTAACCGCCTTTCTTTACGCCGGTCTGCCGGGACGTCATTTCTGGCTTACCGCAATCCTGGCCCCCCGCTTTCTGGCCTCGGCCTTTGCGGGTGGTCCCGCACTTCTTATCCTGTTGTGCCTGATCATCAAGCGGGTAACAAAATTTGATGCCGGCCAGGAGGCTATCCAGAAGCTGGTGACCATTGTTACGTATGCCGCCCTGATCAACGTGTTCTTTGTTCTGCTTGAGTTCTTCACCGCGTACTACAGCAATATCCCAGGCCATATGCATACCCTGGATTACCTTTTCTTCGGCCTGCACGGGCAAGGCCAGCTGGTGCCCTGGATGCGGGTCTCAACCATTTTCGGTATAATTGCCATAGTCATGTTCCTTGTGCCGGCAACAAGAAAGCGGGAGGATACCCTGGCCATTGCCTGCGTACTGCTCTTTATCTCCCTCTGGATAGATAAGGGCATCGGCCTGGTCATCGGTGGTTTTGTCCCGAGCCCGCTTGAAGAGATCACAGCGTACCACCCATCCTTCCAGGAGATTATGATTACCCTGGGAGTATGGGCCACAGGGTTTTTCATCCTCACCGTCCTGTACAAGATTGCCCTTTCTGTGAAAGAGGAAAAAATGATTTCCTGATTCATGTATTGAATATCTATTTAACCTTTGTTATGCCTAAGCCCCTGGAAGAATATTTCAGGGGCTTTTTTTATTCAAATATGATGTAATTGTAAAAAATTATCCAAGCGGAAGCAATGCCTAATAAAATCAGCATGTTGTAGGTGAAATACCTGTCCGCATCGTGTTTTTTCGATGCAGACAAAGATGGAAAAGTAAGACTCGTAATGGCAGAAAGGAAAGAAAAGCTGGTGGACAGGGCGAGACGAAATAACAGGGTCCTTTTAGTTTATTATTCCTTCAGTGGCCAGACAGGTGTTTTGATTAACCGGCTGGCAGCCGGTTTGAAGGAACAGGGGATTGAGGTTTGTTTTGAAAAACTTAAACCCGTCACGCATTTGCGCTTTCCAGTCGGCTCCATTTTCCGCACCTACCTCATGATGTTCTCGACCTTTTTTCGGAAGCGAGTCCCTATCCAGAAGCTATCTGCCAAGTGCAGCCGGGAATATGATCTCATTATCCTGGCAGGCCCGACCTGGTCTTATAATCCCAGTGGACCTGTACTGTCTTTTTTGGACAGGGACGGCAAAGATGTCCTGGGAGGCCGGGAGGTGCTGCCGCTTATTTCCTGCCGGGGATACTGGAAGGCACACTGGTGGGGCCTGCAAAAAAAACTTGACCAGTGCGGGGCTCATTTTTCCAATATGATTGCCTTTTCCCACCCCAGCCTTGAGCCGTGGCGCACTATAGGGGTTTTTTTGAAGATTGCCGGCAAAAACCCTGAGCGTGCCGGGTTTATCAGCAAACATTACAACCGATTTGGTCATTCAAATGAACAGATGGAGGAAGCCTACCGTTTTGGTGTACAGATAGGCGAATCCCTGAAGGGCAATGCCCTCCTGGCGGCCATCAATTTTCAGACTAAGCTGGCCCTGCCGTAGAAGTAATATGTCTCAATCAATAATTTAACATTCGCCGCGGTCAATTACTATTGCGGCGTCAGAAAATAAAGCACCAGGTAATAGTTGATCAATTCCCTGTAAAACATGTACAGCAGGGCCGCAATTGAAAGAAAGGGACCATAGGGGATCATGGTCTTGCCGCCTTTTTTCTGTTTTGCCATGGCGCCAATCCCGACAAGAGCCCCGAGAATGGAGCTGCCGAAAACAACAAAAGGCAGGCTCTGCCACCCCAAAAAGGCTCCGATCATGGCAAGAAGCTTGATGTCTCCCCCGCCCATTCCTTCCCGCTTCGTGAAAAGATAATAACCCGCGGCCACTGCATAAAGAACGCCGCCGCCGATGAGCAGTCCGATGCCGGACTCCTGCCAGGTTATTACCGGGTTGATGAATGAACAGGCAAAGCCAATGACTATACCCGGCAGGCTGATGCTGTCAGGGATGATTTTATGGTAGAAGTCAATGGCTATGACGACGAGCAGGGCAGCGCTGAAGACAAAGTAAATGGGCAGGGCAAGGGTGAAACCGAATTTTAACGCCAGGGCCAGGGCCAGGAGTGCCATGGTAAGTTCAACCAGAGGGTATTGCCAGGATATGGGCACTCCGCAGTTGCGGCACTTTTTCTTAAGTAGAATGAAACTGATGATCGGGATATTGTCATACCACTTAAGTGGGTGAAGACATTTTGGGCATCTGGAAGCAGGAAAGACAATGGATTCGTCTTCGGCCGGAAGGCGAAGGATGACCACATTTAAAAAACTGCCCACGGCCGCCCCAAGGATAAATGAAAATACAATTATTAAGATTTGGAGCATAATAATTCGTTTTTTTTGTTTAATGTGTTAAAGAATTAAACCGTTAATCTGCTGCCGCCGGAATAAGGCAACCACGGAAGGCAGCCCATTGAGAAAGTACCATGTTATAAGCTGACACGTAAAGGCTTACTTGTTGATTTGCTTGATATCTTATATGTTTTTCCAGGAGACAGGACAGAACATGCTGCAGGTCGAGTGCGCGCCGCTTGTAAATTAAATTCAAAATTCAATAATAACATCTGAACGATAGTACAACCCTGAACCCTTAATTATATCCATGCAGGCATACCAGCAACAGGCGGAAATAGTAAACACCGAGAAGGTAACAGACGATATATACCGGTTTACCGTAAAGGCACCGGATATCGCTGCTGACTCAAAACCCGGTCAGTTTGTTATGGTGCGGGCAGGGGAAGGCTTGGATCCGCTGTTGCGCAGACCGTTTTCCATTCACCAGGTGGCTGAAGGAGGACTGGTCCAGATACTGATCAAAGTTATTGGCAAAGGGACGCAGGCGATCGCCAGCCTGAAGCCCGGCCAGAACATGGATGTATTGGGACCCCTGGGCCGAGGATTTGTGCATAATACCATGCAGGAGCACTATCTGGTCGGGGGCGGCATAGGGGTAGCGCCTCTGCTTTTTCTTGCCAGACAGCTGCTGAAAAAAAATGAGTCATCTGCCATAAAGGTGCTCCTTGGTGCCAGAACAAAGGCTGAAATTTCTACCCTGGCAGATGATTTTGCAAACATGGGGCTTGGGGTACAGACCTCTACAGAGGATGGCAGCCTGGGCAAACAGGGGCTGGTAACAGACCTCATGGCCCCATTATACAGTAAGATCCCGGTGATGGTTTATGCCTGCGGGCCTTACCCCATGCTGCGGGCAGTGGCCGGTGTCAGCCGTGACAGGGGCTGGGCCTGCCAGGTATCACTCGAAACGATTATGGCCTGTGGCCTTGGAGCCTGCCTCGGGTGCGCGGTTTTGCGGGCTGACATGAATGGGTACGTCCATGTGTGCAAGGACGGCCCGGTATTTGATGCGGATGATGTGGCATGGCTGTAGAACAACCTGATATGAAAATCAGCATTGGCTCATTACGCTTAAGAAATCCCGTGATGACCGCCTCCGGCACCTTCGGGTATGGGGAAGAGTATGGTTCGCTGGTTAACCTGCACCGGCTCGGGGCCATCATTGTCAAGGGTATTTCTCTGCTCCCAAGGCAGGGAACCCCCCCACCAAGAATTGCCGAAACAGCCTGTGGTATGCTTAATGCCATCGGCCTTGAAAACGTGGGACTGGAAAGCTTCCTCTCGGAAAAAATTCCCTTTCTGCAGGGTATAAACACACCACTTATTGTCAATATCCTGGGTGATACGGTGCAGGATTACCAGCAGCTGGCAGCGAGGTTGGACGAGGAAGAAAAAGTAGCCGCACTTGAAGTGAACATATCGTGCCCGAACGTGAAACAGGGAGGTGTTGCTTTCGGGACCGACCCGGGCATGGCGCATGCTGTGACTAAAGGAGTGCGCCAGCATTTCAGCCGCCCGGTCATTGTCAAGCTCTCACCCAATGTGACCGACATAACCGGGATTGCCAGGGCAGCGGAAGAGGCGGGGGCAGATGCGGTTTCCCTCATCAATACGGTATTGGGCATGGCCATAGATATTAAAT
>Ga0210119_1000041_pt1 | contig 29865 bp, 25 predicted proteins | sample China_Bullhead_C_2_FD_184859 | JGI IMG/M metagenome (GOLD analysis project Ga0210119, IMG submission 184859) | Wetland microbial communities from San Francisco Bay, California, USA, that impact long-term carbon sequestration -... | ecosystem: Environmental > Aquatic > Marine > Wetlands ... | reverse complement strand
CAAAAACCAGAGTAGGCAACCATGTTGCGGGTCAATTGTTAAAATCGGGCACTTCACCTTATCCAAACCATGGCGAAGCCCAGGCAGCGGAGTCCCCAAAGGACTTTATCCATAAGCTTCGTATTTCATTAAAGGAACTTAGGGAGACTCAGAGATGGTTAAAACTTATTCAGCGTGTGCCACTCATCAATAAACCTAAACTACTCGATGATATTCTTCAGGAAACAGAAGAATTAATTAAAATTTTCGTTACGAGTATCAAAACGGCTGAAAAGAAAAAGAAATAACCGTTAAATGTTCGGTATTCGATATTTGTCTTTTCATTCGACGTTGGACGTTCGATGTTCGATGTTCGACGTTCATCTTTCAAAACAACCCCGTATGGCATAAATGCAACCTGGGAACGTTTACAAAATAACTTAGCGCTTATGGGGCAACGGGTGGTGTGTAGACCACTAAGGTCACAAACTAAAAGGATGAGAGCTATGAAACCTGGAACCTTATACGGAGTAGGTGTTGGGCCTGGAGATCCAGAACTTATCACGCTTAAAGCAATGAGAGTGCTGAACCAGGTGGAGGTGATTTTTGCCGCTGCCTCGAGCAAGAATGAGTACTCCCTAGCACTTGAGAATGCAAAATCTCACATGCTGAACGGCGCAGAGGTCGTAAGGCTCAGTTTTCCAATGACCCGAGAGCAGGAAACCTTGGAAAGAGCTTGGGAAGAAAATGCGCGTCTGATTCTGGAGTTTGTCCAAAAAGGCAAGGACGTAGCATTCATTACCATCGGAGATCCTCTCACCTACTCCACCTTCGGATACGTGATGCAGACCATCCAGGAGATGGCTCCAGAAGTGCCCGTCCATGTTATTCCTGGTGTTACCTCTTACCAAGCTGCTACTGCAGCTGCTCATGAAATAGTAGCAGCACAAGAGGAGACCTTCTGTGTGATTTCCGGCTCTAAAGGAGGAGAGCAACTTAAGGAGATGATCAACAAGGTAGACTGCGTGGTAATGCTAAAGGTGTATCGACATTTAGACAAGATACTGGACATACTCGAGGATCTCGGCATACAGGAAGGGGTCACCCTCGTGTCTCGATGTGGTATGGAAGATCAGGTGATCTGCAAGAATCCGCAGGAATTACGGGGCAAGAAGGTTCCATATCTTTCACTGATGATAGTGAAAAAGAGCAAAGAAAGTTAGTGGGCAGCCCTTCGACAGGCTCAGGACAGGCTGGCAGTCGTTTCAACTAGGTACTAGACACTATTGGGTCATTTGCCTTCGGCGTCAATAGGGCTAGCGCCTGTCATTACGCCTGACGGCTGTCATTAAGTTGTCTCAACGCTACGATGACAATTAACTATGAATGACAGCGTAGCGTATTGACCTAATTACCACAAATGACGCCGCAGGCATATTGACAGCGAAGCGTAATGACGGCCACTTTCAGTGGCCAAATGACTACGAATGACAGTTGAGCGCAGCGAGCGCGAAGAAATGACGAATGACAAGTGGCACTTTGAAAACAAAGAAGAGGACTTCACCCTGGCTGCTATACGGTATCCTGGCCGCTCTTTTGCTACTGGCTCTGCTGGTTTTTTATTTTGGCAGTCCAACCATCTCTTCGTCCTTTAAAGATCCAGCTTTTCTCTGGAAACGTCTTGTCAAACCACTGCTGCGCATGACCCTTCTCATTTCTCTCGGGCTTTTCGCCGGCCAGATTATCGAAGCTTCAGGCTGGACCGGCCGTCTCTCAGCCATTGTGCGACCGCTGATGCGTTGGGGCCACTTACCGGATGGGTCTGGAGCTTCTTTCACCACCGCCTTCGTTTCCGGCACAGCAGCTCAGGCCATGCTGGTGACCTTCCATGAGGAAGGGAAGCTCACCAGAAAAGAAGTGATTTTAACCAGTCTGTTGAATGGTTTGCCGGCCTATTTCCTCCATCTCCCCACGACATTTTTCATAATTCTTCCGCTGGCAGGTCAGGCCGGACTTCTCTATCTAGTTTTGACGTTGCTGGCCACACTACTGCGAACGGCCGGGCTGGTAACTTACTCGAGATTTTCACTGCCACCGCGTCCTGTGGAGATGGCGGACGAGAAAAAAACGAAAAAGGATTGGCAGGCTCTTATTCAGGATACCTGGCAGAAATTCGTCAAACGGTTGAAGCGGATTATGCTGCTTGTGGTTCCGGTCTATCTGGTAGTGATGCTAGTAAGCCAATTGGGTTTTTTCACCTGGCTACGGTTGCAGCTCGCGGGGGGGATCACCTCCACTGTGGTTCCGATAGAATCCATGAGTGTAGTAATTTTTAGTTTGGTGGCTGAATTTACTTCCGGATTTGCAGCAGCCGGGGCTCTATTGGATGCCGGGACCCTCACTATCAGGGAAACGGTGGTTGCATTGCTCTTGGGAAACGTTATTGCAACCCCTGTGAGGGCCTTAAGGCACCAGCTTCCTTACTACATGGGAATCTTCCAGCCGAAGCTTGGGGGACTACTAATTGCTCTGGGGCAAACGCTCAGGGTGATCAGCGTGATTATAGTTGGGGCGGCATATGTACTGCTGACAGCTTTTTAGCTGCCAGCAGGCGTAAGGCGCAAGGCATAAGGTAAAAGAGCATCCTTCGACAAGCTCAGGACAGGTAAAGCAAAGGGCATAGAGTGAAAGATTTTGAATTTGCCCTATGCCCCATACTCATTTCTACTGACTACTGACTACTGGCTACCGGTTTCTATCAATGGGCCTTGCGCCTTGTGCCCTGCGCCTTATGCCCAGAGAAAGTAAAGCCTATGGCAACAGCAAAAAACCTGATGATCCTTGGTACAGGTTCGGATGTGGGCAAGAGCATCCTTGTGGCCGGCCTGTGTCGGATTCTCAAACAAGACGGCTATAGGGTAGCTCCATTCAAGGCCCAAAACATGGCACTCAACTCCTTCATCACTCCGGAAGGGGGCGAGATGGGCCGGGCTCAAGTGGTACAGGCAGAGGCTGCCGGCATTGAGCCACATGTTGATATGAATCCAATTCTACTGAAACCCACGTCCAATGTTGGTTCCCAGGTCATATTGCACGGCAAGGTACTCGGCAATTTTACGGCTGCAGAGTACTATCAGAAGAAATCTGATCTGGTAACGCAGGTCATGGAAAGCTATCGTCGCCTGGAGGCACAATACCAGGTCCTGGTATTGGAGGGCGCGGGCAGTGCAGCAGAAATTAACCTCAAGGATAAGGATCTGGTAAACTTTTCCATGGCGGAGCGGGTGAAGGCCCCAGTGCTGTTGGTGGCAGATATAGACCGGGGAGGAGTATTTGCAAGTATAGTCGGCCATATGGAGCTTTTCACGCCAGCGGAGCGGGACCTGGTAAAGGGGTTAATCATCAACAAGTTCAGAGGAGATCCATCCTTGCTTCTTTCCGGGGTGGAGTTTCTCGAGACTCGCACCGGCAAGCCGGTTCTGGGCCTGGTGCACTATTTTACGGATATCCACATTCCCGAAGAAGACAGTGTTGCCCTGGACCTCAAGATGAGGGCGCCAAAAGAGAGACCACAGGAACAGGTGCGGGTTGGTGTTATCCGTCTGCCGCACATTTCAAACTACACGGACTTCGACAGCCTCGAGCAAGAGCCATCAGTTAGCCTTACCTATTTCACTACTCCCGAGCAGGTTTTTGATATGGATCTGGTGATTCTACCCGGCAGCAAGAACACACTTAACGATCTCCACTACCTGCAAAACCAGGGTATTGCCGAGGCGATTATTTCCTTCCATGCCAAAGGCGGTACTGTGGTGGGAATTTGCGGCGGCTATCAGATGCTGGGTCGTAAGGTGCTGGATCCCTTGGGTGTGGAGAGCGATCTGCAAGAATTGGCCGGACTGGGTCTGCTTGATATGGAGACAGAGCTCCTGGGAGAAAAAGTAACTACCCAGGTGAAGGCCAGGTTGCTCTGGAGCGAACTAGCTGATCCCGAGGAAGAGGTGCGCGGCTATGAAATCCACATGGGGCAGAGCAGGGTTATTGGTCCGTCTACTCCGCTGCTGGAAATTGTGGAGCGTAATGGTAAGCCGGTACAGGTCAAGGACGGCCTGATTTCCAGCGACGGCCGCGTCTGGGGAAGTTACTTACACGGCCTGTTTGATAACGATGGTTTGAGGCACCGCCTCATTAGTCGGCTCATGAGTGTTGATTATGTGGAGCTAACCAAGGAGAGATTGGGATCTTTCCGTCGCTGGAAAGAGGAGCAGTACGACAAGTTGGCCTCGCATCTTCGTAACCACCTCGACATGGACCGCATCTATCAGATAATTGGCATTGCAGGCCATCACAAGTGACGTCAAGCATTAGCCCCTGAAAACTGAATGAACAACCACACCCCTTATCCAGACCGCGACCCCCACCGCTGGATGGTTTTTTCCGTCGTCGGCGTGGTGTACTTTTTCGTCTATTTCCACCGGGTCTCCACTTCGGTCATCGTCTCGGACCTTTTAGAAGCGTTTCACACCAACGCCACGGCGCTGGGCTTCATGTCGTCCTTGTATTTCTATCTCTATGCTTTTGAACAGCCGCTTGTGGGATACTTGTCCGACCGGATCGGGCCCAGGCGAGTGATCGGCTACTGGTCCTTGGGGGCTGCTGCTGGGTGTTTTCTTTTCGGCATGGCGCCAAACATCGGCTGGGCTTCAGTGGGCCGGGCCCTTATCGGACTTGGCGTTGGTGGTGTGTACGTGCCGGCGGTCAAGGCGATCTCCCAGTGGTTCAGAAAGAATGAGTTTGCCACTATGATTGGCCTGCTCATGTCCATGGGCAATCTCGGGGCCGTGATTGCCACCACACCCCTTGCCTGGGCAGCCGGTACCTGGGGATGGAGGTCCACATTTTTCCTAATTGGCGGGATTACGGTGGTATTGGCGTTTGTCACCCTATTGCTCACCCGAGACTATGCCCTTCCCCCAGAGCCGGTTCAGGTGGAACCCGCCACAGCCTCAGGGAGCAATCCGGGTTCTAGAGCAAAAGTCTTCAAGGTGCTGGCATCCGGTCACTTCTGGATCGTTGCGACAGTTTTTTTCGGCATATACGGTACCCTGATAACCCTGCAGGGGCTGTGGGCAACGCCGTTCTTGATGGCAGCTCTTGGAATCGAACGCATCTTTGCCAGCAAATTGAACATGCTAATCCCCGTGGGCGTAATCATTGGTGCGCCCTTTTTCGGCTGGCTGACCGACCGGTTTTCACTCGACAAGGGAAATACCCTGATCGCAATCCTAACCGTGTATACTTTGACCTGGATAGGAATGATTTTCTTCTACAGTCAATTGGGGACCGCCGGTCTTTCCCTGGTGCTGCTAGTGATGGGCATTACCACGGGCGGGTTCATCAGCACCCTGTGGGGGATAGTCCAGGAGACCACGCCTGAAGAAATTATGGGCCTAACCGCCGGGCTGCTCAACCCGGCGCCGTTTTTCGGCGTTGCCGTGTATCAAGTTGTTACGGGCGCTGTTCTAGATCGGGCCGGTCGCGTCGGCGACCTTTACTCTCTGTCGGGATTCAGGAACGCTTTTTTGCTCTGTCTGTTCGGCATCGTCATCTGCCTTCTGCTGTCGTTTAGCCTCCGTACATCCAAGGGTGCGGAGGTTCCCTGATCGCCCCTAAGGAGTGCCTAGTTGCAACGACTGCCAGCTGTATTGGAGTACTAGAGGAATAGAAATTCCAAATCACAAATATCAAACAAATCACAATGACCGAAATTTCAAATTCTCAATCTGTTTTGGTCATTTAGTATTGGAATTTGATATTTTGCAATGTTCCATTACTCCAGCCATGATCTTATCTATCAGGCTGTCTTTTTCTTACCCCTCTGCCACACTCGCCTTTTTTCTCCGACGCAGAGGAAGAGGATCCTTCTCGCGCTTCCGCTCCACCCAGTTCTGATACACATCTACCGTGAACATCAGCAAAAGGATAAAAATAACAATCCACTGTGGAATATAGGGAAAGGCACTATCGTTTATCGTTAGATGTGCAAAATGTCCCCCTTCGAGAATCAGGACGAAACCAATCAATAGAAGAACGAACAGACCCAGAATCTCAAAGTCTGGGTTGCTCATCATGTAGTTGGAAATGTATTCGGCAAACCACAGCATCAGCATAACCGAAATAACGACCGACCCCACCATGACCAGAAAGACGTCTGTCATCCCGACGACGGTGAGAATGGAGTCCACGGAAAACAGCAGGTTTATGCTAACAATGAGGAAAACCACCTGGCTGAAACGGTCTGCTTTCTCGACTTCCTGTTCCATCCCTTTGGACTTCAACCTGAGTTCTTTGACACCTTTCCATATCAGGAAGAAGCCACCGGTCCATAGCAGCAATGACTTGCCGCTCAACTCCACATGCAGTCTAAGCAATGAAGGGTAATAGGTGTCGAGTTGGTAAAAGACCCCCGTGACGTATTTGAGGATGTAGCTGACTATCGCCAAAAGGAAGATGCGAAAGACCATGGCCAGCACTAAGCCAAGGTTGATCGCTTTTGTGCGCTGAGACGCGGGCAATTTGTTGGCAATGATGGTGATGATAATGAGATTGTCTGCACCGAGGGCGATTTGGATCAACGTTATTGAAAAAAGGCTAATCCAGATTTTGGGATCAACAAGTAAATCTATCATTGCTGCTCTCCGTTTGTAATAAGAAGGGCAGGAACCAGACAAAATGAGTCAGCCAATACAAATAGCATAATGACATCGATTAGAACAGACTCGTGTCTGATGCACCCCCCCCTGCTTTGACCACTTCCACTCCCTCGGGTATACATTGGCCTAATTATTGCTCTTTGTTTTTCCACGTTCTGATTACTCATATCTTGCCAAGTTTCGCACACTTAGTAGAGTGGAGAAGGACATTGTCTCGGTTTAGGCTCTGTAGGATGCCGATGGGAGATGAAAAAGTTTAGCGGACAGACGGCACCGCGTCCAAAGAAATGGCGACAGAGCGCAACCGGGCTTTTGCTGAGAAGCAATAATGTCCTTTCCGAGGGGGGCCATATGAAGAAGATACTAATACTGATCATCAGTATTATGGTGGTATTTGGCGCTGCCTTGCCGGCCCAAGCTTTCGAGGCGGGCGTGCGAGGCTATTACTGGTTCCCAACTATAAGCGGTGACGTCAAATACAGCGATGGCTCACTGAATGGGACTAAACTCGATCTGGAAGATGACCTAAATATAGATGACGAGTACTATCCCGTTGGTGAAGTCTTCATTGGGTCGGACGATCATCACCTGAGTTTCTCTTTCTATCGCGCCGACTACGACGGCACAGCAACCCTGACCGAGGATATTAACTTCGGCGGCGAAACCTTTCCCGCGGGTGACAGGATTAAAAGTAGTCTAGAGTATGACGTCTATGATCTAACCTATCAGTACGACCTGCTAGACCTAGAAAACGTTTTGGCAGGCTTCTCTTTGGGTCTAGTAGGCAGGCTCAGGGTTTATGATGTAGAGGTTGAGATCCAATCCAGAACAGTCGACCAGTCTGAAAAGGAAGACTACACTGTCCCCATTCCATTGTTCGGGCTTAACCTCCATCTAGGCATCCTCGCGGACGTCTTGGAAGCCCGTGTCCTCGCTTCAGGAATCGGCTACTGGGATGGCTATATGGTCGACGCTCAGGCCGAGCTCTCCTTCACCCCCATCCCCTTCGTGGATATCCACGCAGGCTATCGAACCTTTTTTGTAGATGTCGACGCTAGCGACTTCGAGCTCAACTACAATACCTCAGGCTTCTATGGGGGTGTTACCATAAGTTATTAGAGACAAATTCAACCAGAGCGCACAGGAATAAACTTTGCATGTTCAATTGGTCAAATCATCTGGAGGGGCAGCATGTTTCGCTTAGAGGTGAAATTCCAAAACCTTACAATGAAAGAGTACATTCCCCAAGACGCGTGTACCTTGACGATTGGTCGCCATGGCAAAAATGACATTGTTCTCAGAGATAGCAGCGTCTCCCGCCACCATGCATCCTTTGTGAAAGAAGGCGAGAATCTATTTGTCACCGACGAAGGAAGCAAGAACGGGACTATTGTGAATGGACTAAAAGTGGAATCAGTCCGGCTCGAAGATGGTGACGTTATCAGAATTGGTGACAACCTCGTTATCGTAGTGTCTGTTAGCTCAAACGATGAGACCGGCGCAACCGTAACCGGAGAGCACGTCAAAAGAGCGACTGTGTCTAAGAGTTCTGACTGAGTTGAATGGCTTTGCCGGTAAAGATTGTGAGCTGTTTTGGGATGCGGGAGGAATAGAAATTCCAAACCACAAAGACTGAGGTTTCAGCTTCTATGTCTCTTTTTCCTGACACCTGACACCCGACACCTGAAACCCTTATCAAGCAGAGTCAAAAGGCTAAATCGGCACTTTAGAATTCTACTCTGCCCTTCTTGAATAGTATTTTCTTTGCTTCTTCGACAGATAAGTGACCGTCAATTATTGCAGTAGTCAATTTGTAGAGCACGCGGGTATCTATGAAGATAAGGTCATCAAGCTGATCTTCGTTGTCATCAGCGTATGCCAAGCTTCTATCTTTGGGGTCAGTCTCTATGTTGTAATTTACAATAAGTGCGCCATCAGCTCTTGCCCCCAATCCAGAATAGTGCAGATCCTGCCACATTTGGGTGATAAACTTATGGGACGGAGAGACACGGGAGGTGCTCTCAATTTTGGCTAGAATCTTTCTGCCATTATATTTAATCAAAATATTTTTGTTGAATCCGCCTCCCTTGGTTTTATTCAGAAAAAATAATTTCAAGGACCAGTACTTGGCAAATATCAGCATAACAGCTTTTCTTAGTTCTTCACCCTCTAAGTATAAAATGCTCCTCAAATGTACATAGATCTTCTTTAACTGCTCTTTTCTGGCAACGAGTTTTTCTATCTCCTGTTTATGTTTTGCGATTTTTTTATCAATAGCATGTACAGCGAGAGGATAATAGCGGCTGCTATCTATCCAATTCGTCTTGTCAGATATCGCCTCTGGCTCTGTATCAACAGCGGTAACACCATCCTTTTTCCCAGGGGTTTTTTTCACGCGCTCTAGACTGACGAATAGATTTTCGGGAAGTGTATCCTCAGACTCAAGTACCTTTCCAGTCCCAGTTGTTTCATAAGTGGCTTCAGCCGCCAGTCCCAGATTGGCATTGCCGTCATCCGAGGGATCCTCACCAACGGTAAGAGATGCCTCCCTCACTTTTTTTGTTTGGGATGACTTCTCTACAAGTTCGGCCGCGAGTAACTCGGTCGTTTCAAACATTTTCACCAGCGATTTTTCAAAATCGAGATCCGCGTCATTCTCGTGAGTCAGCGTCTCGTTACTATCTCCGACATTGACACCCATCAACTCTTCATCGAGCGTGTCATCGAGTTCTTCTCCGTCAACAAGAAAAAGATCGAGATTTGTTTCTATCGTTTCTAAATTCTCGTCCGCGGGCACATCATTGAGGGCGAGAGGTGTTTCTTCCACTGGATCCACGAGATCAATAATCTCATTTTCAATGGTATCTGCCAGGATGTCTAGCTCGGCAGTTTCTTCCACAGACCTTTTTTTCCTGGAAAGCTTTCCCATTGAACTGCTCTCCTTATTTATGGGAAAGAGACGCAATTATGCAAAGCGAGATAATTTTTGGTGCAAATCTTGTACCACTCAGTGCCAAGCCTTTTCACTTGTCAATAAGAGTCCTGGTCCCCACCCAGAAGATCTCTGCATTTTCGGGACAAGATTACCCCTTGATGAAATCTTTTGACCTACACAAAAAAGTTGTGCTAAGGTTGGCACGGAAAATGCTCTAAAGCGGTCATTCATTGAGTTTCTAAAGTACGTCCTTAATATTCATGCAATCTTTACAAGGAGAGGCCTATGTTGAAGAAAAGGAATGGCTTTTTGCTGGTAGGACTTCTTGCAGCTTTTCTTTTTGCTTTAGGCTGTGCCGGTTCAGGGGGAGAGACCAAGAAGGATGAAGAAAGCACCCCCAGGACGCTGCCTGCTTACAACTACTCCGGGAAAAAAATACCAATTGTGGTTATGGACTTTGAAACCAGCGTTCCAGGTCATAACTGGCGGGTGGGGAAGGGAGCCTCTGATATGCTCATCACCGCGCTGTTCAAAACCAAAAAGTACAGGATCTACGAGCGGAACAAACTCAAAAGCATCATGAAAGAACAGAATCTCCAGATGAGTGGTGCTGTTGATATGTCTACCGCGGTCAAGATCGGCAAACTTGTTGGGGCTAAATACATCGTTACCGGAGCGGTAACCGAATTTGGCGTGGCGAAATCAGGCGCCCAAGGCGGCGGTTATTTCTCTGTGGGAAAACAGTGGTACCGAAGCACGGTGGACGTTCGAGCGGTAAGTGTGCAGACTGGCGAGATTGTTTTTGCTGATAGCGGCTCCGGCGCGTTGAAAAGCAGAGCAGTGACCGTTTTGGGCATCGGTGGCGGTGAAAGCTATGATGAAAAGAAGGCTACTGAGTCCATGCGCATGGCCATCGAAGACGTGATGTCAAGAATCTACATAGAGCTCAACTGATGAGTCATTGACACCAGGTAGCAACGAAATGCCGCATCAGGGTAACTGCATGTGCTCTGATGCGGCTTTTTTATTTTTCTGCGATATGTCAAACTACTATATATCCCAGAGATAAAGTGAAGACGCAATCTGATATGGGGTGTTGGAGTACTGGAGTATTGGAGAGATAGAAATTCTAGATCAAAATGACTAGAGTTTCAGTTTTTATGTTTCTTTTTCCTGACACCCGACACCTGAAACCTGGTACCTGAATAGTTTTTCCGGTGTGAACCCTCCAAGTGGGTAAACTTTTATGACCAGTGCTTACGACAACCTAGTCAATCGTACAGCGCACGCCATCAACCAGGCTTTTGATGTATACCAGAAGCGATACAGAGCCATTACCCAGCGGGCGGGTGCTCGGTTTGCACAGAGAGACTGGCGCGGCATGCAAGCGGACGCAAGGGAAAGGTTGGATCTTTACAAGAAAGTGGTGGATGAAACCGTAGCTCAGGTCAACGAGTTGTTAGGCGATCGAGGTACCGATACCCGGATCTGGGCTAAAACCAAAGTCGTCTATGGTGCTTTAGTCAGCAAACTGAACCTTTGGGAGCTTGCAGAGACATTTTTTAATTCAATTACCAGAAGGATATTTGCCACTGTTGGGGTAAACCCTCAGATCGAGTTCGTCGACACCTGTTCTCGCATACGACCTTTACAGATTGCTCAACCGATGTATCGAACCTGTGAGCGGGCCGAGTCAACTGTTGCTTTGATCGAAGGCATCCTCACTGATTATGGGTTTGATGTGGGCTATGAAGATCTCCAACGCGATGCCCAGGCGGTGGCAGAGCAAGTAGACAATCATCTCATGAAAACTGCGGCTTCACCAGGTATCGACCGCACTGAAATGATCACCTCCGTTTTCTATCGAGGCAAAGGAGCCTATCTGGTCGGCAGATTTTTTAACGGTTCAGATCAATTTCCGCTGGTGCTTGCTCTGCTCAATACTCCTGGGGGCATCGTAGTTGATGCCGTGCTCTTACATGAGAACGAAGTCAGTATTCTGTTCAGTTTTACTCGCTCCTATTTCCATGTGGACGTCAAGAAGCCGGCTGAGTTGGTAGGTTTTTTGAAGTCCTTCATGCCTCGGAAGCGACTTGCCGAACTCTACATTTCCATCGGCTATAACAAGCACGGCAAATCTGAGCTGTACTGTGATTTGCTGCAGCACCTGGCTTCCTCGAATGAGAAATTCGAAATCGCCGAGGGAGAAAGAGGCATGGTCATGGAGGTATTCACCATGTCTGACTACGACGTGGTGTTCAAGGTAATCAAAGATCACTTCTCATCCACCAAGAGAACGACTCGTGCAGAGGTGATGGCCAAATATGACCTGGTATTTACGCATGATCGAGCCGGCAGACTGGTGGATGCGCAAGAATTTGAACACCTGGAGTTTGACCGGAAACGGTTTTCAAAGGAACTGCTGGATAAACTTCAGCGTTTTACGACGCAGGGGGTGGAAATCGACGAGAATCACGTGGTCATTAAGCATCTATACGTGGAGAGGAGAGTAACGCCCCTGGATGTATATCTCAGCGAGGTTGATGAGTCGGCAGCGCGGGCAGCCGTTGTTGATTATGGAAACGCCATCAAGGACTTGGCAGCCACGAATATCTTTCCGGGAGATATGTTGCTCAAGAATTTCGGGGTGACGCGCCATGGTAGAGTAGTGTTCTATGACTATGATGAACTTTCCTTGGTGTCCGAATGTAATTTTAGAAAGCTACCCCAACCGAGAAGTCATTACGAAGAGCTGTCGGACGAGCCTTGGTTTGCCGTAAATGAGCGTGACATTTTCCCCGAGGAGTTTCAGTCTTTTCTTGGCTTGCAAGAAGACTTAAGAGATCTATTTGTGGCGCAGCATTCAGACTTATTTGGGGTAGATTTATGGCATCAGATCCAGGCTCGTATAAGCGCTGGTGGAATTATTGATATCTTTCCGTATGAGCAAAACAGGAGACTTGGCATAGAGCATAGAGCATAGAGCATGGGGAGATAATTTCGAATTTCTAATTTCGAATTTGAAAAAGCTCAAAGCAGATTGGAGATTGCAGCTTTGGTACTGGTCATTTGCCTGCGGCGTCATTAGGTCAGTACGCTTCGCTGTCATTTGTTGTAATAGGTAGAGGACAGAGTTTAAAGTCAAAGGAAAGAAGAAAGGGATTTTTCTGTGGGAGCGGCTTTCCCCGTCCTGAGCTTGTCGAAGGGCAGCCGCGATCTTGCGATTTTAGCGACCTTAACGATTTCAACGACTTTAGCGGTTTAGACGATTTACCGTTTACTGCTGACACCTGACACCTGACTACTGGATTCCGGATTCTGAGTCCTTGCTTTATGCCTTTTTCGCAACGGACCACGGACAACTGACAAAAGTCCTCTGATCTCTGACTTCCGACCTCTGACCTCTAATCCCCGTCTCACCGTTTCTCAGTGTCCCCGCGTCGTCCTCCAGTGCCTAGTAGATTACTCAAATTGCTCCTCTTCGGTGGAGCCTGTTAATGCCGCCGTAGAGGTCTCACCGCCAGTAACCACATTCTGAATTTCGTCAAAATACCCTGCACCCACAAAACCCTGATGCTTAACGGCGCTGTAGCCCTGCTCCCGTTCCAGTGCAAATTCATGTTCCTGCAGGCGAGAATAGGCAGCCATCCCCTCCGTACTGTAGGCGTGGGCTAGCTCAAACATGGCAGTATTCAGGGTGTGAAAACCAGCCAGGGTAACAAACTGAAACTTATAACCCATGGTACCTAGTTCATCCTGAAAACTCCGAATTGTCGGTTCATCCAGATGGAGTTTCCAGTTGAAGGAGGGCGAGCAGTTGTAAGCTAGTAACTTGTTCGGGAATTTTTCGTGAATAGCCTGAGCAAACTCCCGCGCCTCACCCAGGTCAGGGGTTGAGGTTTCACACCAGATGACATCAGCGTAAGGGGCATAGGCCAGGGCCCTGGCAATTGCAAGTTGCACCCCACCCTTCACCTCGAAGTAACCCTCGACTGTCCTTTCTCCAGTCAAAAAGGGATGATCAAGGGGATCGATGTCGGTTCGGGTTAGTCGGGCTCCATGGGCATCTGTTCTCGCTACCATCACAGTGGGCACTCCGAGGACATCGCTGGCGAGCCTGGCAGCCACGAACTTTCGTAGATACTCCGAGGGTGGGGCCAAAACCTTGCCGCCCATGTGACCACATTTCTTCAAGGAGGATATCTGGTCCTCTAAGTGAACGGCTGCCGCGCCGGCGTCGATGCACGCCTTGGTTATTTCAAAAGTGTTGAGTAGTCCACCAAATCCGGCCTCAATATCTGCGACAATGGGGGCGAACCAATGGATGTTGCCCTTATCGTGCAGGTGTTGAAGCTGATCAGCCCTGAGCAGGGCATTGTTTACCTTCCTGACCACATTCGGCACACTGTCGGCTGGATATAAACTCTGGTCCGGGTAGGTCTGGCCTGCGGTGTTTGCATCCGCCGCAACCTGCCAACCGCTAAGGTAAATTGCCTGCAATCCAGCCAGTACCTGCTGCACAGCTTGATTGCCGGTCAGTGCCCCTAAAGCCCGGACGTAGGGTTCAGTGTGCATCAGATGCCACAGCCTCTCGGCCCCCATACGGGCGAGGGTGTATTCTATTTGAACTGAGCTGCGAAGCCTCACCACGTCTTCAGCGGAATAGGGCCGCTGGATTCCCTGCCAGCGTGGTTCAGTTTTCCAAGAGTTTGCTAATGCCTCTGCCTGCTGCTGCCTGTCCATACAAAGACCTCCCCCCTTAACCCGGATATTTCATGAATCGCTTACTGCGACCACGGATATGGCCGTCCTTTCTGGCGTCCTCGGGTGTCGGCCCCTGCGACGTACCGTTCAGGTACGCCTCGGAACCAACACCCTGCGGTTGCCAGGTGGCACGCCCATCTTCTTGGTCTCGCGACAGCGATTCATGAAATATCCGGGTTCATTGTCATCGCCAAAGTCGAGCAACAATTCAGATCATCTTGTCATGAATTGAATGTTTATTAATTAGAATCGGGAAAACATAGATAATCAAGTAAAGTTAAAATCGATGTGGGGATTGTCAATACGAAAAACCCTTAAAAGCATAGGAAATATTAGTTTGTGAGCCCGTCGAAGGATGCTCCATGCTCCAATTGTACGAGCACAACGCCGCTTATAATGATTATCATTCCCAGCCAGAAGAGCGGCCCCAAATCCTGATCAGTGGACAACAAGCCGGCCCCAGCCATAAGAGCTGAGAGTGCGGCTGTAGTTGGTGGCTGGGCGTTGGTACAGATTGCCACCTCTACCGGTCCGAGATAGCGGAGCAACACATTCCAAACCAGTACCATTGTCACGCTGGTAAACACGATCATATAGGCCAGTCCAGCCCAAGCGGCCGGAGGGATCACTCCGTAATCCATGGTCAGGAGGGAATACCCACCGATGGGCGTCATGACAATTGCGCCAAGGATAAGACTCCATGCAGTTACAACTCGTGGATCATGATTTTGACAAGTGCGACCAGCCAAGACGGTATAGGCCACCCAGGCGAACATGGCGGCCAAAACCCAGAAATCACCCGAGCGCAGCTCCTTGATGGTCTCACCTCCTTCCCAAGGTCGGAGAATGATGTAGACTCCTACGAACGCAATAAGCACCCCAAGGATTTTTCTTTTTGGCGGTATTTTTTTACTCAATCCACTAGCAAGAATCATCACACCAAGGGGGGTCAGTGCATAGAAAAGAGCTGGATGACTAGGTACTGTATGCCGGAGGCCTCGGAGGAACAAGTACTGGTTCAGGGGCACAAGAAGGATACCGAATCCTAGTATTCGGAGCCATTCTTTTAAATCGAACCGCGGTTTCGGGATAACCCAGCCAGTGAGTAGAAGGAGAAGTAAGGCAGCACCCAAGGCCCGGGCGAGGACCAAGGTTTCAGCATCAGGGAATCCGACCGCAGCTGCCTTGGCAAAAACATAGGTGCCTGAGGCCAGACTGACGTGAGTAGCCATGAGTAGATATAATGAGGTCCGTCGCAAAGTGTTCACCTTAATGCATGAAGAAGTAAGACAAAATGAGCCACCATGCTTGGTGCATACAAGTTCAGGAACTCAGGAGAACAAAGCCACAGAATAATACATATCTCGCAGAAGGTTGTCATCTGTTAGTGAGGGAGGTCAACCCTAATCTTGTAATAAATAAAAACCGTTCCTATATTAGTTGGAATTTGTGACCTTTAAATATTTTCAATCCGAATTCCGAATTCCGAAATCGAAAATCGGAAAGGGAGGTAGAATCATGAATAGGCGTATAATTACACTCTTCGCGGTGTTGATATTCGGAGTTGTCTCTCTCATACTGCCGCTGTCAGCACGTGCGGAGGTTGAGACTTATATGATTGACAAGGTACACAGCATGGCGAATTTCAAGATTCGTCATTTGTTTTCTAAAGTGTCGGGTACCTTCTCGGATGTTACCGGAACTATTAAAATCGATCGTGACAATCTGGAGGCGTCGAAGGTGGAGGCCACAATCAACGTGTACAGCGTGGACACCAACCATAAAAAAAGGGACGCTGATTTGCTCTCGAGCAATTTTTTTGATGTAGAGAAATACACGGTCATGCGTTTTGTCAGTACCGCTGTGGAGGCCAAGGGCAAAGACAGCGGCGTTATGCATGGCAAGTTGACCATACACGGGGTGACCCGCTCAGTGAAATTGCCCTTCAAAGTGCTCGGCTTCGGTCCTGACCCATGGGGGGGCTATCGCAGCGGTTTTGAGGCCGGCACAGCAATCAAACGAAGCGATTACGGCATAAACTATGGACTTGGAGAAGGACAAGGCGGAGCTGTGGGAAATGAAGTGGAAGTTACCCTGCTGATAGAGGGGATCAAACTGGGACCTTATGGCGCGCCCTTTCGAGTCCGGTAATTTGATCTTGCTAGATACACCAGGCTGACGTTGACGATATGAGCAGTGCCAGGCGCAAAGATGCCTCCCCCTTTCTCTGCTCCGCATCTTGTCTCGCAGCCGATCGCTACTCTCCTTCAATCCCCGGAAAGATGTCATAGATATAATCGTGGGCATCCAACTCTGACTTGTTCAGCGTGCCTGCTTGAACGCGCTTGACGACTTCCTCGCGGGAGAGGGTAAAGATCGCCTCGAGAAGCTGCTCGCGCTCCTGGTCGTTCGCCTGCGCCACCACGAAGAGCACCCGGGCGCTGTGCTGGATGTAGCGGGGCGAAAGCAGCTGGCGCTTCAGGATCTCCATGATAACGGGCGCCTTGGCGCGGTCAAAGAGGCCTGGATTGCCTTGACGATCCAGCTCGGCGAAGAACGCCGACGTCCAGTCGTTGTGGTATTCCCACAACCTCAGGAACAGCTCCTTGGTAAAGCGGGTCCCGGCCTTGACCTCGAAGGCGTTCTCAGCCGGTATGAGGCCATCCTCGGTGAGTGCCGGCCCTTTGAGGTAGCCGTCCTCGGTGATGACAGCTTGATGATGGATGAGGATCCACAGCCACGACACATCGATCCGGTAAGTGGCGAGATCATTCATGAAACGCAGCCCAAGCTCGTAGTCGTCGATGGCCGCAGCGAAATTACCGTTGAGAATCTGGAAGCCGTAGTTCGCCGCCATGTAGAAGGCGTGTTGGATGTGCTCAATGGTGATCTCACCCTTTGGCACACCGTAGATACTGTCCCAGAGTTCTTGGGTGAAGAGTTTCTCCGGCTCGCTGAACATGTCTGTGGTGATGATCCAGGGTGTGATCTTGCCCTGCTGGTTCAACAGGCCGCGGGATTGCAGCAGGTGCCGCTCCGCGTCCGAAAGACCACTGGCGACCGTCGGCACCCGTTTGCCTTTCACGTCCACATCCTCTGGCGGCGCATCGAGGATCGCCTGGAGCTGCGTCACCGGAGCCTGCATAGGTGTATTCCCAGCGGCGACGTAGGCCGGTTCGGGGCTGGCAACCCAGCTTTGCCGATAGGTGTCGTAGAGTCGTCCTTTCACCCCTCCGGCAAGGATGTCTTCCAGGGTGGGCTGTTCACCTGCGGGTAGTGGCTCCTCGGGCACAAAGATGAGACCGAGCAACCGCTCTCGCGTCTTGTCGATGACCATCGCCCGCAAGGCCAGTGGGTTATACTGCGAGCGGCCATAGGGATCGGTCGGTTGGTAGATCATTACCGCCGCCATGCCGCCAATGGGAGCCCCCTGACTGAGCTCGCCATTCTTCATGCCGGCCATGAGCATCATCAGTGCGTTATAACGTTGATATGCAATCATGTTCGGGGTGGCCATGCCGATGGACTGTGGATCCGGAAACACGGCTTGCGGGTCTTCCTTCCACATCTCAATGATGCTGGCGAGGTAGTCCCAGCGGCCGACGTTGGTCCCAAGGAGCCTGCGTCGCAAGACCCAGGCTATCACAGGCAAGAACCGGCCCGCATTCCCCTCCTCATAGAGGACTTTGATCTTGATGGTACCGGGCTGGACGCCGATCAAGCCTTCCACCCGTGCCAGGAGTTTCTCCACAATGAGAGCTTCCTGCGGGGTCTGAATCTTCGGGATGTAGTAGTATATGCCGGTGCCGATCCGTGTGAGGGAGTCATAGTTGTTGAGCGCCCAGAGGAGGGTGATGGGAATCATACCATGCACCGGTTGGCCTTCGACCGTGACGTGTTCATAGCGCACGTGGATGCTTGGAGGCCGAGCGAACCGGGTCGGCCACTGATTCGGGGGCGCGTCGATCTTGTACGTGCGCGTTTTGCCTTTTTTCACCACCTCATAGGTGCGGTCGGCCCAGGCGCCTTCGAAGATCTGTTTGGCGTTTTCCACCGCCGCGAAAATCCCTAACGGCTGATCCCCGGGCGCGCCGTCTGGCTGGAAATGGGGGGGCGCGGCGTCTTCAAAGTCCGGCATATTCATGGGGGCCGGGCTATTCAACGCCTTGACGGCCATGTCCAGCGGATGCCACGGCCCGGTGAGCTCCAAGCCGGGGTTCGTCAATGGGTGGGCGTCCTTCGGGATGTCCACTTCGTCGTTGAGCCGCCAGAGCCACTCGCTGTCCCGATCGAGAAAGTTATCAATCAAGCCCTGGATAATCTGGCGATATGTCCAAAACTGCCCCGTTACGGGATCCTCAAAGGTGTCGTCCCACTTCGGCCAGGCATATTTTTCGCGGACCGGCGCGGGTGAATGCAGCAGCGCCCGGCGCGCTGTGAGGGCCGCGGCGATCTCGGGATGCAGCTCTTGGGCGAGTGCGGCGATCTCCTGTTCCACATTGATTTCTCGGCCGTTTATCGTCTTGGTCCCGAAGAGCCCTGGGAAGCTCTGGAGAATGTCCTCGCGGATGGTGGCCTTGGAGACACGAACTCCTGCCGATGCCGAACGCTCCGTGCCTGTGCTCATAGCCGTCTCCTTGTCTTTATCTGTTTATCGGGGCGTAAAATCTAGATGACATTATATGATAAGAACCGGCTTTTTAATGTTTGTCAAGTGTCCCTCAACCAGCTGACAAACACAAAGTGACCCAAAGACCAAGCCGCATAACACTGGATCCAAAAAAATATTGTGACCAAAAGACACATTGCCACGTATATATAATGTGGTAAACTTCTCTCACTCAAGGACAGGCTTCCAGCCGGGTGGCTCGAGAGAATTACCGTTGAATAGACAGGTAAAGTAATGCCAAGGGGCCACACACGGCAACACCAGTAACCAGCAGTTGATTTTCTGCATGGATGGCAACGACGAACAGAGCTGTATTGATCGGGTCTTACGGGGAGAGGTGAACGCCTTTGGTCCTCTGGTAGAGCGCTACCAGAAACCCATCTTCAACCTCATGTGCCGGGTGGCGGGCTCGCCCGACAGTGCGGCCGACTTGACCCAGGATACCTTCATCAGGGCTTACCAGAAGTTGGAACGCTTTCACCCGGGCAAGAGATTCTTCCCCTGGCTTTATTCCATCGGCCTGAACCTTGCTAGAGACTTCGCCAGAAAAAACACCCGGGATCTTAAAACAGGATCCACGCTGGACCCCGAATCAATCTCAGGTTGCAACTATCCCGGCGACCAACATGACAGTATGTGCGCAAGCCTGGAGTTCGTCCGTTTGGAGAAAGCGCTCGATGAGCTTCCCCTCATCTACCGAGAGGCCTTGATTCTACGCTACCACGATGAATGTTCCATGCGTGACATTGCCGAAGCCCTGAGTCTTTCGCTTAGCGCGGCCAAAATGCGCGTGCATAGAGGGTTGGAAATGTTACGAGAGAACTATAAAGGAGGGATCCATGGAACGCAAAAAAGATCCATTTGAGCAACTCGCTCAGGGCCCATCCGCAAAGTTTGAAAATACTCCCTGCGAAAACAATGAGAATCAGGAGATCCTCGCCCTGAAACGGTTGATTCACAGTATGCCAGAAAAGGAAGCACCGGCTGGGCTGACTGAATCCATCCTCAGTTCACTAGAGCCTAAAATCATCCCGAGGTGGCTGCTGATCTACCGCTGGGCCCTCAGACCTCGCACGGTCACCTTCCAGCCCCTCAAGCTTGTTCCCGCTGCTATGGTTCTCGTTCTGGGGCTGGCCATTGCTATTCAGTTCGGTCCTGGGCGAGAAGATCGAGGTGGCACAGGCCACGAGGAGCTGATTCCAGTGACCTTTACCCTTAGCTACCAGCGAGCTGAGAGGGTGAGTGTTGTCGGCTCCTTCAATCAGTGGAACCCTGCCAGCCACAAGATGCACCAGCTTGGGAATCGGAACACTTGGGTGCTCGAACTCCGTCTGCCCGCGGGCCGCCACGAGTATGCCTTCCTGGTGGACGGTAAGGTGGTGGTTGCCGACCAGAGTTCCCCATTCTATCAGAGTGACGGCTTTGGAAACAGAAACTCCGTATTGTTCGTGAACAGAGATGAACCAGCAAATATTTAGATATAGTTTCACTCTTTTTTTAGCCGCTTTCTTGGTTGCTTCGATGGTTTCCTTTTCTTATGTGCAAGGGCAACCAGCGGATTCGAGTGTCACTGCCTCGGTCAGGGCGGCGCGTGAGGCAGGAGTACCCGAAACCTCTCTGAACCGACTGTTGATGCTGGCTGTGGATCACCGCCTCGAGGACGATGGCGTGGTGCGGTTGGTCAACTTTCTTCAGACGGTCCAGACAGAGAACTTGCCCATTGACCCCTTTATGGGAAAGATAGAAGAGGGACTGGCAAAACAAGTACCCCTGAACACCATAGCCGCTGTGCTGGCTCAGAAGCTCGACGACTACCGCTTCGTCAAATCAGTCTTGGCAAGGACAAAAACAGCCAAGGATCAAGAAATCTCCCACCAAGATTTGAACCGCATGGTCGGCAGTCTTGATGCGGGGGTCTCCCGGGAGGAGTTGGCCAGGTTCATTCTGGAAGCATCAACAGAGGATCTATCAATGCTGGCCAGAGCAACCGAGAGTATGGCACTTCTCAAACAAATCAGGTTTGATGAGTCCTTGACCGAGGAAATCCTTTTTACTGGGCTACGACGCAACAGCCTGACCCCCTCATGGGATTACCTTGCCAGGGTTGTGGCCACAGCAAAAAGGCGACAGATATCTGATGATGAGATCGCCAGTGCAGCGCGAGAGGCCCTAGAGATGAACCGATCATTTGCGGATTTTATGACGGATCTCGGATTCACTCCACGTGATCTTCGACACGGCCCAGCAGTAGGGCGGTCGGGGAGAAGGGACCAGTGACTCTGAGGTTTAAGCTTTTGTTTTTTATCTTGGACAATATACAAGCGACTTAACAGGACAGATTTATTCTGACACGGAAAGTAAATATGGACACAAAAAAATGGTTACTGCTCTTGATCCTAGTGCTGTGGATCCCCGGTTGCATGTCTCTGAAAGGTGAGCGACTCCTTAGAAACGAACAATATCAAGCTGGTGTAGTCACTTTTAAAAATATCGTCCAGGAAGAACCCAAAAATCCCGAAGCGCAGTATTATCTGGGCCGTTTCTATCTCGCCCTGGAAAGGCCTGAGGAGGCACTCCCCCATCTCAAGAGGGCTGTCCAGGGCGACCCTGCAAACGCAGACTACCACTTCTGGTTGGGAGTGGCATACTGGGCGATTAGGGATTTTGAAAGCGAAAGGAACAGCTATATCAAGGCGCTTGCCATAGACCCCAAACATGTGCCGGCGAGGCTTTATCTGGCACATACCTTTCTGGACAGCGGTGAATGGCAAGCGGCGCTGGATAACTACGATCTGTTGCTTCGACGAGAACCCTACAACCCTGAAGCGCTCTACAACAGGGCACTGGCTCTCACGGAACTAGGTCGGCCAAAAGAGGAAATCAAGGCCTGGAAACAATATCTGGAATACTACCCGGCGGGGAAGTGGGCCCTAAGAGCTGTTGACCATTTGAATGAGCTGGGGGATTTCAGCCATCGCAATTTTACCATCGGCTACCGCCGGGTCACCCTGGAACACATTTCTTTCAGTCCGAATTCAGCCAAATTGCTTTCCAATGGCAAGCCTTCTCTTAAGGTGCTCGGCACCATCCTGAGTATCAACGATCAGGTTTGGCTGGAGATAGTTTGTTACAAAAATGGTGATCCATCATTGGCGGCGGCCAGGGCTACGGCGGTTAGGGACTATCTCATGCAGGAATTTCCATGGTTAAAACCCTCTAGGATCGGGGCCCGGGGAATAGGCCGTAAAGAAAGAGTAAAAGTAGGCAGCAAAGTGTACTTGCTGGACGACTCCACCACCTTCATCACCGCCAAAAAATAGTTAAACAGTGCTGCTGTTTTTTTGTGACCTTATTGCCTGCAACCTCGTATATCAGGGTAAATGGATGGGCCAACAAACCGACCTAACGGAGTAAGAGGAGCTTATTATGAAAACCGCAGCACTTATGAGACGAGCGTTAGAGATATGTGCACCAATTATTTTCAGCTTGACCATCATGCTTTCTGGCGGGAACATAGCACAGGCGCAGGGGGATGTATCTGCCGTCCCTGAACTGGAAGCGGCACACAACAGGGTCCAGGAAGCGACCATGGCTATGAAGCAAGCAGAAGATCAGAACAATACCCGGGCCATGGAACGGGCCCGCAATAATTACAACCAGGCAAATCAGAATATGGCGCAAAACCTTGCCCGGGTTGCGGGCGTCAGGACGGAGGATGTCACCGGTATGCAAAGAGCCGGCATGGGCTGGGGGCAGATCGCTCAGGAACTGGGACTGGAGCCTGAACATCTCGGCAAGCAAGGGAGCCTGACAAACACTCCGGACAGTGTCAACGTGCAGGACCGGACGCGTGACAGAGACCGTGACAGGGATCGAGACTTCTCCCAGCAGGATTCCATCGAACCGGAACGCACCCGGGAGAGAGAGAGAACTAGAGAAAGACTGGGCCAAGAGACCGACCAGGAGGAAGGGCTCATGGTCAGAGAGCGCACGCGGGAGAGAAACAGAGAACTCAGCGAAGCCACCTCGCGTAATATGAAGAACGCAGGTGCCACAAAGCATGGCATGGCCATGGTTGGCTCAGGCAGCAAAGGCATGGGGCTCGGGAAGGCGAAGGGTGCCATGTCGGCAGGAACTTCCCAGGGCTCCGGTGGCCATAGTGGTGGCGGTTCCGGCGGCGGTGGCGGTGGTTCCGGCGGCGGTGGCGGTGGTTCCGGCGGTGGCGGTGGAAACGGCGGTGGCGGTGGAAACGGCGGTGGCGGTGGAAACGGCGGTGGCGGTGGTTCCGGCGGCGGCCGTTAAACTTCTCCACATCTATCAATAGGATTGAAACAAGGGCCTCTAGAAGGCCCTTTTTTCATGAATGGGTACTTGGATTTGAGAGTGTCAATATCTGTATCTTGTTGTCTGCTGTGAAGTGCCTCCTAGATCAAGTGTCTTCTGCAGTTGTCTAGGATTAAAGATCTCTTACCAATATCTATACTTCCTTCTAATCCTACGTATGATATTCATATGAACTCAAAGTAGTAATCAACCTGCAACTGACCGGTGACTAATCAGTTGCGACAGATGTATAATGGCAATTCCATCGACGCCAGAGCGACAACAGACCACAGGGCCAACGCCACTTTTATAAAATGAAACATCCGGGCAGGGAGATAGAGACCATGAAGAAAATTAAGGTTGTACCGATCAAACCTACAGTCTCTTTTGAGGTGTTTGAGAGGATTGATATCCGTGTGGGAACCATCCAACGAGTGGAAGACATCGAGGGTGCAGACAAGTTGGTGAGACTGATTGTTGATTTCGGCGATCATGAGAGAACAATTTTGGCTGGGATCAAGCAGGAACGGCAAGATCCAAAAGAGATAGAAGGCAAACAGGCTTTGTTTGTTGTTAACCTCGAACCCAGGATAATGATGGGTGAAGTCTCGGAAGGCATGTTGTTCGATATCGGTTACGCGGATGGAATTAGTCCCGCTCTGGCAGTTCCGGAAAAGCCGGTTCACAATGGTGCGAGGGCGGGATGACTGGAATTAGAACCCATTATCCATTAGGATAAGCAATGTTGAATCTGAAACACGGGTCTTAAACATAATGGACAACCACAACCCCATCTACCTGACGCCGACTGAGATCATCGACAGCAATCATCCCAAGATCCAGGAGTACGCCACTCAAACAATTGGCGGCTGTAGTGATCCGGTGGAGCGGGCGGTGCTACTCTATCTGGCTGTGCGTGATGGGATTCGCTACGATCCCTATACCCCTTTCCATCTGCCGGAGCATTATCGAGCCAGTGCGGTTCTCGATCGAGGTCGAAGCTTTTGTGTCCCCAAGGTTTCTCTGCTCTGCGCTTTGGGCAGAGCCTGTGACATACCGTCACGAGTTGGTTTCGCCACGGTAAAGAACCATTTGGCCACCAGGCAACTCATTGATTTTCTGGGGAGCAATGTCTTCGTTTACCATGGTTTCGTGGAGTTCTATTTGGAAGGAAAGTGGGTGAAGGCGACCCCTGCCTTCAACCGGGAACTCTGTGAAAGGCACAAGGTGGAGCCGTTGGAATTCAATGGGCGGGAGGACTCCCTTTTTCACTCTTTCAACCGGGAAAACAAGAAGTACATGGAGTATGTGGAATACTGCGGCACCTATAGTGATATCCCAGTGAACGCCATAGTAGCCGCCTGGAAAAAAAAGTACGGCGAAGATCGGGTGGAGGAGTGGATTGAGATGTTTGCCCAAAAGGAAGATACTAAGTTTGCTGATTTTGATAAAGAGGATGTCTGGGAAGGATGAAAAACTGACCCTAATTGGTGTAAATTAGCCCGGATATTTCATGAATTGCTGTCGCGAGACCACGAAGATGGACGTGCCACCGGGCAACCGCAGGGTGTTGGTTCCGAGGCGTACCTGAACGGTACGTCGCAGGGGCCGACATCCGAGGACGCCAGGAAGGACGGCCATATCCGTGGTCGCAGCAAGTCATTCATGAAATATTCGGGCTAGGTGCCATATTACTCCAAGCAGAGCAAGAAGGGGATGGACTGCGGACACTCAAAAGGTGGGAGGAGCAGTAATAATGGTTGACTACTTCGTGAATCTTCACCCAGTGTTACAGGCTTTTCTTGCGACGTGTTTCACCTGGTTTTTAACAGCTCTTGGGGCAGCAGGGGTTTTCTTCACTCGAACAGTGAATAAGAAAATACTTGATCCCCTGCTCGGTTTTGCCGGAGGGGTGATGATTGCAGCCAGTTATTGGTCTCTGCTCGCCCCAGCCCTCGAGATGGCTGAACAGCAAGGTCAGATTTCCTGGGTCCCGGCTGCAGTGGGCTTTCTGTTGGGAGGAGTGTGTCTGCGGCTTGTTGATAAACTTTTGCCACACCTCCACCTTTATGCTCCCATCGAGGAAGCTGAAGGAATCTCAACTACCTGGCGACGGACTACTTTACTCGTTCTAGCTATCACTTTGCACAATATCCCAGAAGGTCTGGCCGTCGGCGTTGCCTTCGGGGCTGTAGCCCACGGTCTACCCACGGCTACCCTTCCTGCGGCCATTGCTCTGGCTGTGGGCATTGGTTTGCAGAACTTTCCAGAGGGGATGGCAGTTTCCATGCCATTACGACGGGAAGGGGTATCCAGGCTAAAAAGTTTCTGGTATGGGCAACTCTCTGGTATTGTGGAGCCCATTGCCGGTGTTATCGGGGCTGCCGCGGTCATCGTTTCGCAGCCAATTTTACCCTACGCCTTGGCCTTTGCCGCTGGCGCAATGATTTTTGTGGTGGTGGAAGAGGTGATACCCGAATCCCAGCGCGGCGGGAATGCGGATTCGGCAACTATGGGGCTCATGATTGGCTTCACGGTGATGATGATACTTGATGTATCCTTAGGCTAAGGCAAGGAGATTGTGGATTGCGGAATTGTCCTCCGGACTCCCACCCTTCGGGCGGGTTCCCAGTTTCGGATTGGGGAATTTTAATTTGGTTTTTGATTTGCATTTGAAGAGAGCTTAATGAAAGCAGCATCTATCCCTAATGAAATGACGGCCTGTGTGTGGCGTGGAGGGCCCAAAGTAGAAGTTGAAACTGTGCCGGTACCGGAAATCGGCGAGGGCGAAGTGCTTGTTCGGGTTGAAGCTTGCGGGCTCTGCCCTACTGACATCAAGAAGATCGATCTGGGCCTGGCGGAGCCACCTGTAATCCTTGGCCATGAGATGGCAGGCGTTGTGGTGGCAGCAGGTCAAGGTGCTGAAGGATTTCTCGGCAAGCGAGTGGCCGTTTATCACCATATCCCGTGTTTGAAATGTAGACTATGTGAACTGGGCCGCTTCAGCCAGTGTGCCGGTTATAAAAAAACAGGCACAACAGCGGGGTTTACCCCTGCCGGAGGAGGATGGGCTGAATACGTCAAGGTTTCTTCCTGGATTGTAAGCGGCGGCGGGGTGGTGGAGATTCCGGAGCGGTTGCCGGTCAAGGTTGCCATTCTTATGGAACCTCTCAATACCTGTCTCAAATGCAAGAGTACTCTTCCTCCTTCGAAGGGAACCGTGGTGATATTGGGGCAGGGACCCGTTGGACTAATGCTGACTGCCCTGATGCACAGAGATGGTTGGGAGGTTTTTGCGGTTGAGCCGCTGCCGGAACGACAGGAAAGAGCTGTCAGGTACGGTGCCAAGGCAGCCTTTCATCCCGGCAAAGATCTCAATACGAACCTGCAGGAGATTGCTCCACCGTTAGGCCCTGATGCTGTCATCGCTGCCACGGAATCCGAGGAAGCAATAAATGGTTCTCTTCGTGCCTTGAGGCCCGGCGGGAAGTTGATTCTCTTTGCCCATACCCGCATGGGACAAGAACTCAAAATCGATGCTGGACAAATAGGTATGGCTGAAAAACAGGTCATAGGAAGCTATTCGTCTTCTCTTGAGCTCAATGGACTGACCACGGAAACCCTTATTGATCAACGATATCCTTGGGGAGAGTTTGTGACCCATGTGTTTCCTCTAGATGAAATCAATCAGGCCCTCGCCTTGGCAAAAAGTCCTGAAGGGGACTCGCTGAAAATCGCCGTAACCCCAGATCTAGGGAAAGCATAGGGCATAGAGCATAGAGTCAGAGGAAAGAGAAGTGCTTTGCACTCAAATTCGAAATACGAAACCCGAAGCACGAAACAAATACAAAATCCGAATTCTCAAATGTTCAAAACGTAACTTTTCGAATAAGGCTTGTCTAATGTTTTGGTCATTTGGATTTTGGTAATTCGAATTTGTTTCGGATTTCGATATTCGGATTTCGGATTTACACTAGATATGAGTCTCTGTGGTGAAAGAAATAATAATTGCTGTATAGGTATCATTGGTAGGATGGGAATGGGAAATCAAAAAGCTATACCTGTGACAATGATGGCCTGTGTGCTTCACGGAAAGGAAGACGTCAGGTTGGAAAGAATACCGGTGCCAGATCTACAACCGGGCGACATCCTTGTTAGGGTAGAAGCGGCTTTGACCTGTGGTACGGATTTGAAAGTCTTCCTCCGGGGCTATCATGAACGCATGATTCAGCCACCATCTGTGTTCGGCCATGAATTTGCCGGCGAGGTAGTAGCCAGCGACAATGGACAGTTCTCCGCGGGCACGAGGATAGTCGCCGCTAACTCAGCCCCCTGCTGGGATTGCTATTTCTGTGAATTAAACAAACCCAATTTGTGTAATGACCTGCTTTTTGCCAACGGGGCCTATGCCGAATATGTTCGTGTTCCCGCCAGGATTGTGGAGGAAAATTGTCTCACCATCCCAGCAGATCTTCCAGCGGCCAAAGCGGCGCTGGTGGAGCCACTGGCCTGTGCAGTCAAAGGTGTGGAGGATGTGGCCATACAGGAAGGAGAAAAGGTACTGGTGATCGGTGCCGGGCCTTTAGGCTTGATGCTCGCACGACTCTCAGTGTTGGCCGGCGCAGAGGTCACCACGGTTGATGACCAATCAGATCGACTTGCCGTCGCTGCTGAACTGGGCGTTACCAATACTGTTGCAGAAAGGCTCTCGGCGGAGTTGCTCGAGCGGCTGCGGGATGAGTACACACCTCACAAGCTGGGTTTTGACTGCGTGATTGAGGCCGTGGGCAAGGCAGAAACCTGGAATCAAGCGGTGGAGTTGGTGCGGCCGGGTGGCCGGGTGAACCTTTTTGGCGGCTGTCCACGTGGAACTGAACTGCGTGTAGATACAACCCGCCTCCATTACGACGAGATTAGCATCTATGCCTCTTTCCATCATACTCCGGAGACGGTTCGCAAAGCTCTGGAATTCATTGCAACCTCTCAGGTCCCAGCGTTCACTCTGGTCAGAGAGGGAAGATCTCTTCAGGATTTACCGGAGGTTCTCCAGGAGATGCGCGCAGGCAAAGCTCCCCCAAAAACGGCAATTCTTCCTAAGCTTCCTGCGGGAGCTTGTCTATCAGCAGAGGAGCTGGAGGCTTTTGTCGGCTAGTATCACGACCGTGACAGGCAAAGCCAACTCTTGCTACCTGCCGGGTAGACTCGTGGATTAATACATCTTGCCGCTGGTACTACCGCCATTCTGCGGGTTAACCCTCACTCTGAAAGGCCTATAAAATGGTTCGCTACTCTTTTGCTTACCGTAACGGTCGAGTTCGTACCTCTGGCCGCGTACCCTGACCTTGGTACTACCAACGTTCAGGGGTTCGAAGCAGATTAAACCCTTATCTTTATCAATAGCGTATGCGACAATGTTGTTATTTCGGAGCCAGACTTCTTCAACATTATAGCCGCCATGGGTGGGCTTTCCGGACAAAGATAAAGTGTCGCATCTAATGTCACCCATTTTTATGTGGAGAGTTCTCTCCGCAAAACCATCCACTGCACTCAGGGAGGCAAATAAGAGCACAACAAGGAAGAATAAGATTTTTGTGTTTCTGATGTTCATAGTTTGCTCCTTCTCCTTCAAGATTCCGCGAGAATATTCATAGTAATAATCATTAATCGTCTCAGTTGCACGTTTTTACAAGATATTGTTAAGAGGAAGGAAAAAATCCGGCTGCAGGAATGACAGCAGAGTACAACTTCACGTCATTCCCGCGGAGGCGGGAATCTAGATTCCGGATATCCGCCTGAGGCGGATTCCGGAATGACGAATCGCGGCTGCCCTTCGACCCCTTCGATAAACTCAGGGCAGGCAAGCTCCCCGGGACTACGCCCGGGACAGGCAGGACGGGGAAAGCCGCTCCCACAGGATGATGTACCTCATGCCGTTTGTGAGAGACTTTTAGCCTCGTTTTCTATCGTTCAATGGACTCGGGTTCAAATTCCAAGGGGTAAGATTTTGGCAAGAACCAGTGGAGGATCAGAAATGAATGATATGCTCTTCCAACTCGTCAGGGTGCACATATTCCTCGGGCAAGACTTTACCGCGCACTGAGATACCTGCTTCGTGGACCGTGTTGGGGCTACCCGACACCAGGGGATGCCACCACTCCAGTTCCTTCCCCAAAGCCAGTCGGCGGTAGCCGCAGGTTCCAGGGAGCCACTCCAAATCCGCAGCCTTGGCGGCTGTCATAACCAGGCACGTTGGCACCAGTTTGATGCGCTCTTGATAAGATGTACAACGGCATGACCACATATCCAGCAGGCGACAGGCTACATTGGTGTAGTGGACCTCTCCGCTGTCCTTGTATTCCACTTTGTGCAAACAGCATCTGGCGCAGCCGTCACAGAGCGATTCCCATTCCTCCGGGGTCATCTCCGTGAGAGATTTGGTTTTCCAGAATGGTTCAGTACCCACTGTCATGGTGCTGCGATCC
>Ga0210119_1000040_pt1 | contig 29954 bp, 16 predicted proteins | sample China_Bullhead_C_2_FD_184859 | JGI IMG/M metagenome (GOLD analysis project Ga0210119, IMG submission 184859) | Wetland microbial communities from San Francisco Bay, California, USA, that impact long-term carbon sequestration -... | ecosystem: Environmental > Aquatic > Marine > Wetlands ... | reverse complement strand
TCTTATGTTCTGCATTATCAAATATAGCATTTTTTGCTAATAATTTCAGGTTGTTTAATGCAAAAAATAAGCTTAAACTAGTGCCATTCGGGACACCATACTTAATTTTATTGCCAACTATTCCCTCGATCATCTATGCTGCATTCATGGCACGCATAGCAAGGAAAAACCGGGGCCAGAACCCGGTTCCCACGAAATACGATTTCGAATCCGTTCTCATGAAAGCTTCTTTTGCCCACCGGGAAGGCAGGCTTGCTGAAGCGGAAAAAGGCTACCGGGAAGTATTGCGAAGAAAGCCTGACTGGGGACAGGTGCTGAATGCACTTGGAACGGTATTTTTAGACCAGTCCCAGCCGGATAAGGCCCAAAAAGTTTTTAAAAAAGCAGCCGGTCTCAGTCCTCCCAATATTCCAGCATGCTATAACCTGGCCAGGCTGAAGCAGCGGGAGAACGATCACCAGGGAGCCATAAGTATTTACCGAACCATGTTGGAAAGGCAGCCGGATCTTGGGGATGCATGGAATAATCTGGGTGTCGCTTACAGGGAAACCGGGGACCAGAATGAAGCCATATCCTGTTTTCAAAGGGCAGTGGAGTTCGCTCCTGACATGGCAGAGGCATGGAACAACCTTGGCGTTGCCCAGGACGAGTTTAATATGATTGAAAACGCTTCAGAGTCATACAGAAAGGCCATTGAGATACGGCCGGATTATACATCCGCCCACTTCAACCTCGGGATATCTCTTCAAAAGCTCGGGCGCTTCAAGGAAGCTGAGGAGCATTACAACAAGGTGCTGGAGGCCAAGCCGGATGATGAAGCCGCACAATTCATGCTCCAGAGCATGGGGACATCGGCAATACCTGATGCCGCCCCGGTGGAACACGTGCGCAGGATCTTTGACCGGTGTGCCGGGACTTTTGAAAAGATCCTGGTTAAAGACCTGGAATACAAGACCCCTGAACTCCTGTTCGACCTTGTGCATCCATATTTGACTGAAGAAATGAATGTTCTGGACCTTGGCTGTGGTACGGGCCTGGGCGCTCAACTCTATCGGCCGTTTGCGAAAAGACTGACAGGCGTTGATGTATCGTCCAGGATGCTTGAAAAGGCGGCTGAGAAGAAAATTTACAATCGGCTCGAGGTTTTTGACATACTCCAGGACTGGGACTTTCCCAAAAAATTTGACCTGATATACAGCTCTGACGTGTTTGTATATTTCGGGAATCTCGAAACGGTCATCAGGTCCGCATCTTCATACCTTGCCAGCGGCGGGATCATAGCATTTTCAGTCGAGAGACTGGAAGACAACAGCATAGAGTACCGGCTCTTTCCGAGTGGCCGCTATGCACACTCCCGGACATATATACAGGATTGCCTCAAGCGTAACGGATTACAATTAATCGAGGCAAGCAAATCAGATATCAGGAAGCAGTCCGGAAATCAGGTTAAGGGCTTGTTGATTGTCGCCAAAAAAGTATAATTTCAATTTTGAATTATGAATGCATAATGTAAAATGTAGAACTCTACTTAATGCAAAGGTTTGACCCCTTAGCCCCTTCAACCTTAGATGCGGAGGCAAAGAAATGTCGTACTATTTCAACAAGGTCGTCAATATGGCTTTTGATGAAGCCATTGACAAAGTAACGGAAGAACTCAAAAAAGAAGGTTTTGGTGTTCTGACCGAAATTGATGTTAAAAAAGCCTTAAAAAAGAAACTTGATGTAGACTTTAGGAAATATCGGATACTTGGCGCATGTAATCCTCAATACGCCTATAAAGCCCTTCAAGCAGAGGACAAAATAGGAACAATGCTGCCTTGCAATGTGATTGTCCAGGAAACAGAAGATGAAAAAGTTGAAATCGCAGCCATTGATCCAGTTGCTTCCATGCAATCAGTCCAAAATGAATCCCTGGGAGAAATCGCAACAATAATTAGAGCAAAACTAAAGAAAGTGATAGAAAAGTTATAACATGATTTGCTGAAATTGCCGAGACAGGAAAGGGCATTTCTTGCGGATCGTCTTCTGGGCTCTTTAGATGAAGAAGTGTTGAATGAGATTGATGCTGCTTGGATAGCGGAAGCAGAGCGACGTTTTGAGGAATATAAGAACGGCAAACGGCAAGTCGTATCTGCACAGAATGTTTTTACCGAAGCAGATCGTGCTTTGAAATGATTTAAACGACTACAGTCTATCGGCTCCCAGTATTCTCCGTTGGAGGAGCGTTTGCATGTCACGGCGACCGTCTGCAATGAGATAGACATAGACTTTATCACTATCAATCCGATAAATGATACGATAGGGTTTGAAGAAAATCTCACGAAAGTCGCGGATCCCCAAGTCCAGAAGTTCTTTTACAAAACCACTCCGTCCAGGCTGCTCGCTCAGGGTTAAAAATTTTTTTTCGATCCGGTCAAGGACATAATCCGCCTTCTTTGGTGAGTCATGTTCCGCTATATATGTGCAGATGTCACTGAGATCACCTGCAGCATCTTCAGTGAGAAGAACGGAGCAAGCCACTACATTGACCTCTTGCCTTTCCGCAGACGGCTTATAGCATCGGCGACCGAAACAACTTTGCCTTCTTCAATCTGCCTGCTGCCAAGCGCCATAATTTTGAGCAAAGCCATGGTCTCCTGGGTTTGCTCGAAACTCTTTATATCCTGTATAACGACCTTGGCTTCACCGTTTTGGGTGATGATGAGCGGCTCACCTTTGTCGCCCAGATGGCGGATGATCTCTGCTGCGTGGGCTTTCAGGTAGCTTATGGGTTTAATCTGGTCCGATAGTTTCATGAGTATCTCCTTGCTATATTGTAAGGCTAAATTAAATCTGAATTTAGTCCTTTGTCAATAGCGCCTCTCTTGATGTGAACAAATTGTCAATGCAGCTAATACACAACCAAATAAAATCGTGAAGTACATCGGTTGAATGCCAGAAAGTTTATTTCTCGCCACGGGTATGGGAGCAATTTTGAAAGCTGATTGGCAAACATAACTAATAACGATATATTTACCCGCTTGGCATGTTTTCGCAATCGAGGACTTCTCTAATCTTGCAGGCCCTAGTTTGGCCAACTCCTTCCACTTCCATTAATTCCTCAATAGTGGCACACATGACTCGGAAAGCAGATTTAAAATGATCCAACAGTCTGTGTGCTAATTTGGGGCCGATATCGGGCAAGCCCTGCAGCAGATAAAGCTGTTTGCTTTTAAGTTTTTTCGGACGATAACCGCCACGCATGTGAACAACATTCGTTGCAACCGCATCCTGTCGGCCAATCATAGCCAGAATTTCAACGCTATCCTCTTTTGAATGAGAAAAGATAATAGGAATCTGCCAGTTACACTGCACGGACAATATGGCACCCTTGATCGCCTTTTGGTCAAAATCTAGCCCTGTCGCATAGGGATTTCCTTCGATGAGCAGAAGCGGGGTTGAACAATATTTTTTTAAACTGACAGCCTGCTTGAATAGTCGTAAATCAATTATAGAGAGCAGGAAATCGCGAGCAGTTTTGCGCTCCACTGTGATTCGGCCATTTATCAAATAATCGCCATAGGAGATTTTTTTCACTACAACAGTGAAATGTGCCGCCAAGGGTTTCTGCAGACCTGATGATTTTTCGCGGTAATCAATGATGACATGCATTTTGAAAAAATATTATGATTCCACCTGATTCATTTATAACGATGGTTAAATCAATATTCAGTTTTTCTTAATAATTAAAAGATAAAGGACTTGGATTCTGATTAATAGGGTAACATGCCAAAATCAATAAGAATAAAATGCCAGGGAAAACACATGGCGACCTGGTATTCTTGGCAAAAAATATTTACTGAAGCTGTGATTTCCCCGTAAAGCTTTTACCAGTTTGGGCAGAAAACCAGACATTTACTTCTGGCGTTCACATGATGGATTAGAAGTCGATCTTTTGATCCAGATCGGCACAAAAATCCACCCGGTAGAAATAAAATTAACTGCTACGCCAACAGCTAATCATCTCTTCATTAGTTAGATTCCGTTGATCAGCACTACCGTGAAATTGTCAACAAGTGTTTACATGGGGCGATAATCACTTTCCTCCAGGAAACATAGTTTACATTTTGCTGCTTCAGGATGTCTGCAAATCAATAAAGTCTGAATGTATCAATTAGTCCTTGGTGGCTACTATACAGATGACCTGCCCCACAACTTCCCACCCTCAACACTTATGTATATTTCTATTGCTGTAACTTATTGTAATATAAGCCTTTTTAAAAATTTTGAGGGGGCTTTTGGAAATTATGCATGATTTTTGCAGAGTCTCGAAGAGTCATGGTCATCGCTCATTCAGTTCGATTATTTAAGTCCATCCAAAATAGAGAAAAATTATTATGTGCGAATGAAATTGGCAAAAAAGATTCGAGAGCAAAAGAGTTAGAAAGGTTTTGAAGTAGAAACGTAACATAAAAAAGCCTGCCGGTTGGTCCATCTCGCCAAAGACAACACCTCGCAGCAGGCTCCAAACACACACCCGGAGGTGCATGTATATGTCCACTTTATGTTCTATTAGACGTTCTGTCAATCCCCAGAATTCACCCGAAGTTTATCTCCCACCAAGTAAAATATACTAGGTGAGTGAAATCTTATCCGAGGATATTTCAACTCACCAGAATATTGATACGATCTATTTGGGGCTTTTAATTAATTGGTCCGATGAAAAATTTCTGCTTTAAGAAATTGCTTGTGACAGGATGTCGTCTCATTGTTCTTTTTCAGTCGTGCATGTCATGCTTTCTGCTGCTGAAGAAACTGAGGACGACATTTTGTGCCGCATGTCTGTCAGTGGCTTTTGCTGCTCTTGCGCTGATACTGGTAAATGCTTCCCCGGCACAAGGCGCCGAGAAGTTTTGCAGTGATCCACCTTACTTCGGTGTGATTGACGGTAATATACGTCCTGCTCCTACCCAGATAACGATAGACAGAGATTGCACGTTCCAGAACTTTCCGCAGTCCAAGCCGCTGACCACTACCATTAACTTTCACACAAATGACCCGACAATCTACCTTATCATCTTTGATAATGTCTACTTTACCGGTCATATGGCGTGTGCCAATGTTGACCACAGGATCTGGTTTTCGAACAGTTCTGATTACGGTTCCAGCAATGCCTGCCAGGACCTTTTCATACCCGTAGAGTCGATTGACAAACAGAACCCCGCTGGACAGACTACAGCTGCTATTGGCGTACCTTTTACCTATACGCTCACTCTCCCGTCAATGACTTTAGGGGGCGGACCATCGGTCAACGACCTGCACTCCGTCACGCTCTGGGACGATCTCACCGCAACGGGCGTGGATCTCACTTATGTGGACATCAACGCCTACTATGAAGGGACCAGCATACCGGTAACCCTTGTACCCGAAGATAATCCTGATACACCGGGCGGGGTGTGGACGCCTAAGAATCTCTCCTACAAAAAAATTCCCCTGATCCCTGCCGGCGAACAGATCGTGGTTGAGATCACAGTTGTCCTTGATGACACAGCGAGAAATGCAGCAGGGACATCTTTTACCAATACCGCCAAATGGATGTTCGGGAGACTTATAGACGACACCTTCTATGAGCCCCTGCCGGGTGAGTGGGGCATCTCGGAGCCGATGACCATCGTCGGACCCGATCTCGTGGTCACGAAAACGGGACCAGCCACAGTCGTTAACCTCGGTGAGTGGGCTGAATTCACCCTCGATGTCTGGAATGGCGGGACCTGGTCCGGTGATGCCTGGAACATCAATATTCTCGATCAGCTGCCGAGCGAACCATCAAATCTTTTCAACGGCGGGCTGTGCGATCTGACACCGGAGATAACAACCGTTACTCTCGCGGGCAGCCTGCTTATCCCGGGCACCGACTATTTGTTCAGCTACACAGGCTGCGAGCTCAGCTTCACCCTGCTCGAGGCGGCCGGCCCCATCGGGCCAAATGAGCGGTTGGTTATCACGTACAGAACCAAGGTAGACGCAGACAGCGAAAGCGGCGCCGTGCTCACCAACGTTGCCGGTGCCACCAGTTGGTCTAACGACAGGGATGACACCATTGGCCAAACCTACAGCTGCTCCCTGACCGACGGCACGGAGAACACTCCCGATTGTCAGGATGCCCACGATTTACTGGTGGTGCTTTCAGGCTATTTCTACGAGAAGAGTGCTGCGAACCCGGCCACCGGCGAGCTTGTCAGCTCCGCTATGGCCGGTGAGACTCTGCGCTATACCTTGCGTCTGCGGAGCATCGACGAGCCGTTTGCCGGTCTTCGCTTCTATGACGATCTGGGTGTCCTCAACGCATTGCCGGCGTTCGAGCCCGATTCGCTCACCCTCGTAAGCTATCCCCCGGGAGCGGACATCTCCCAAACCAATCCAAGCGGCGGCACGAACAACGGTGGAATCCTTGACCTCCGCAACCTGAGTGTTCCGGCCGAAGGGATGATTGAGGCAGTGTTCGATATTACGCTGGCCTCGAACCTTCCCGAGGATTTCGTGGTCCTCAACCAGGCGGACCTCATCCACACCGCCGGCAAGATCGCCGACAGTGACGATCCCAGCATCAATGGCCAGGCAGACCCCGCCGTGGATGGCGACGAGGATCCGACGCAGGTAGTCATCTACTTCCCGCAACCCCCGCCGCCGCTCAAAGAAGGTCTTCAGACGACGGCTACCATCGGCGAAGAGGTTTCCTACCGCATCAGCGTGCCGGGTACGGTGAGCACCCGTCCACTGTACGACGTGATGATCACCGATACACTTGATGATCACCTCGAATATCTCGGATTCAACCAGATCAGCGGCCCGACGGTGACGGACAACAGTGTCGCCCCCAACCTGAACTTAAGCATCGCCCAGATCCCTGCAGGTCAGCAGGCGGTGATCGAAGTGCGCGCGCGTGTTGTAAACGTAATTGACGTTCAGCAGGGCGTTGCTGTCAATAACACGGCCTTCTATACGTATGCCAACAGCCCGGGCGGGACGACACGTCCTCAGCTGGCCAGCGGGACCGTGACATTCAATATTGTTGAGCCGCATATTACAGAAATCACCAAGAGTGCGAACCCGGTTGCACCGACTGCCGGCGAAATCGTGCGCTACAGCGTATCGCTGACTGCGAGCGGCTCCGCCTATTCCTCGGATGTGTTTGATGTAACGATTATTGATAGTTTGGGCCTTGGTTTGGTCTATGCCGGCAACCCGGCCGTTACTTTCGGGGCCGGAGCAGGTGCCGACAACAGCATAGGTGCGCCCATTATTACCGGCGACGGCAGCTCCACCCCGCAAATACTGGCCTGGAGCCTTAATGGCGGCAATGCAGATATCGACATCGCCCTAGGCACGTCCGTCACCATTTCTTACGACGTGCGTGTGCTTGACAGCGTGCTCGCCAACCAAACGCTTACGAACAGCGCCGTTGCCCAATGGACCGGTATCGACGGCCTGAACAATTATGAGCGCACCGGCCTGGACGGCATCGGCGAGCTTAACGACTATGTTACGGCAGCGGCTACGGCGTCGGTAACGACGCGGGACATAAATGCCACCATCACCAAGGTGCGGACCAACGACACCTATGGTGCGGCTGACGCCGACCTGCGCATAGGCGACATCGTCGAATACGAACTGCGCCTGTCGGTGCCGGAAGGAACGCTGGGCAATCTCGAACTCATCGATACCCTGCCGCAGGGCCTGAAGTTCGAAGGCACCGCCAGCATCAACGGCAACACCGGGCCGCCTCCTTATGGAGCAGTCGCGCCGTTTACCCACCCTGCCGTCCCCGAAGCAAACGAGGCTGGCGACCCGGCCACCGGCTCCACCACAGTGACGTGGAACCTCGGATCTGTCACCAACCAGCCGAACGACGGTTTGAGCAACGATTTCGTGATCGTTTACCGCGCCCGTGTGCTGAACGAGGTGTTTGCGCACACCGATCTCACTACTACGCTGAACAATGTCGTGGACATGACATATGACACGGCAAGCGGGAGCGTGACACAGACGGACAACGACACCATCATCGCCCAGCAGCCGATGCTGACGGTGAGCAAGAACTCCGACCCGGTCAACGGCAACAGCATCGCGGCCGGCAACACGGTGACCTACACCGTTGATATCCGGAACACAGGCACTGCGCCGGCCTATGATGTTGTGCTGCAGGACATTATCCCCCGCGGCATGAGGGCAGGCGGGGTCACCATGGTAAGCACCTATCTGGTCTCCAGTCCGGCCCCGGGTTTGGCGAATCTTGGCCCGGCCTTTGACCCGGCCACGGGAAGCGCCACCTGGGACTTCGACTCCGGCATTTACATGATTCCGCCAGGCGACACCCTGCGGGTGGTCTACAGCGTGCTGGCTGACGACAACCTTGGCGAGGGGTTGACCCTGACGAACCAGGCAACCGTCAATTGGTATTATTCATTCGATGACGAGGCTCCGCCTACGCTGGGCAATATCACCGGTGAGCGCGAGATCTACGGCCCGACCAATACCGCGTCGACCACGCTGGTCACCGGACCGTCGCCGGCAAAGACGCTGCTCTCACCAGTTGCCCCGGAGGCGACCATCGGCCAGGAGGTGGTGTATCGGATCGCCGTGCCGGGCACGGTGAGTAACAACGCGCTGTATGATGTCATAATTACCGACCCGCTCGATCCGAACCTCGAATATCTCAGCGCCCCCGTAACGGGCAGCATTGTCGGTGTGAGCAACACCAGTATCCCCACACAGATGAATATATCAATCACCGAGATCCCGGCCGGCCAGCAGGCGGTGATCGAGCTGCATACCCGGGTGCGCAACGTAATGAGCGCCCAGCAGGGCTATGCTGTCAACAACATGGTCTCCTACACGTATGCCAACAGCCCGGGAGGAACGACACAGCCTACACTGGCCAGCGGCATCGTGACGGTTAATATCATTGAGCCGAATATTGCAACAATCATCAAGAGCACAAATCCGACTACGGCGAGCGCCGGAGAGATCGTGCGCTACTCTGTAGCACTGACAGCCGGCAGCGGCGCCGTGTCCTCGGATGTGTTCGATGTAACGATTATCGATGAGCTGGATCTCGGTCTGGCTTATGACGGCAATCCAGCCGTCACCGTCGGCAGCGGCACCGGCGCCGACAATACCATAAGCGCACCCGTTATTACCGGTGACGGCATCAACCAAGGGCAAACGCTGCTCTGGAGCCTCAGCGACGGCAACGGAGACATCGATATCGCCGAAGGCACGACCGTCACCGTCTCTTACGACGTGCGTGTGCTCGGCAACGTGTTCGCCGGCCAAGCGCTTACGAACAGCGTCGTCGCGCAGTGGACCGGCATCGATGGCCCGAGTGCATTCGAGCGTAACGGCACGGACGGCATCGGCGGGCTTAACGATTATGTCACGGCACCGGTCTCGGCTTCAGTGAGTACACCGCCCCCCGGAGTGCTGAGCAAGGCGTCGACCCAGGCGAGCGCTGCCATCGGTGAACAGTTCACGTACATCATTACTATACCGGCAACGCCTATCCCGGCGGTGCTGCACGACGTGCGGATTATGGACAACCTGGCGTCGACCGGCGCGGACCTGCGCTTTATCAGCGCCGAGGTCTTACCGGGAAGCAGCTGGACGGGAACGTTGATTAACAGCGGCAGCGACACGGATCTGGTCGAGATCGTGTCCCAGGATATCAATAACGGTATCGTAATCCCGCCGGATGAGCAGATCCGGGTTGCGATCACTGTCATGCTCCTGGACATGGACAGGAACATGACGCCGGGCCTCTCTTTCACGAACCGCGCTTGGTACACATACAGCAACGGCACCGACAGGCTGGGCAGTGACGCCACAACCGGTGCCTCGTCGGACAGCATGACTGTGGCGCATCCGGCAATGACCATGACGAAGCGGGGTCCGGTCCCGGCCACAATGCGGATCGGTACTCCAGCAGTCTTCACGCTTGATATCCAGAACACAGGCACGGGCGACGCCTGGAACGTGGCAGTTACAGACTGGCTGCCCAACCCGATCCCGGGCGGCATGTGCGATGCGGGGGTGAGCTCCGTAAGTGCAACGATCTTCCAGGCGGACGGGACGACACCGGTCCTGCCTCTTGTTGCAGGTACGCACTATGACACGGGTTTCACCATGTCTGGCGCCGATCCACGCTGCGAGTTTGTCTTTACCTTGAAGGCTCCGACCGTCGTGGCACCCGGTCAGCGGATAATCGTTACCTACAGCGTTGAACTCGATGCGGACAACATCCACGACAGTAGCCTGACGAACATAGCAGGGGCTACCCAGTGGCTCAGCACTGATCCTGCGGCAACCGTCTATCACACCTATGTTGGCGACCTTACCGATGGTACGGTGGGAATCATTGATCATCAGGACGCCTACACGGTTACTGTGCAGGGAGCGCTTCTGACGGCGCAGAAGACCGTGGATAACCTGACCACCGGCCAATCGGGCGCCAATGCCAGCCCGGGCGACCGGCTGCGCTACACGATCACCATTGAGAACACCACCGATATTCCGTTAAGCAGCTTCTTACTGGTTGATGATATCGATGGCCTCAATGGTTTGCCGATGTTCCAGCCGGACTCGATCGAAAACGTGGGCATTCCGGTTGGGGCCGGCTACGCCGTCAACGGCTCCACGCTCACCGTCGACAACCTGAATATCGGGGCCAATGAGACGCTGACCGTTTCGTTTGAGGCTGTTCTCGCACCGGTTATCACCAGCGGCACCATCGTGCTGAACCAGGGCCAGCTCAATCTGAGCGGAGTAGTTTTCGCAAGAACGGACGACCCCAATGTATCCGGCGCTGAAAATCCCACCGAGACATTGATCGCCTCGGCGCCGCTTTTCGAGGTGCAGAAGACTTCAGCCATCATGGAGGGAGACCCCGATGTCCTGATGGCCGGCGAAACCTTACAGTACAGCATCACCATCAAAAACATCGGCAATGAGGACGCGGTAAATGTAAGTCTGCGGGACTATACGCCGGCACATACAACCTATGTGGCCAACAGCACCACCCTCAACGGTATTGCCGTATCCGATCCGGCCCCCGGTGTCAATCCCCTGCAGGCCGGTATACCGGTCAATGCCCCGGAAGCGCCCACGGCCGGGGACATGCAGGCCGATTCGACACCGGGGGCCGCCAATGTGGCAACGATTACCTTCAGCGTGGTGGTCGATCCGGACGCCATGGACGGCCTGATCATCGAAAACCAGGGCTTTGTGGGCGGCAGCGGTGCCGGGAGTGGCCCACAGCCCGAAAAGCCCTCCGATGATCCGAACACGCAGGTCCCCGATGACCCAACCCGCAATATCGTCGGCAACCTGCCGCTGCTTTACGCCCAAAAGACTGTAGAGAAAGTGATCACTGATCCGGGCCAAGGCAGCATAGTGAGTCCCGGGGATACCCTGCGCTATACCATCGTTATCAGCAACTCCAGCACGATCGCGGCTACGGATGTGGTCATCACCGACGATGTACCTTCCGATACCACCTATGTGGAAAACTCCCTGCAGTTGAACGGAGTATCACCGGGTTCGGACAGCGGCGTTTCACCGCTTATCGCCGGCCTGCCGGTGAATTCCTCAGACAACCCTGGACCAGGCATTATTTCCGCCGGGGAAAGCGCCACGATCACCTTTGAAGCCATGGTCAATGCCGGCGTGCCTCCAGGCACCTCCATCATCAACCAGGGAACCCTTACTTCCAGTGAACTGGAGCCGGACATGACGGATGGTGACGGCGTGCCTTCCAACGGGCGCCAACCCACCGTCATCGTCGTTGGCGACGTCCAGCTGCTCGCCGTGACCAAGGAAGTGCTGGCCGTCGGCGGTAGCAGCGCCGAGGCCGGGAGCGAGCTGGAATATATTATTCGGGTAACCAACATCGGCAGCCTGCCTGCTACGAACATGACAATTACCGACGACCTGAATTCGCCACTGGGTGACCAGGTGACCTATGTAGCAGGATCCGGCACCCTGAACGGTCTAACATCAGGTGTGGCCTATACGGGCGCGATCCTTACCGCAGACTATGCAGGAAATTACGGTAATTTGCAGCCGGGTACCAGCGCTGTCGTGCGGTTCCGTGTGCTCATCAACCCGGCGCTCGCCATCGGCACCACCATCACCAACACCGGGGTGGTGCGCTGGGACGACCCGGCGCAAACCGCCTCGGCCAGCGTATCCCTTGACGTGGGCGGAACACCGGGCAGCGCCAGTCTAAACGGCAATGTCTGGCACGACGCCAGCCTGGACAAGATTCTCGACATCGGCACCGAGGCCTCCCTGGAGGGCTGGTCAGTCGAACTCTACCGTAACAATCAGTTGGTTTCTACTGTTCTTACCGATGTTAGCGGGGCCTATCATTTTAACAGCCTGGTACCCACCGGAAGTGCTTTCGACCTTTATGAACTGCGCTTTCTTGCTCCGGGCGCGGGCCCGAATACTGCGGCGATGGGTCATGGCGATTCACCCTTCACCAACGGCCCCCAGAGGATCAGCGACATTATCGCATCCTCGGGCGCCAATCTGCAGGATCTGAATCTGCCGCTCCGGCCCAACGGCGTCGTGTACAACTCGGTTCTCCGCAGCACGGTAACCGGCGCCCGAGTGGCGCTGTTGAATGCAGCGACCGGAGCAGCACTGCCGGGCCAATGCTTCGATGACCCGGTGCAGCAGAACCAAATCACTGCTGCGGACGGTTTTTACAAGTTCGACCTGAATTTCAGCGATACCTCCTGTCCGGCAGGCGGCGCCTATTTCATAGAGGTTACACCTCCGGCCGCGGGTTACATGAACACACCTTCCCGGATCATTACCCTGCCTCAGGACAATAACGCGGCCACGCCGTTTCCAGTTCCCGACTGCCCCGGCAACCTGCTCTACGATGCGGTGCCGGCAACGGGCGATTTCTGCGAAGCTGCTGCCTTCGCAACGGAGCCGCCGCAGTCGGTCCCACCGGAGGACATTACCTATTATCTCTACCTCCAGCTGAGCGATGGAACCATGCCCGGTCAGAGTCAGATTTTCAACAATTTCATTCCCGTCGACCCGGAGCTGAACGGGGCCGTGGCCATCACCAAGATCTCCTCCATGACCGATGTCAGCCGGGGAATACTGGTGCCCTATACAATCACGGTGACCAACGTGTACGGCGCACCCCTGTATGACATGAGCATCGTCGATCGTTTTCCGGCAGGATTCAAATACGTGGCCGGTTCGGCCCGCATGAACGGCAGTCCGGCTGAACCGCTGATCAACGGCCGGGAACTGGTCTGGGATGGCCTCGAATTGCAGTTTAACCAGAAATACACCATCCAGTTGCTGCTGGTGGTGGGTTCCGGTGTTTCCGAAGGGGAATTTGTCAACCGGGCGCTGGTGGTTAATCCCGCAACCGGCGCCTCAATCTCGGAGGAGGCTACGGCCACCGTTCGGGTTATCCCCGACCCGGACTTCGATTGCACCGATGTTATCGGCAAGGTGTTTGACGATGGCAACCTGAACGGGCAGCAGGATGCCGGCGAACAGGGCATCTTCGGCGTTCGACTGGTGACGGCGCGCGGCCTGATTTCAACTTCAGATGAACATGGACGCTTTCATATCACCTGTGCGGCAGTTCCGGACGAGGACCGCGGCAGCAATTTCATCCTCAAGCTCGATGAACGCAGTCTGCCCACCGGATACCGGTTGACTACCGAAAATCCGCGCGTGCAGCGAGCCACCCGCGGCAAGATGCTGCGCTTCAATTTCGGGGCCACCATCCATCGTGTGGTGCGCATCGATATCGCCGACGGCGTTTTCGAGCCCGATACCATCGAACTGCGGCCGCAGTGGCTACCAAAGATCGACCAGTTGCTTGAAGAGCTGAGGAAGAAGCCGTCCGTCCTGCGCCTCTCGTATCTTGGAGATGTTGAAGGCAAAGGCCTGGTGCAGGATCGTCTCGAGGCGCTGAAGAAGGAAATCAGCAGGCAGTGGAAGAAGTCGGACGGCGGCTACCAACTGGTCATTGAAACCGAAATTTTCTGGCGGCGCGGGGCCCCACCGGCCGGTAAGCGATAACAGGATAATGGAATATATGTTTCCCATCCTATTCATATTGCCGAGATTCCTGCTGCAGAGCGGTGTCACCATCCTGTGTTTGTGTGTGTTCATGACTCAGGGTGTTGCGGCTGCTTCAGGCATGGAAACAGGGGTAAGGGAAACGGATGCGAGCATGGATGGGGTGGAAATGCACATGCCCGCGGAACAGCCTTTGACCCCATGGATCCATGACCCGTCCATATTTGAAAAGGATGAGGGGGACCGAACGGAGATGCGCGAAGTTGTTGAACAGGATGTCAAAACCATCAAGCTCAATGACCAGGTGCCACCCATCCGTTTCGGCCTGGGAGAAGCCGTAATTACTGAGAACTATCTGAAGATCCTGCGCGATGTCCTCGACAGGATGCGTGATCGTAACAATGTACGACTCCATTTTATCGGTCATACCGATTCCCTGCCACTCAGAGGTGAACTGATTGAGCGTTATGGCGACAACATCGGGCTGTCACGGGAGCGAGCAGGCACCGTCGCCGAATACTGCCAGCGCGCGCTGGATCTCCCTCCCGAAGCCATCTCCTACGAGGGGCTTGGCGACAGCCAACCGGTGGCCGACAATACCACGGAGAATGGACGGCAGCTCAACCGGAGGGTGGAAGTGCAGGTCTGGTATGACGAAATCGGTGAAAAGCAGGTCAAAAAGGAGGTCATTGTCTCCCATGAGGTAAACCGCGTCAAGGTCTGCCGCACCGAAACCGTCTGCAAGTTGCGCTACAGGGATGGCTATGCCCATCGTGCCCGCATTAAAAACCTGATTCAGCCCCTTCATTATGATAAAGGCATGCTGAGCGTGCCGGATGATTTTCTGCAGCAGGTGGCGCAGGCGGTAAAAAACTTCGACTCCAAACAGAATCTTGTCATCAAAAGCATTGCCTATACGGATAACACCCCGCTGAAGGGACGCGATAAACGCATCTACGGCGATGCTGTCGGGCTCTCTAAAGCCGTGGCCCGGCGAGTGTCGCTTGTCATCCAGGAAAATATGGGCCTGCCCAATGGGGCCATTGAAGCCGAGGGCCGCGGGGTTTCACAGCCTGTAGCTCCCAACGACACGCAACAGGGACGGGCACTGAACCGGCGCGTGGAAGTGGAATTCTGGCACGATGATCCGCTGCAGGATCTGCCCGAAGAACCTCAACTGTGTCCGGGCGCCCAGGGAACCGAAACCGTCACCAGGGTCTACGAACCTGAATCAGGCGGTATTGATCCGATCCTGTTTGTAAACGGCAAACCATTGGTGCCTCCCGGTTACAGCGAACACTTGCGGAGCATCATGGACGAGATCAGCGACAGAACCAATGTCCGCCTGCAATTTATCGGCTATACCGCCAATAAGCGCCTTGACCGGCGTACCGCCGCAGTTTACGGGGATGATATCGGGCTGTCCATGGTTCGCGCCCGACGTGCCATGGAAGCCGTGAGCGGGCAAATGGGATTAAACGAAGGACAGGCAGAGTTCGACGGCCGCGGTTATGTGCAATCAGACGACGTGGTGAACGGAGGATTTATAGAATCCGATACGGCTAAGGTCAAGGTGCAGGTTGTCTACGATGAACCGATCATCCTCGACGATTACGAGGGGGTCGATATCACCCCGTTGACCCGCGAGGTTAAACCGGTTGATCCTTTTGCTCTGAATCACATGCGCATCACTGTGGACGGTAAGCCGCTGGAAGATCCGGGAAAAAGCGGTGCCGATGTGCAGCGCTGCATTGACGTAGCCCTTGATAAGGCCCAAATCCAGTTCAAGCACGACAGCCTTAAACTTGAACCGCGGTTGAACGTGACCGCATGGCCTATTACGATCCGTTATCAGGATTTGCCGGACACACCGTTTGCCGAAAATCTGGTGCATTTCCGCCTGTACACCAACTACCGCAGCTTTATTGAGCGGGCTGAGGTCAGGATTTTTGAGGAAGCGCAATCCGTCCGTGATACACCTATCGCTGTCATCGAGGTGGATACTGACGGTATGGCCCAATGGCAGGCGGATTTCGAGTCCTTCTCCGCCCCGCTGCGCAAACTGAAATATCTTGTCCGGGTGTATGACAGGCAGGAACACTTTGATGAGACAACTCCCCAGCCCCTGTGGGTTGCGGATCAAACCGATCCGGCGGCGGCCGAGATCGATCCTGGCGAAAAACTATTGACAGTCTATGGTGAGAGTCGGATTGCCAGCCGTAATATCCCGTTGCACGGAGGTACAATACAGGCTTACGGCAGCGCGATTCCCGAAGGACATGGGGTATGGATGGCCGGATATTCTGTACCGGTGGACAAAAAGGGCAGTTTTGTGGCCGAAGAGATCCTGCCTGAGGGCATGCATACCGTCGAAGTGGCGGTTCTCGATAAATTCGGCAGCGGCGAACTCTTCCTGCGTGACCTGGCGCTGAAAAAGAGCGACTGGTTCACGGTGGGGCTCGCAGACCTGACCCTGTCCGGCAACAAGACCAACGGACCGGCTCAACTGCTGGCACCGGACAAACCCCAATACAGTGAAGACATGAGCCTCAATGGGCGATTGGCGTTCTATACCGACGGCAAATTCGAGAACGGCTGGTCACTGACGGCGAGCGCCGATACACGGGAAGGCCCCCTTGACGAGATATTTTCAAATTTCCTGGACAAGTCCCCGGATGCTTTGTTCCGGCGTATAGATCCTGATTATCACTATCCGACCTTCGGCGATGACAGTATCGTCACTGAAGATGCGCCGACCAGGGGCAAATTCTATGTCAAGCTGAAAAAAGAAGAAACCTACGGACTTTGGGGCAACTTCTTGGTCGGGTATACCGATACTGATCTGGCGCATGTGGACCGCGGGCTTTATGGTGCAAATCTGCATTATCAGCCCCTTGATACCACCAGCTTTGGCGAGTCACGCCTGATGGTGGACGGATTTGCCGCAGACCCGGGTACGGTGGGAGGACGCGACGAACTCAGAGGCACGGGCGGCTCGCTCTATTTCCTGCGCAGGCAGGATATTCTGGAGGGTTCTGAACGCGTGCGCATCGAGATCCGTGACAAAGATTCCGGCATAGTTCTGGGAGTCAAGAACCTGACGCCGGTTCTCGAATACGATATCGACTACTTGCAGGGACGTATCCTGCTGGCACAGCCACTGTCTGCAACAGTGGATGACGATATGCTGGTGAGCAGCGCATCCCTAAGCGGAAATCTGGTTTTTCTTGTGGTTCGTTACGAATTCACTCCCGGCTTCAATGATCCGGAAACCGTTGCTGCCGGCGGTCGGGCTCACTACTGGCTCAATGATCACGTCAAAATTGGCGTGACCGCCAGTCATGATGAGGAATTGGATATAGAAAACAGCCTGGGTGGGGCTGATTTAACCCTGCGAAAATCATCGCTGTCCTGGATTAAACTCGAAACAGGGCGAACCAAAGGTCCGGGTGTCTTGGAAATGACCTCAATAGACGGCGGCTACGACTTCTCCACCCCGGATGTTTCTGACGACAACGATGCAGAGTCCTCAGCCTATCGTATTGATGCCAGCTTGGGTTTAAAAGACATTTTTAAAAACGGGCGCGGCGGCCAGTTCACCTTCTACCTTCAGGATCTTGAAGCAGGCTATTCTGCGCCGGGTCTGATTGCCACCAGGGAAACGACACAATACGGTGGAACCGCGGTTCTACCCTTTACCGACCGTCTAAATGCCCGTGTAAAGGTTGATCTTCACCAGCAGGAGGAAGGTCTTGAGACCGAGAACTACGAGCTGAATCTCGATTACCGGATAGGTGAGCATTGGACCTTGGGTTCGGGTGTGCGGCATGACAGTCGTGAGGACAATTCGAGCCCGGAAGATAAACCCGAAACCCAGGAAGAGGGCGATCTGACGGATGGGGTGGTCAAACTTCTCTACGATTCGCGTGAGCAATGGACGGCTTACGGTTTCGTACAGGATACGATTGACTCCAGCGGCAACCGCGAGGACAACGGCCGCATCGGAGCAGGCGGCAGTATGCGTTTTACTGACAGGTTCAATGTTGCCGGTGAGGTTTCCGGAGGAGACCTTGGACCGGGCGCCATGCTCGGGACCGAGTATCTGTATTCCGACCGTACCACCCTTTACAGTAACTACACCCTCGAGAACGAGCGCACAGATAACGGCCTGCTTGCCAGGAAAGGTAATATGGCTTCCGGTTTCAAAACCCGTTATTCGGACAGCGCCAGTGTTTACCTCGAAGAACGCTATATACACGGCGACGTACCAACAGGTCTGATGCATTCTACCGGAGTAAAGCTCGTTCCTTTTGAGCGTGTCAATTTTGATGCCAATCTCGACTTGGGCACCCTCAAGGATCCATACACCGCAGCCGAAACCGAAAGAACTGCAGTTAGTGTGAATGGCGGTTACGGTTTCGACCGGCTCAAGATTGCCAGTGGCGTGGAATACCGGGTCGACAACATTGAACAGCCGGACACCAGTTTCTCCGAGCGTACCAGCTGGCTGTTTAAAAACAGCTTGAGGTACCAGCTGTCAGAGGATTGGCGGATCATCGGCAAATTTAATTATGCCATAAGTGAGAGCTCACAGGGTGATAATTTTAACGGTGACTATACAGAAGCGACCCTGGGCTACGCGTATCGTCCTGTCCATCATGACCGACTGAATGCGCTGCTCAAGTATACTTATTTCTACAACATGCCATCGCCGGGCCAGGTGACCGGCACCAACACAACAACCGACTATATCCAGCGCAGCCACATCGGAGCGGTGGATGTCATGTATGATCTGACCTCCCGTTTTACCCTGGGGGGCAAGTACGCCTACCGGTATGGCCAGGTGGCCCAGGATAGAGAGAATCCGGAATACTTCGACAGCCGGGCCCATCTGTATGTGCTGCGCGCTGACTGGCACTTCGTGCACCGCTGGGATGCGCTTCTCGAGGGGCGCTGGCTTAATCTGCCAGATGCGCAGGACAGCCGTGCTGGCGCACTGGTGGGGGTATACCGCCACCTGGGCAATCATATCAAGGTGGGTGTCGGTTATAACTTCAGTGATTTTTCAGATGACCTGACCCAGCTGGATTACCAGCATCAGGGTCTGTTTATCAATCTGATCGGGAAGTACTAAACGTGGGGCCGTGCCGGGCACGAACGGACAGGCCCAATGAGGATGGAAAAATGAAAGTTCGGAATGTCGGATTTAAAAACTGCATGAAGCAAAAAGGTAAGGAGGCCATCATGTTTTACCGGCTGACAGGAGTGATTTTACTAATTTCAGTGCTTGTTTTCAGCATGTCCGCTAATGCACAGGAAAACTACAGGGCACAGATCAAGGGATTGGATGAGCAGGTCCAGGAAATCAAGACCGATGTTCTGTCCATTGCCGAGCAGCTTAATCAGCTTGAAGAGAAACTGTTGTATCCATCCAACACGCAGGTTGCGGTATTTATATCGATGGTCGGCGGCGAAACCTTTCGCCTTGATTCGGTGGAAATAGAGTTGGACGGCAAGCCGATGGCCCACCACATTTACACGTTCAAAGAGCTTGAAGCCCTTCAGAAAGGCGGGGTTCAGCGCATCTATACCGGCAACATCCTGGCCGGTGACCATGACCTGCAGGTTTTAGTCCTCGGCAAATCCGTGGGAGGCACAGATTTTCAAAATACAGAGCGCTTCAAGGTCAATAAGGATGTGGGCCCCAAGATCGTGGAACTCTCCCTGGCCGCCGGAAGCATCACCTTCAAGGATATGTAGATCATGTACAGGTTCTTTGCTGCATTGACAATCCTGATATTCGCCGCGTCACCGGCCCCGGCCGGGACGCCCGGCCCGCAAGAGCTGAAGGATCTCTATTTCGGAGAAGCCCTGTACCATGCTTATCAGGGAGACTGGTTCGATGCCATCAGCAGGCTCGACACCGAGCTCAACCAGCACCACGGGCTCGATGAACCCGAACGTGATACCCTTTATTACCATATCAACCAAGCCGAGTTTGCCGTGGGTGATTTCGAACTGGCCTATCGGATGCACCAGCGAGCAGGGCGCGCCATTACGGCGGTCATTAACGGCAATGTCGAGGAACAGGTGCGCAACGAGGCCATTTTCCGTTTGGCAAGAATCTACTTCCAGAAAGACCAGCCGGTTAATGCCCTCTACGCCGTGGAGCGGATCAGCGGAGATGTTCCAGCAGATATCCGCAACGATCTGGACTTCCTGCGGGCCCAAATACTCATGGCAAACGGCCGCTTTACAGATGCCGCACGTATTCTGCAAGACCTCCAGGATGTAAAAAGTCTCGAAGGCTTCTCCACCTATAATCTCGGCATTGCACTCATCAGGGACGACAGGGAGCGTCAAGGACGCGAGTATCTCGACCTTACCGGCCGGATCAACAGCAAGGATGCGCTTACCCTGGCGATCAAGGATAAATCGAACCTGGTCCTCGGAACAAAACTGCTGGAAGAAAATAATTTCGAGAGCGCCAAGCAGGTCCTCGACCGGGTGCGCCTGAGCGGACCGTTCTCTAACCGGGCCCTGCTGGGCTCAGGATGGGCGGCGGCCTTCCAGGGGCGCTTCGATAGAGCATTGGTGCCCTGGAGCATTCTGGCGATGAGGGAGGTTACGGATGCCTCGGTGCAGGAAGCCATGCTCGCCGCTCCCTATGCCTATGGGAAACTGGATGTATACAGCAAGGCGGCAATTATGTACAGCAGCGCCCTGGAGAATTTTGGCATCGAACTCGACAAACTCGATGCATCCATCAAGAGTATCCGCGAAGGTCATTTTCTCAGGGCCCTGGTGCGTGAAGAACTGAAACAGGATGCCAACTGGGTTGTCAAGCTGCGCAAGCTTCCACAAACACCCGAGACATACTACCTGCTTGAATTAATGGCCACCCATGAGTTCCAGGAATCGCTGCAGAACTATCTTGACCTTGAGCAGTTACGCAGGAAGCTGGAGGCCTGGCAAGGGGATCTGGATGCCTTCGAGGAGATGATTGCACAGCGCCGGGAATATTATACGCCGTTGCTTCCTGTTATCGACAGGGAATTCCGGCACCTCGACTCGCAGATGCGTCTGCGCCTGGAGCAGCGTGACCGTATTGCACAACGTTTGAAAAACATGCTGGTGGTCCCAAGGCCCGATTATTTGGCGACCTCCGGGGAGCGAATATGCAGTGAAGAGATCGGGCTTCTGGAACAAAGGCTGTCCAGCGGCGGCTCGGCCGTGCCTGAGAGTTTTACACCCCGGATCAAACGTTTGCGGGGAATGCTGCACTGGAACATCTATACGGAATATGACCAACGCTTTACAGAAGCCTACCGGCATCTTCTCGACCTGGATCACGAAGTGGATCTGTTGAAAAATCAATACACGGACTTTGTGCGGACCCGTCAGGCCGCCACCCAGAGCTATGAAGGTTACGACGAAGTGATTCGGAGCCAGCGCATCAGGATTCGGGAGGCCGGGGAAAAGGTGAAGGTACTCATGGCACGTCAGGGGCATATGCTTGAGACTGTGGCCGTGAGTGAACTCACCAAGCGCCGCGAGCGCCTTGCCGAGTTTCAGATCAAGGCGCGCTTCGCCATGGCGGACAGCTATGACCGGGCCACCAGGGCCCAGACCCAGGAGAGGGAAAGTCAATGAATCGTATCCGGCTTTTCATATTTGCAATTCCGATGATGCTGGCTGCATGTCAATCGATCAGCGACAAGGGCACCATTGCCGAGTTGAGCCATATAGAGTTCGAGACCAAGGAAGAGAAGATCGACAATGGGCTGGACAAAGCAATGCAAAGCTATCAGAATTTTCTGGAAAAGTCGCCGGATTCCGACTTGACGCCCGAGGGCATCCGCCGTCTGGCAGACTTGAAGATCGAAAAAGAATACGGCACCTTTACCGAAGGTATCAGGCCTGCCAAAGGTATGCCGGATGAGATAGCGCCAGCCCGGGAACATGGGAGACTTCCGGAAGGCAGCTCAGTTTCCGATACACCGGTTGACCGGACATCGACGCATATGCCTGGGCGCAGCGAGTCAGAGGCTGATTTTGAAAGACGGACAACCCAAGAGCAGTCGACTGGAATGGCAACGGCTTCAGTCGGTCCTGCCGAAAGCGTTGATGATCTTGAAAGGGCAGGTGCCCGGGAGGCCCTTGTACTTTACAAGAAACTGCTCACCGAGTACCCCCTGTATGAACGCAACGACCAGGTACTGTACCAGATGTCCCGCGCCTACGAGGAACTGGGTCAGAACGATGAAGCCAGGGCGGTCATGGAGCGGCTGGTCCGTGATTTTCCCGGGTCTCCATATATTGCCGAGGTGCAGTTCCGGCGTGCTGAATATTTCTTTTCATACAGGCAATACCTGGATGCCGAGAATGCCTATTCGAGTATCGTCGATACAGCTACGACTTCTTCTTTCTATGAGCTCGCCCTGTATAAGCTGGGCTGGACATTCTACAAACAGGAGCTCTATGAAGACGCCCTGCATCGATTCATTGCACTGTTGGATCACAAGGTTTCCGTGGGATATGACTTCACCCAGACTGAAGACGAGCAGGAATACAAGCGAACGGAAGACACCTTCCGCGTGATCAGTTTGAGTTTTTCCAACATCGGCGGATCCGATTCCGCGGTCGAATACTTCTCACGCCACGGAAAGCGAAGTTACGAAAACAGCGTCTACAGCAACCTTGGTGAATTCTACTTCGACAAACGCAGATATGCCGATGCCGCTTCAGCCTACACCGCTTTTGTGAGCCGGAATCCGTTCCACAAGGTGGCCCCGAATTTCCATATGCGGGTAATTGAAATTCAAGCCAAGGGCGGATTCCCCAGCCTGGTACTCGACGCCAAAAAGGAATTTGCCACGACCTACGGGCTTACATCGGAATACTGGCAGTATTTCGATCCGGGTGATCGTCCTGACGTCCTGAGTTACCTGAAAAGCAACCTGATCGACCTGGCGAATCATTATCACGCCTGTTACCAGGACCCCCAGCAGAAAGAAAAGAAGCAGGCGAATTTCGCAGAGGCACTGAACTGGTATCGGGAGTTCCTGGCTTCGTTCCCAACGGAAACAGAAGCGCCGAACATCCATTATCAGCTGGCTGACCTGCTGTTGGAAAACAGTTCATTCGGCGCCGCTGCCGTGGAATTTGAAAAGACAGCATATGATTACCCGTCCCACGAAAAATCCTCGCAAGCCGGCTACATAGCTGTTTCAGCCTACCGGGAGCAGCTTGCCGTCGTTTCGCAGGAGGACAAGGATCCAGTCAGAGGGGAAGTAGTCCGCAGTTCACTGCAGTTTGCCGATACCTTCCCGGAACACGAAAAGGCAGCGATCGTCCTTGGAGCGGCTGCGGATGACCTTTACGGCATGGAGGAATATGAACAGTCTCTCTCCGCCGCGAACAAGCTGCTCGAAACGTTCCCCGGCACGGATGCTGATGTCGTCCGTTCGGCCTGGCTGGTCATCGGACACTCTTCTTATGAGCTTCTGCAGTACAGCGAAGCCGAGACAGCATATCTGAATGTGCTGGCCCTGCTGCCTGCAGGAGACAAGATGCACGACGAATTGGTCAACAATCTTGCTGCATCGATCTATAAACAGGGCGAACAGGCCAATTCCGCCCAGGATTATCAGGCTGCGGCGGACCACTTTCTGCGGGTCAGTCGTATGGCACCCACATCGACAATCAGGCCGACAGCCGAATATGACGCTGCCGCAGCCCTGATCCACCTTAAGGATTGGGAGATGGCCGCATCGGTACTGGTGGGATTCCGTAACAGCTTCCCCGAGAACGAATTGCAGCCTGAAGTGACCAAAAAGATCGCCTACGTTTACAGGGAGAATGGCAAGCTTTCTCTGGCGGCCAATGAGTATGAACGCATTGAAAGGGAATCCGAGGACACCGAGATAAGACGAGATGCCCTTCAGGTTGCAGCGGAGCTGCATGAGCAGGATGGCAACAGTACGAATGCGCTTGTAGTTTATAAACGTTATGTGGAGTATTTCCCGCAGCCCGTTGAGCCCAACCTGGAGACCCGCAACAAAATTACCGTGATCCTGAAAGCGCAGAACGATCTGACATCCTATCTGGACGAACTCGAAAAGATTGTTGCCATCGATGCTGCAGCGGGGAAAGACCGAACGCCGCGGACCCGCTATCTTGCCGGGCAAGCAGCCCTGGTGTTGGCCCAACAGAAGTTTGACGCCTTTGCTGCCGTCAAGCTGAAAAATCCCTTTAAGGCCAATTTGCAGAGAAAGCGCGAGCTTATGCAGGAAGCTACAAAGAAATTCAGTCAGCTCGTAGAGTATGAGATCGGAGAAATCACTGCTGCGGCTACGTTCTACCTTGCCGAGATTTATGCTCAATTCAGCAAGGCCCTGCTGACGTCCGAGCGTCCCAAAGGACTGAGTCCCCTGGAACTGGAACAGTACGAACTTGCCATTGAAGACCAGGCCTATCCCTTCGAAGAGAAGGCCATCGATTTACATGAGGACAATATCAAACTGATTGCACGGGGGGTCTACAACGACTGGGTCGAAAAAAGTCTACAGAAATTGGCTGAATTCTTGCCGGCGCGCTACGACAAACCGGAAGAAACCACCGGTATCATCAGTTCACTGGAAACTTACATCTATGCAATTGACCGGCCGGAACCGCCGGTGCCTTTAGAACCACAGGAGCCGACGGAATTAGAATCCGAAGAGCCTGCACAGGCCGGGGAAACGGTTACTGTCGCAGGGACCGAAACCGAGGCGTTTGAAAAAGTAGAGGAAGCCGGGTTTGTTGCTGATCCCGAACCAGCAGTGTCTGCCCAGAGCGAAGAAGCGATGCAAACGGGTCAAGCAACGAGGAGGTAGCAATGCAGTTCATGCAGAGAAATATGATGCGGTGGTTAAAAATACGAACATGCGCCGGATTGTTCGTTGCCGTGATGGGACTGTCGATACTTGCCGGGTGCTCCATGCATGAAAAAGCCAAGCCGGCAAACATTGCCCAGGAATCCGACAGGGGTAAAGGCCTCGCCGTTGCGCGGCTCGATGATGGCCGGGAAGGATTCATCATCAAGGAAAGTCCTCAAATGGATGAAGCGTCCCGCAGGGACTTCGATCGCGCCGTAGGCCTGCTCGAAGATGGGGAATATATCCAGGCCATCGGCCTTCTGGAAAAAGTCATCGAAAAATCACCGGGCGTAACCGCTCCCTATATCAACATGGCGATTGCCTGCAGGCACATCGGTGAATTGGAGCAGGCCGAGGCGCATCTGAAAACAGCGCTAAGCCTGGCACCCGAGCATCCGGTGGCATGTAACGAATACGGCTTGCTGTATCGCAAAACCGGAAGATTTACCGAGGCCCGGGCGATTTACGAGAAGGCGATTGCGGGTTTTCCGGATTATTACCCGGTGCACAGAAATCTCGGGATCCTCTGTGATCTTTATATGAATGACCCGACATGCGCCCTCGAGCATTACGAAATTTACAGCCGGGCCATGCCGGACGATAAGCAGGTCAAGTTGTGGATTGCGGACCTGCAGATCCGGCTTGGTCACAATTAAGGGGAGGATGACAATGTATCGTAAATTACTCCTGTGTCTGTGTTTGCTCATGTTCTGGGCCGTTGCGGCCGGGGCTCAGGATGTGGACGGTGATAAGGAATCGGCGGCCAAAGCACTGTCCGGCATGTCCATCGTCGGTAACGATGAAGCCCCGAAGGCCCTTTATATCGTGCCCTGGAAAAGTTCGGAAATAGGTAAGGAGACCCGTTTGGATACGATGTTGAATGAGGGCGATGTGCCGGTGGATAAGGATGTATTCAGGCGGCAGCTTGAATTTTATAAAGTCAGTACCGCAAAATAACTTCATTGTCTTGTTTTTTAAAAAAGGAGGAAAATCATGGAAGTCTATTCAGTGGTGGCGTTTTTTCAGAAAGGCGGGTTGTTTATGTACCCGATTTTGCTTGTGTTTACGGTCGGCATGGCCATCGTGTTTGAGCGCTGGATTCAGTTGACCCGTACCCAGAGCGCCAACCAAAAAATGTGGAACCTGCTGCAGCCGGTGCTGGTCAAGGGAGAGTTCGACAGAGCCCGGCAAATTGTCAATAAGGACAAATCAAGCATGGCACAGATGCTGGGAATGGGATTAGCGCGGCAGGGCGCGGTCCGGCGCAGGGAGGACATCGAAATCGCCATGGAAGAGAGCATGATGGAGATCATCCCGCAGTTGGAAAAGCGCACGCCCTATGTAGCGCTGCTCTCGAACATTGCGACGCTGCTGGGACTGCTCGGCACCATCATGGGGCTGATCGAGGCCTTTACCGCGGTCGCCAATGCCAACCCTGCAGAAAAGGCCGATCTGCTTTCAGCCAGTATTTCGGTGGCCATGAACACTACGGCATTCGGCCTGATGTCTGCGATTCCGCTTCTGCTTTTCCACGCCAAGCTGACATCGACCGCAGGTCAGATCGTGGACAACCTGGAAATGGCATCCGTCAAGGCGCTGAATACCATCTCCAATTTTACCAAGCGCCAGTTCGAAAGGAGTGATCATGGCCAGACGACATCATAAAAGAAGAGGAAGGGAAGAAACACCCGGTCTCGATGTCACGACCTTCCTGAATCTTATGGTGGTGCTCATCCCCTTTCTGCTCATAAGTGCCGTTTTTTCACGCATTACTATCATGGAATTGTCCGTTCCGACCAGCAGCGGTGGAGCGGCTCTGAACAAGCCGAATTTCGCTATCGAGGTGATTGTCCGCAAGGCAGGACTGGAGATAGCCAACGGGTTTTCCGTGGAAGCGGCGATTCCTAAAAAAGACGATCAATACGATATGGACATGCTGTCGCAAATACTCATGCGTCTGAAAGATCGTTACCCGGACAAGAAAGACGCGACGGTTTTGATGGAGCCGGAAATAGAATATGACTATCTGGTTCAGGTCATGGATGTGGTACGTGGCGCCACAGTGCTGGTGGAAGGAAGCGAAGAGGCCGCAGGAATGGTTCTCTTCCCGGACATATCTATAGGAGACGCGCCATGAGAAATAGCAGACGCATGAAACGGATGGGTCGGAACAAGAAAAAGGTCACAGGTCTGAACCTGACACCGCTTATGGATGTTTTTACCATTCTTGTGTTCTTCCTGCTTTTCCACTCATCCAGTGGTGATATTCTGGATACACCCAAGCATATCAAGCTGCCCGATTCCGTGGTCGAAGCCAAGCCAAGGGAAACAGTGGTGATCATGGTCAGTCCTCAGGTGGTAGTGGTTCAGGGCGAAGCCGTGGTCAACACCCCCGAACTTCTTGATGACGGCATTGGTAGGGTTCAGGCAGTAACTGAGCGGCTGGAGCAGCTTGATCGAAATATTATCGGAATAAGCACCAAGGCAGTTGCCGAAAGCAAGGAAATCACCATTCTTGCCGATAAAACGATTCCCTTCAAAGTACTTAAAAAAATAATGTCAACCTGTACGGATTCCGGATACGGAAGGATTTCCCTCGCCGTCATCCAGAAGACCGCAAAAAGCTAGTGGGGATGCCGTGAATACTTCCATGTTAGCAGAGGAATTGGCGCCGCTGAACGCTCAGATCGACAAAGGCCGACAAAAACTTGAAGCGCTTGAAGGTGAAATGCGTCTGATAGGGGCGGAGCTGGAAACATTTTCCGCCGAAAGACAACGATTCGATGCCTTGCGGGACGTCTGCAACGCCCTTGACAAACTGGAGGAACTGGAAGCCGATGCACTCTTCTGGAAAGAGATCCCGAACGTCGAGGCTGGTGCAGAACACCTGGAACAGGTGCGGAACAGCATTTCCCGTTTTGAGCAAAAGATCAGCGGCACCCTGGGAAAAGAAGCATCTCTCCAGGGACAGATCAACCAATGCCGCGACGAACTGGACGCACTTTATGAAGAAGTAAGTGTTGTGTACGACCGTGAAGAGCGGCGAAAAGAAGAGTTCGTTATTGAGCGGGAGATATCCCCTGTTCCCTCTCGCGCCATGATCATGCCCTGGACGAAGGAGGCGGAGAGCGAAAGGCGTCTGCGCAATGCCGTTCTTGTGGCATTGCTCATATGCTTTGTTTTTGGTGCACCCATACCCCTGATCAAACTTCCGATTCCGGATCGCGAGGTCACCGTGTTAGAGATACCAAAACGTTTGGCAATGCTGGTCAAACCGGAACCGCCAAGGACTGCAGCGATACCGAAGCCGGTACCGAAAAAGGCCCTGGAAGAGCCCAAAAAGAAACAGGAAAAGCCAAAATCCGTCAAGAAAGAACCCAAGCCCAAGCCCAAATCGCAGCAAAAAGCGAATAAAGAGCCGAAAGGCGGAGGGCCCATACCGAAACAGACCAAAGTGGCCGATAGCGGCGGCGGCGCGGCGGCAGCGCGGAAAAAAGCACAAAGCGTCGGTGTTCTGGCATTCAGGGACGCTTTTGAGGATCTGATGAAAGAAACTCCCGTTGCAAAACTCGGCACCGAGGCCAGCCTGAAAAATGACAGCCCGCGCGTAAAAGGCCGGGCTGTACCTCAGCGATCGCTCGTTGCTATACAGGCGGAGGGAGGCACCAGCGGTGGCATCAGCAATGCCGCGGTCAGCCGCAACATCGGCAACGGCAATGCCGACCGGCTTGGTGGTATCGGTATCGGCATCGGGAGCGGCACCGGCAGCGGCAATGGTTTTGCGCGCGTCGAAAGTAGCATCGCAGGCTTAGGAGAATCGTCGCGGCCGCTGAGTGACGGACTTGCTCCGGGTCGTACCGACGAAGAGATCCAGATCGTATTCGATCGGTACAAGGCAACACTGTATCGTATTTACAACAATGAATTGCGCAAGGACCCGACACTGCGCGGCAAGATATTGATGCGAATCACCATCGAACCGGACGGTGGGGTTTCCCTGTGCAAGGCTGAGTCGACCGATCTGGCCTCGCCTGAATTGGTTGAAAAGATTGTCGAGCGCATTAAAAGGTTCAACTTTGGGCCGAAAGAAGACGTGCAAAGAATGACTATCCTGTATCCGATCGATTTTTTGCCTGCTGCATAAAAATGGATCAGTAGATGGTGGCTGTATAAAAGATTTGACGATTCAACCATGCAACGAATTTCAGGAGGAAAATCATGGAAGCGTACTCATTGATGGGTTTTTTTCAGAAAGGGGGGGTGTTTATGTACCCGATTCTGCTTGTGTTTGTGACCGGTATGGCGATTACGGCAGAGCGCTGGTATCAGTTGAACCGGACCCGGAACATAAACCGCAACATGTGGAATGTCCTGTACCCCGTACTGGCTAAAGGCGAGTTCGACAAAGCCCGGACGATCATCGCCAAGGATAAATCAGCTATCTCACAAATGCTTGGAACAGGGCTGGCACGTCTTGGTGCGGTCCGGCGCCGTGAGGATTTTGAAATCGCCATGGAAGAGAGCATGATGGAAATCATTCCGCAGTTGGAAAAGCGCACACCCTATGTGGCGTTACTCTCGAACATCGCCACCCTGCTGGGGCTGCTCGGCACCATCATGGGTCTGATCGAGGCCTTTACCGCGGTCGCCAATGCCAATCCCGCCGAAAAGGCCGACCTGCTGTCCGCCAGTATCTCGGTCGCCATGAATACCACGGCCTTCGGCCTGATGTCTGCAATTCCGCTTCTGCTTTTGCATTCCAAGCTGACATCAACCACTGGCCAGATAGTGGACAGCCTGGAGATGGCATCGGTAAAAGTGCTGAACACCATTTCCGATTTCAACAGGCGTCATTTCGAGAAGGAACCGCAGCATGCCGATTAAAATGGGCAAATTCCCATCTTATAACCCCCAAAAAAAAGTTTTTCAAAGGGTGCA
>Ga0210119_1000039_pt1 | contig 29992 bp, 30 predicted proteins | sample China_Bullhead_C_2_FD_184859 | JGI IMG/M metagenome (GOLD analysis project Ga0210119, IMG submission 184859) | Wetland microbial communities from San Francisco Bay, California, USA, that impact long-term carbon sequestration -... | ecosystem: Environmental > Aquatic > Marine > Wetlands ... | reverse complement strand
AAAAAAATCTACTTTATTTTGTGGGAATGCTGACAGAATTACTTCTACAGAAATAACCTAGAATTTCCTGCTGCGGAAGATATTAAAGGCCACAATCAAGCCGAGAAAGGCGGAAATAAGATACCCCACAAGGCCGATGGCAGGATAACCGAAGATCAGAGGCTTAACACCGGTGGTGATGATCATGGAACTGCCGATAATCACGGAGCCAAGGATGATGGAGAAGGACAGGCGGTTACTGACGTTGTCCAGGCTTTTTTGCAGCCCGCCCAGGTTTTCATGTTTGAACTGGATATTCAACTCACCCTGCTCCACTTTCTGCAGGATACGCTGAATGGCACCGGGAAGGCTGCTCTGCAGCTTTAAATACAAACGGAGTTGCCTGGTGAAGCGGTGCCAAATCTGTGAAGGGCTCCAGCGCTCCACACCAAGCTGTTTGATAAAGGGCTCAATTTCAGCAATAACATCGAGCTCGGGATAGATCTGCCGGGCTGTGCCCTCAACAGTTACCATGGCTTTGAACATCAGGGCCAGGTCGCTGGGCAGCTTGATATGATGGGTCCGGAGCATGTTATTCAGGTCCATAAGGAGCTGGCCCAGATCCAGCTTGCCAACTGTAACGCTGTGATAGAGGTGCAGGATTTCCAGGATATCACGCAGCAGCAGACGTTCGTTTATCTCCGTGACATTTGCTTCTGTGAGTGCGACCAGAACGTCAAGGACCTTTTCAGCCTCCTTGTCAACAATGGCACCGATCAACTCCACCAACTCATAGCGTGTTTCAGACGGCAGAATACCAACGACACCCCAATCAAGCAGGCAGACCTCCCGCTCATTTACTACGAGAAAATTCCCCGGATGAGGGTCTGCGTGGAAGAAACCGTTTTCCAGAACCTGTTTGACAACCAGTCTGATCCCGATTTTTGCCAGTTGTTCCCGCTCCTCAACATCTTCAGGTTGTAAATGTTTAAGCTTGACCCCTTCGATCAGATCCATGGTCAGGACAGAAAACCTGGTATAGTCCTCATAGACTTCCGGAATAATTACATCTTTTTCACCCGACAGAGCCTGGCTGACAATCTGCATATTTCTGGCTTCCAGGGTAAAGTTAAGTTCACGCAACAGGGCACGCTTAAGTTCCTTGACCAGGTTTACAAAATCATAGGTCCGGGCAAACTCGAGATGTTCACATAAAATAGGCGCCGCCCCTTCCAGGATCTGGAGGTCCACCTCTACGGTGCGTACTATATCGGGGCGCCTTATTTTCAAGGCCACCGGCACATTCTCATCTTTGAGGACCGCACGGTGGACCTGGGCAAGGGATCCGGCAGCAAGGGGTTCTTCGTCAATGAGGCTGAATATTTGATCCAAAGGCTTTTTAAGAGCCTTTTGCAGCACCCCCATGATCTCTTCAAAAGACACCGGGGCCACGCTGTCCTGCAGTTTTTCAAGTTCCTTGATAAGCTCGGCCGGCAGGAGATCGCCGCGCAAACTTAAAATCTGGCCGAACTTCACAAATGTGGGGCCAAGTTCCTCCAGGGTGTGACGCAGCCTTTCCCAGGTAGTCATCTCCTGAACAGCCATCCTGGTTTTACTTATGAGAATCTTCCCGGGTAGATGCAGCCGCTCGGCCACATCATCAAAACCGTACTTGAACAATACTGAGACGATGCTGCGAAAGCGTCCCAATTTGGAGAGAGCCAGGAGATCCATGAAATGTCCCTATTTCTTGTCAGATTTCTTTTCTTGCGGCTCTTCAAGGGCTTTCAGACGCATATCAAGGGCTTTTACCTTTTTCTCCAATTTTTTCATATCACTGGCCTTGCTGATATCCATATTTTTGAGGAAACCCTTTACTGTCTCCTGCAGCCTGGTTTCGAAATCCGTCCACTGCTTTTCACCGCTTTCCAGGAGATCCTGCCCCATCTTTTCAGCTTCATCACGCGACATTTTGCCTTCTTCAACAAGCTTTTCCAGGACACTTTCCAGTTTTGTCTTGGTGACAACCGCAAGTCCCAAGCCAGCGAACAGGCTCTTCTTGAAAATTTCAAACATGGCCCACCTCCTTGTATTTTGTCAATAGTCATTCACGTTACCTATACGGTAGACTATAAATCACCCTTCGGCAAGCAACTATAGCGCCAGAATGAATCAAATCGCATTATAGTAGCTCCGTGCTATGCCATTAACTTACTGTTTAAATTTCCTCCTCGTTTCTGAGAAATTCAGCGAATAAATGAGTTTAATAATTATAAGATACGGGTCTATCTGGTCGTCAAAGTGTTCTCCACAATATCAAGCAAAGGGGTCTTACCAGAAGAGCTCGGCTGCGTATTTTTTAGCGGTTCACGCTCTTTGAAAACAACCTCACGGCTGGCAATACGCCGGAAAATCCTGATATCAGCAATCATGCTTCCAAGTTCAAAAATCAAGCGGGCAAATGCGCTCCATAAAGAAACCCAGGCGGCCACTGTCAACCCTTCTATCATCAACTCCTGCATCACAGCACTTAAATGTCCCATTTTCCCTTTAAGAGTCATTGAAATCGCCAGAAGCAACATACCCAGACAGAAAAGCATTAGCGACTTCCACAACGTCTTTTTCAGTTTGCGCCTTTCAACTAACTCCAGGTATCTGAAATAACTTTTAATGCTTTTCCGCAGTCGTTTCCGGTGTTTTTCCTGTACATGTGTCGGCAGATTGATGCGGATAACAAAATCATAACTGCCGATTTCCCGGACAGACTCGATAAGATATTCAACAAAGTCCTGATCCAGATCTTTTTTTACATATGAAGCTGCACTGTCAAAATCTTCAAACAGCTCCTCTATTTTGCCGACAGATACATCTATCGCAAGCCGTCTGTTTGAATGGACTTCATATCTGCTGAATATATCTTCTTTCAAAGTTTTTTTCCTCTCTTACGTCCGATATTTTCAAAAGATTGCGGCCGGGCGTGATCACCGCTGCGCAGCCTCCTGATACTGTTTTCCAGGTACTCGACACCGCTTAATACTCCAACGGTTACCAGGACAAATACCAGCGCTTCTGCAAGGTGCCCCAGGCCTATGGTAGCACCGATTGCGGCAAGAACCCAGATAACGGCAGCTGACGTTACTCCCCTGACTGTGCCCTCCTGGGAGATCATAAGGCCGGCGCCGAGAAAACCGATTCCTGTAACAACCTGGGCCAGGACCCGGTACTGATCGCCAGTGGCCAGTGATGTTCCATGGCTGACAAATATCTCGGTGCCCAGACATATGAGAATGCTTGTCCTGATTCCAGCCGGCTTGCCGCGAATCTGACGCTCAAAGCCTATAATTCCACCGCAAAGCACGCTGACCAGGATTTTTGCCCAGAACTCTATGGAATTAATATACAACAACAGCCCTCCACCCTCATACTACATTGGCAAATTTAGAAAAATTTTGTAATTTTAGTATCATTCTAATCCCTTCGGCAAGAACATCCTCGGTTTTCTTTTTTGTATTGTCTTCTGAAAACAAAAGAGCCTGGTTTATCTCGATTTCTATCCCTGCGTAAAATTTTGCTGAATATTTCTTGCGCAGAAAAGAGGTAAAACCATCGGTTTTTCCCAGGTAGGGATAATTTCTCCGTATCCTCAGAGATACGACTTTTTGTTGCAGCAATCCTGCCAGGAACCTACTTATATTCTTTTCGATCTTGCGCGCCGGATCGTAGAGTAGGCCAATATCAGCTTTTCGAACCTTACCGCTCTTTACAGGAACAAATGAGTGTAAGGATATATGCAGAACCGTGTCCCCTTTACCAATTATTCCAGCGACTGCCGCTTCAACCTTTTCCCGGTAAGGAAAATAATATTTCTGCACCAAGAGTTCACGCTCGCTTTCATGCAGTTTCCTGGAATATAGTGTGTATAGAGACTTCCTGTTTGACGGGGAGCGGTTCAGATCTATGAGCAGCCTGGATATTGTTCCAAGATAGACAGAAGACTTAATACGTCTTGCCAGGCGGCGGGCCTGGCTTGCTGCCCCGGGATCGTATGCCAGGTGTGAGGACAGGACATTCTCCTTCGCCTTAAATAAATGAGTAAACCCTGGCGGCACACTGTTGGAGGCATGTTCACAACTGACAATGCATTTCATACTTTGCCTGAATCCGTGACCTAATATTGTCGATATCGTAAAAAGCACTCTCAGACAGGTACTGCGACCGTAACACATTGGTTATTATCAGGGTCTCCTGTTACTGGCCTTTTTACTTACTATTACATCAATTTTTTTTATAAAATTGGTTGCCCAAAAGTATTTCAGGTTTCTAAAAAAGCGTTACTTTTTTACTTCACCTTGAAAAATTGAAAAGCACCACCTTTATACCCCCTTGCGGGGTGCTTCGGGGCCATCAACTGCAACCCATTTCCTGCGTCATCGGCCGTCCGGCATGGAATACCATAGCCGAAGGGGCTCTTCCTGAGACCCGGGAGACATTTAATGGCTCTCGGATTCAGGATTATGCCAAAAACAAGCGATTTTCCCTAAGGCAGTCTGACAGTTCCCGGTAAACCTTTTTCAGATTCGGCCTTGTTATCTCTCCGCCAAGCGATTTGAGAATACGCTTGGCAAGTGATCCCTGTTTAACAATGGCAGCAAAGGTTGCAGTAAGTTCATTTTCAATATCAATCTGTTCCGCCAGATAACACCAGAGGTCGGCAGCGGAAATGCTACCCTGCCCTGCAAGACCAAAGCTTTCCAGGTAAGCTTTGTCTGATATAACAGCATCCCCTGCCGCGCGGACCGTATCCAATAATATCTTTTTCAAAGGACCTACCTGCCAGGTTGTCTGGTTGGGAAAATCAGTCCACTTTTCCTCCACAATTGCCCTCAGAAGCGCGTTTATGCCTGCGGCAATTGCAAGGTCAGCCCTGGAACATTCCTGGATGTCAATAATACGGATCTCTATGGCATTACGATCGAAACGCGCAATGGCTCCCCGGGCATTGAGCCATTCGTCCCGCAAGGTGCCCGCCGGATCAAACGGCTCTATATCCTTGTACATCCGTGCAAATATTTCATTATTATAAGCTACCGGCGTGAATATCGGCTCCGGAATGATCTCCCCGGTAATCGATGAAATACGGGCTGAATTAGTTCGGTAATATTCCATCCTGGTATCCATAAACGGCTGACGCCTGCTGTCCAGGATCGGGGTGCTCGCGGCAAGTGCAGGAATTATGGGTAGAACCAGCCTGATTGCTGCATGCAGACGCCCGAATTCATCGCTGCCGTTAAACGGCAGGTTAAGATGGCAGCTCTGCAGGTTGGTCCAGCCATGCCCTTCACAGTTGAATATTCTATGATATGTTTCATAAATGGTACGCTGGCCATGCGGCCATAGTCTTGCTTCAGTACATGGATCCATCCACGGATGGGCGCCGGTAGGCATGAGCATCCCGTTGTAATTACTCAATATTTCATTAATCCAATTGATATCTAGCTGGAACGGTTCGGCGGTTTCAGCCAAGGTGTCAACCGGGCCGCAGGTTTTAAGTTCCACAACATGCAAAGCCAACTCGTTGGACCAGCAGATACCCTCTTTCTCATAGTCATTGGTGTATGAGCCCACAACAGTTTTGAGCAGCTCATCGGCAATGGGAAGAACGTCAAGGGTATCCCTGTTGACAATCATGTACTCAAGTTCGATGCCTGTCCCTTCAAAAAGCCTTAATGTCTTTTTATGGCTCATTTTTTCCCTGCCAGCTTCTTCTCTTCGATACGCCGGATAAAAGACTTAATAACTGTTTGGTACAGTTCATCTTTCAGAATCAAGTCTTCCATGCCTGCATCAATGTTGGGATTATCGTTCACCTCGATGACATAGACCTTCTTGCCGACAAACTTTAAATCGACACCATACAGGCCGTCACCGATAAGATTGGCGGCTTTCAAGGCAGTATTCAGCACCGGCTCCGGCACGTCTTCAATTCGAATGGCATCGGCATTGCCCTCCCGTATCTTGCCTGTTTTCCCGTAGTCGATGATCTGCCAATGGCCCTTGGCCATGAAATAGCGGCAGGCATATAATGGCTTCTTGTCAAGAACACCGATGCGCCAGTCAAAATCCGTGGGCAAAAATTGCTGTGCTATGATCATCTCCGACCGGGTAAAGAGCTTCTTCATTTTCTCCTGCGCTTCCTCCTCGGTTGAAACCTTCATCACTCCCTGGGAAAATGAGCTGTCAGGCTGCTTAAGGATACAGGGCAAACCAAGTGTTGCAGCCACCTGTGTCATATTGTCGCGATGGGCGATCATGGTTTTGGGAATGGGGATCTTGTGACGCTGCAGCAGTTCGGCAAGAAAGACCTTATTGGTGCATTTCAAAATGGATTCCGGGTCATCGATGACTACAAGCCCTTCGATTGCAGCTCTCCTGGCAAAATTGTATGTATGGTGGTTGACGCTCGTTGTTTCCCTGATGAAAAGGGCATCAAATTCCGCCAACCTGCTGTAATCCTCCTTCTGGATCAATTCAACACCAAGGTTAAGCGAAGCACCTGCCTTCATGAACTTTTTGATTGCTCTATCGTCCGAGGGTGTCTGCGTATCGTCCGGGGCAATAAGAATGGCAAGATCAAAACCGGTCGGCGCCTTCCGATGCACAACCTTTCTTTTTTTACGAAAATATTCTTCTGCGGCACTGACCACAAATGACCAGTGCGTTGCCGGTATATCCTTGGAGGCAATGGGTGAGGCTTTCTGCAGAATCCATTTTTTCTGCTTCACAAAACTGGCCCGCAGAAAGGGTGCGTGCAGTGTATTAAAGAGCTTCTGCGACAGTTTGTCATAACGCTTGGCCATATTCCTGCCAAAATAGATGCTCAGATCAAAACGGGTACTTTTCAAAGGTGCCAGACTCTTCTGAATAAGTTCATCAAGATCGTCTGAGATAAACCTGACCACCTGCTGGGACCCCATTGACATCAGGCTGTATGCATCGGGAAAAGGTTTGTGCCCCCTGGCTTCGGCAAGCAGAGAAACATAGTATCCCACAGACTGATAGGAGTATGACTTGCACAGGTTGAACACTCTGACCCGCCTCATAAGGCTGAACTGAGGATCACTGAGATAAGCGCGGGAGGTTACAATTTGTACACCTTCAATATTCAACGGCCAATTATCATTCTGGTTAACAACGAGGAGTATCTGCATGGCATAAAGTTGTACGTTATATTAATTGGTTGGCTCGATTATCAGCAAATTGGCATCATGGGTCAGGATACCAAGCAGAACCGCACCAAGCAGCCGGGCAATTGACACCATGTAATAATGATCGTTGGATACAGGATTCATTTTATAGGGATCAGCTACAAGAACTTCTCTTTGAGACTTATCATAACCGCAGAGTACAACGAAATGACCTGTCGGTATCCCTGCAATATTGTCATCCTTATCATTTTCAGGGTTTTCCCGCACTGCACGATAAAGATAGGTTGAAGACAGGCCGGTAAGGATCGGAATCGACTTTTTCAGGAATTTTCTGATCAGTCCGATTGTCAGATCTTCAAAAAGCAGGCTGCCGCCTCTTTCAAGAAATTCCAGGTAGCCATGCGTGGCAAATGTAAGTTTCTCGTCATTCTTGATTGCCTCTTGCTGTTTCAGTTTTTCCGCCACCGATTCCTTTTCAGTAAACCAGGTCGGGTCAAAAACATGGAGGTTGTAGGTATAAATGGTGGCCCTGTAACCCCGTTTCAAGGCATGGTTCGCCAACAGGACCGCAAGGGTTCCTCCGCCTTTGAGGCTCTTGACTTCCGTGATTACTTGCTGCAGGGATATTGAGTCGCCGTAGTACTCATAGACGGAGTGGAGGCAGGCCGGACCGCAGGTGATGTCATCTGGTTGCATGGAAATGTCCAGATGAAGTTTAGTTACCATTCTGTTTCACTAAAGTTATTTGTTCACCGCATGCGCCACGTTTTGCTCCTATAGACATCTGCGATAAACAATTGTCAATAGTTTTCTGGAGTCAAGAAGTACGATGTAATATATTTGTAACGGTATAAATTGAGGAAGAATTTGTTACCGAAGAAACACGAAAGAAGGTGCCCAGCGTTTTTGCAGTTCATGGAGATGAATTCTATCAATAATGGCAGGCATGCTTAATATCAGCATACCTGCCATTATTTCTAAAATGCCGGATTGTAACTCCTGATATTTACCACTCTTTAACGGGCAGGAGGGGGCACTGGAAATAATCCGGGGGGCCACCCGGAGATCCAGGCCAGATATCAAGATGACCAAGATCATAATGCAGCATAACATCTTCATATGATTTCAATACAGGCAGGGGATCATGGGCCATCATGCCTTCCGGGGTCCACATGGCAGTGTGGGTGAACCAGCGTCCACCATTATAAAAGGGGTTGCGCGGACCGGCATCGCTGACCGGAAGCTGGCCGTCAGCACCGTTTGTGATAACATAAAGAATGTCGTACGATTGCATATTATGGTCATTGGGGGCAGGCAGGTCGGTTGTCCCCTTTGTTCCCCAGGCAATACCGTCAGCATATACGCTTGGACTGAAATTCGGTTTGCCGGGTCCGGCTATCGCATAGCCACATGTTAAAAGAAAAAAAACCAGGAAAACTGCAGAAAATATTTTTTTTGTCATGCTTATTTCCTCCGAAAATGTTGAGGTTTGTTGCAGAATTGATTCATTCCCCTTGATTTATTAAGGTAAAAAATTTTAACATTCATCCATGACAACCACCTCCTTCACCCATTTTTTTAATGCATGCATACTGTGCCGTTGTTAAATACAGGCGTGCAAACTGCACCCTCAGTGCCGGCACTTGTAAAATCGGCGCGACAATTTTTTCGAGTTTCCGCTATTGTAATGGAGAGATGTAAAGGGGAAATAAAGCCACGGTAAAGATTACGTAAACAGTGAATATTCGATGACAAAAAAACATTTTTCTGCTCTTGTTCTGGCAGCAGGCCTTGGCACCAGGATGAAGTCAGACAAAGCCAAGGTGCTGCATGAGGTCCTGTTCAAGCCCATGCTTCTCCATGTCCTGGATACGGTCAAAACTCTCAACATGGACCACACCTATATAATTGTAGGGCACCAGAGAGAAAAAGTAGCCGAACTGGTTTCCAGCTATCAGGCAAGCTGCATCACCCAGGCGAAACAACTCGGCACAGGCCACGCGGTTCTCTGCGCCGAGGAGGAACTGGCCAGCGCCGGCGGCACGGTGCTTATCCTCAGTGGTGATGTCCCATTGATCAAAGCAGAGTCCCTCAGGGCTATGCTCACATCCCATGCTGCAAGTCTGCCTTCCCTGACCCTCATGACAACAACACTGGATGCCCCCACAAATTATGGCCGAATTGTGCGTGACAGGCAGGGCGGCCTCCTGGAAATCGTTGAAGAGAAAGATGCTACAATGATCCAGAAAAAAATCAGGGAGATCAATGCCGGTATTTACTGTGCTGAGGTCCCATTTCTTTTCGATGCCTTGAAAAAGGTAGGAAGCGACAACAAGCAGGGCGAGATATATCTTACCGATATCGTCAAAATAGCCATCGGCATGGGACGTCGGGTTGATATCTTTTCCGGCGCCGGCGGCGAGGAACTTCTTGGTATCAATTCCAGGAGTGAACTGGCAGCAGCAAATAAATATCTGCAGCATCATAAAAATGGGCAATTGATGGCCGACGGCGTCAGCCTCATCGATCCCGAAACTATTTTCATCCAGCAGGAGGTGCAGATAGGAAAAGACACCGTTATCCATGCCAATGTCCAGATATCAGGCAATTCCATTATCGGCACCAACAGCACCATTGGGCCCGATGTGGTTCTGCATGACTGTAAAATAGGTGACAACGCGGGCATAGGACCTTTCTCCAACCTCAGGTCCTGCACCGTCCGAAACAATGAAATTGTTGCACCGCATACCAGCCTGATACAGGATTGAAACAGTCGCCCTTTCATGCCCTATATTGACAAGCAAGTTTTTTATTTATCTGCTAGAAATACTGCCTCGTATCTCTCTGTATAGGACCTGGCCAAATGTTAAAGGATGTTCATGTGCTGGCCGAATGCTTCGACGATCCGGTCATGAAGGCTGCAGCCCTCCGTGCAGTCTTGACTAATATGCCCGGTATCGGGTATGTAGGGGCGTCCGGACTGGCAGGATTCAGTGATAATAATGCAATCAGGACCCAAAAAATCCATGATAATGTGTATATTGTAGGAGACGGAACTTCGGCTGCCGGGCCAGGCCAGGGGCTTATGGCCCCAAGAGTGGGAATTGCCGCCCATCACCAGGCAAACCAGATATTGCGTATCCTGCTTGGAAAGGATTAATTTTTTACTTTATTTATTTTTAGGTTTACCATGAAAATAATATGCAACGGCGAAACAAAGGAAATAACCCCAGATACCTCGCTGGAATATTTTATCAGGAAAATGGAACTCAATCCGGACACTGTTGTGGCTGAATGCGACGGGCGCATAATCAAACGGGATGAATACGACACCCTGGTTCTTCAAGATGGAAATGTTCTTGAATTGATCCGTTTTGTAGGAGGGGGCTGAGATGCTCAAAATTGCTGACAGGACCTTCCGCTCCCGCCTTTTTCTGGGAACAGGAAAATTCTCCTCGGCCGATACCCTGAAGAAAACCATCCAGGCCTCGGGCAGCGAGATGATCACTGTGGCCCTGCGGCGCGTCGATCTCAACGACCCTGCAGATGACATCATGAACGTGTTGGACAGGGAGAAATATCTTTTTTTACCCAATACCTCCGGAGCCAGGGACGCTAAAGAAGCAGTTCGCCTGGCAAAGATTGCCCGGGCAGCAGGCAGCGGCAACTGGTTGAAGCTCGAAGTAACTCCGGACCCGCGCACGCTCCTGCCGGATCCGATTGAAACACTTAAAGCAACTGAGGAGCTTGTAAAGGATGGTTTTATCGTCCTGCCTTATATCAATGCCGATCCCATCCTCGCCCTGCGTCTGCAGGATGCCGGAGCAGCAGCTGTCATGCCGCTTGGCGCCCCCATAGGTACCAACCTTGGTCTCATAACTAAATTCCAGGTCGCGATCATAATCGACCAGGCCCGGGTTCCCGTGGTAGTTGATGCCGGCCTCGGTTCCCCTTCTGATGCTGCCCTGGCCATGGAGATCGGTGCTGATGCCGTCCTGGTCAATACGGCCATCTCGGTTGCCGGCGACCCCGTAACAATGGCAGCTGCCTTTGCCAAGGCTGTAGAAGCAGGACGATCTGCCTATGAAGCAGGCCTTGGCAGGAAAAGCTCGGAAGCTTCAGCCTCTTCACCTTTGACCGGCCTAGATTTTATCAAAAATGTTTAACCTCCCACCGTTCAGACAACTTCAGGAACAGGTGCACTCAAGCGCGGATGAGGATGTCCAACGTAGTCTGCGTGCGGCTCACTTGAGCACCGCCGACCTTGCTGCCCTGCTCTCTCCCGCAGCAGACAGGCATCTTGCAGCCATGGCCGGCCGCTCGGCGGATATTACCGTAATGCGTTTCGGCAGAACTACGCAGATATATGCTCCCTTGTATATCTCCAGTTTCTGCACTAACCGCTGCAGCTACTGCGGCTTTTCTGCTGACAATAAGATCGAGCGCCGTTTTCTTTCGCTTCATGAAGCGGAGGCTGAAGCTATGCTGCTGCACCGGCGGGGTTTCAATCATATCCTTTTGGTCTCAGGAGAAGCGCCGGCAAAATTAGGGGTAGACTACCTGGAAAAACTAGCTCTGCGGTTGCGTGAACGTTTTGCCTCCATCTCCATCGAAGTGCAGCCCCTTTCAACCGAAGAATATTCCAGGCTTTTCACGGCAGGCATCACCTCGGTTGCCATTTACCAGGAGACCTATGACCGGGAGATTTACAAAAAGGTGCACCTGTCAGGTCAGAAATGCGACTTTGATTTCCGGCTTGAGACCCCGGCACGGGCTGCGGCGGGCTCTATGCGCGAGGTGGGTATCGGTGCTCTGCTCGGGCTTTCCGATTGGCGCGCCGAAGGACTTGCCCTGGGACTGCACCTGGCCTGGCTGCGCAAAAACTTCTGGCGTACCGGCCTGACCGTCTCCTTCCCGAGGCTGCGGCCTGCAGCCGGCGAATTCCAGCCACTTTGCGCGGTTACGGAAAGAGATTTAAGCCATCTTATATTTGCCTTGCGTCTTTTTGATCCTGACGTGGGCATTATTCTGTCCACCCGGGAGGAAGCCCGCTACCGCAACGGTATGATCGGCCTCGGTCCCACCCGCTATTCTGCCGGTTCCTGCACCGCTCCAGGAGGCTACTCCAACCCGGACACCAGTGGTGAACAATTTGCCATCGGGGATCATCGCAGCATCCATGAGGTCTGCGCAGCTATCAGACAGAAGGGCTTTGATCCGGTGCGCAAGGACTGGGATTCAGGATTCCAATTGTTGTCAAGCTGACTGCCTCCAGGCAGCCTGCCCTCATAATTCTTATTACTTCCAAAAAAAATCCGGGGAAGATAGCCCCGGATTTTTACATTTCATCTGATTTTTGCGATTTTTTTACTTTTTCTCAAAAAGTGCCATAAATTCACCATAGCCCTCCTTCTCAAGATCTTCCTTCGGAATGAAACGCAGGGCGGCCGAGTTCATGCAGTAGCGTTTACCGGTTGGCTGCGGACCGTCATCAAAAACATGGCCCAGATGGCTGTCGGCCATTTTGCTCCGCACCTCGGTCCTGACCGAAAAAAGTTTCCTGTCTTCCCGGGTCACGATATTTTCAGGCACAAGGGGCTGTGAAAAACTCGGCCAGCCGGTTCCCGATTCATACTTGTCAAAAGAGCTGAACAGCGGTTCGCCGGAAACAACATCAACGTAAATCCCCTCCCTGTGATTATCCCAGTATTCGTTCTTAAAAGCCGGCTCCGTGCCATCTTCCTGGGTTACTTCATACTGCAAGGGGGTCAGCTTCTGCTTGAGCTCGCGCTCGCTGAACTCCTTGCGCTCCTTGCCCCATATCTCGTCCAGGTAGGCATCGCGGCCTGAGCCATGGCGGTAATATTTATAACGCAAGGGGTTTTCCTTGTAATAATCCTGGTGATAATCCTCGGCCGCATAAAAGGGCTGCGCCGCTTCAATGGGCGTGACAATGGGTTTGTCATAGATACCGCGTTTGTCCAGCTCCGCCTTTGACTCTTCTGCCTGTTTTTTCTGATCTTCAGTTGTATAAAAGATGGCGGTGGTATAGGCATGGCCCCGGTCGACGAACTGCCCCCCGGAGTCGGTGGGATTTACCTGCTGCCAGTAGACATCAAGGAGTTTGTCATAGGAAACCCTGGCTGGATCATAAACAATTTCCACCACTTCAATATGCCCGCCTGCAGCATAATTTTCATAGGTCGGGTTTGCATTGCTGCCGCCTGAATAGCCGGAGGTGACGGAGAGTACGCCGTCAAGTTCTTCAAAAGGCTTTTCCATGCACCAGAAACAGCCACCGGCAAAAATTGCTCTTTCCTTTGTCATCGCATTGTCGCTCATTGTCTGCATCTCCTTATTATTGGCGGCAAAGGCCCCGATTACTGCAAGGAGCAGGCCGATGCTTATTAGAGTTGTTATGATTGTTTTCATTTTCGTGACTCCTTTATCATGCACGGCATGATCATGGGTTTGATTTCCATTCCATTCTTTTATAATAAACACTAATATATCTAAATAAAGGCCGCGTAACGCTATTGTAAAGATTATGTAAAGAGACGGACGTTTTTATGCAGGCAGGAATGACATGAAGCGATGCGAATGGGCAAATTCTGATGAAGCATATATTGTCTACCATGACACGGAATGGGGTATGCCGGTGCATGATGACAGAAAGCTTTTCGAAATGCTCATCCTTGAGGGAGCCCAGGCCGGCTTGAGCTGGCTGACTGTTTTAAAAAGAAGGGAGAATTACAGGAAGGCATACGGCAACTTTGACCCGGCCAAAATAGCACAATGGGATCAGGAAAAGATTGCATCATTACTGCAGAATCCCGGCATCATACGCAACAGGCTCAAAGTCGAAGCGGCAAGATCAAATGCCCGGGCTTTTTTGCATACTGCCGGGGAATACGGTAGTTTCGATACATTTATCTGGTCTTTTGTCGGAGGCCGGCCCATCCGGAATTCCTGGAAAGATATCAAGGAAATTCCGGCCACCACCCCTGAGTCGGACAGAATGAGCAAAGATTTGAAAAAAAGGGGCTTCAGGTTTGTCGGCCCGACAATTTGCTACGCCTTTATGCAGGCGGTCGGCATGGTGAACGATCATGTTGTAGACTGTTTCAGATACAAAATCCTTTTGAAAAACATGATATGATATTTATCGTTTCAGCAAGAAACAATGATTATAACTGTTATTGCTTATAAATGGCAGACACAGAGCCTGACCCAAAATGTAATTACGTATTGCCATTCTATATGGTTATCATAAATGAAATAACAGGAGAAAAGGATACACGATATGGCAGACAAGGTTTTGGAAGCTGTTGAACTGAGCAAATCATACCGGGTGGACGACCGGAGGATCACCGTGCTTGACAATATCAGCATGGCGGTCGAAAAGGGCGAATTCCTGGTCATTGAAGGCAAAAGCGGCAGCGGCAAATCCACTCTCCTGAGCCTGCTGTCAGGGCTTGATAAGCCTGATAGCGGCCGTATCCTCCTGAATGATAGAGATATCACCGGGCTGAGCGAAGACCAGCTCGCCCCTTTCCGCAACCGGACAATCGGCTACGTATTCCAATCCTTTCACCTGATCCCCTCCCTGACCGCCTTGGAAAACATCATGTTCCCTGCCGAGTTGAACCACGATCCCGCGGCGACCGCCAAAGCTGCGGAACTTTTGCGCCGCGTCGATCTGCACCAGCGCGATGATAACTTCCCGCACCAGTTGTCGGGTGGCGAAAAACAGCGTGTCGCCCTTTGCCGGGCCCTGGTCAACAGTCCACAGATTGTCTTTGCTGATGAGCCGACAGGCAACCTCGACTCAGCCAACGGTGAAACCATCCTGCAGCTTCTTCTGAAGCTGCGCCGTGAAGTCGCTACCACGCTTGTCATGGCAACCCACAGCCGGGAGATCAGCAGCACGGCCGACCGCATCCTGCGGCTGGTTGACGGCAGGATTGATTCGTGAATTATCCGGAATATCTCTGAAAAAAAACCTTGGGAATACCGCAGATAGAATGCTCAACTTCCGTTTCATATTCAGGCAGATCAGAAGTTCGCACAAACAGGCGCTCATCTTTGTTTTCTGTGTAGCCCTGTCACTGCTCACTCTGGTTTCACTTGGCGGCTTCAGCTCCTCGGTGCGCAGTTCCATGCTCAAGGATGCGCGGCAGCTGCACGCAGCCGACATCATTATCCATTCCCATTATCCCCTGTCCCCCGTTTTAACGACTGCAATAAAGGACTATGAAAAACAGGGCCTGGCCACGAGTGCAGTAGTGCATGAATTTTACAGCATGACCAGCAATACGGCCCTGGAAAAATCGGTTCTCAGCCATCTCAAGGTGATCGAAAAAGGCTATCCCTTTTACGGTAAGGTGGAGCTTGCATCCGGCCGCGATTTTTCTGAAGTTCTCAAAGAAGGCACAATTGTCGTCGAGCAGTCTGCCCTTGACCGCCTTGGCGCTGAGCCCGGCGACTCCCTGCAGATCGGTTCGGCTGAACTGATTATTGCCGATACTGTTATTGCTGAGCCGGACCGCCCGGTTTCCTTTTTCTCCTTCGGCCCGCGCATCTTTGTTGCTGCAGCTGACCTGGAACGGCTTGACCTGATCAGGATGGGCAGTCGTATCCATTACAATTACCTGCTCAAGGTCAACGATCCCGCCATGGTTGACCGTCTGGCCGACGAACTTGCATCCGTTGCCGTTGCTCCCCAGGAACGGGTCAATACCTTTGAAAACGCTGAATCCGGTGTTAAGCGGTTTTTTGAGAATTTTCTTTTCTTCCTGAACCTGATAGGCATATTCACACTCCTTTTGGCCGGCATCGGTATTCAGACGGCCTTAGGTGCTCTGTTGCGCGACAGTGAATACACCATCGGCATCATGAAGGCAGTTGGAGCTACTAACCGCTTTATCTGCAGCCATTTCATCCTCATGATCATGCTGCTCGGTACCTTTGGCACGTTACTGGGGCTGTCTCTGAGTTTTCTGCTGCAACTCTATTTACCCGCCTTGTTTGGAGGCATCCTGCCGGCCAGCGTCGACCTGGTCATAGCCTGGGATACGGTTTTTGAGGGGCTGCTGCTGGGCACTGCAGTCGTCGGCCTTTTCTCTTTTATGCCGCTGCGCCGGGTCAGAAATCTCAAACCGGCTGCCATTTTCCGCAAGGAAAGAGGAACTGCGGGAGGAAGACTGGCGCAGTATTTTACCATCGGGGTAATCACCTGTTTTTTTACCGGCCTGACTATCTGGCAGCTTGAAGACATTGCCACTGGCATCTATTTTGTCTTCGGCCTTGTCGGCCTGCTGGGCCTGAACACGCTCATCACCCAGGCCCTGCTTCGTATCATAAGAAAGAAGCGGCCGCGCACCCTTGCCCTGCGCCAGGCCTTCAGAGGCTTGTTCCGCCCTAAGAATGCCACACGAGCCATTATCATCACTCTCTCAGCCTCGCTGTCTGTTATTTTTTCCATCTACCTCATTGAACAGAACCTGCAGGCCACCTTTATACAGTCCTATCCCCCGGATCTGCCCAATGCCTATTTTCTCGACATCCAGCCCACACAGCGCCAGAAATTTTCCACCATTCTCGGAACAGAGGCGCAGTTCTACCCAATCATCAGGGCACGGCTTGCCTCCATCAATGGCCGTGCAATCGACCGCGAAATCGAAAGACAGAGAAGGCGGGACAACCTCTCCCGCGAATTCAACCTTACCTATCGTGATTTTCTACTCGATGATGAACAGCTTATCGTTGGTGACTCGCTGTTCGGCAACCGGATTGAAGAACTGCGGCAGCGAGGTGAAGTCCCTGTTTCAGTCCTGGATACTGTGGCCGAGATCGGTGATATCAGGGTCGGGAATCTGCTTGTTTTCTCTGTACAGTCCATACCCTTAAAGGCAAGAGTAACAAGCATGCGGACCCGAACGGAATCCCAGGTGCGCCCCTATTTTTATTTTGTCTTCCAGGAAGAGACACTCAAGGCGGCGCCGCAGACTATTTTCAGTGCCGCAAAAATGGAGCGTGCAAAACTGGCCGAAGTGCAGAACCGGCTGGCAAAAGAACTGCCCAACATCAGCGTCATTGATATCGCCAAGACTATTGAGATTCTGGCGCGTATCATGCACAAACTCTCCACCATCGTGCAGTTCTTCACCTCTTTTTCGATCATTGCCGGACTGCTGATCATTATCAGCTCGATCTTTGCAACCCGGCTGGCAAGAATTCGGGAAGCCGTTTATTATAAGATACTGGGCGCCAGTTCCGGTTTTGTCCTGCAGGTGTTCACCCTTGAGAATTTCCTGATTGCAATGGTCTGCGGCCTGCTGGCCGGGCTGATCGCACAGGCCGGCAGCTGGATCGTCTGCAGCCGGGTCTTTGACATTTCCTACCATCCACTGCCCGGCCGCATGGCGATAATGGTGGGCATAACCGTCCTGCTCGTCATCGGCGTGGGGATCGGGGCATCGCTTTCAATACTGCAACAGAAACCCGCCGGTTTTCTGCGGGACGAGGAGTAAATAATGAAAGTACGCATAACAAAATCCGCTGGGAAAAATCTCTGCAAACTTCTGCTCTGCCTGCTCTTTATTTATGTTCTTGCCGGTTGCGACAGGCAGGATAAGCCTTCCAGCAACAACCCGCAGCCAGTGGAACCAGCCAGAATATACGAGGGCACTATAATCGCACTGGGTGATAGTTTGACTGCCGGTCTTGGCGTTGCGGAAGAAGAAGCCTATCCGGCGGTGCTGGAGGAAAAACTGCAGCAAAGCGGTTATAACTGGCAGGTGATTAATGGAGGAATCAGCGGTGAAACCAGCAGCGGCGCCCTGACCCGTATCAACTGGATAATTGCCCAAAAGCCCGACATCGTTATCCTGGAAACCGGTGCCAACGATGGAATGCGGGGTATACCCACATGGGTTATCAAGGATAACATCAGCCAGGCAGCAAAGCTTTTAAAGGAGGCAGGCGTTGAGGTCATTCTCGCCGGCATGCAGATGCTGCAGAACCTCGGGCCTGACTATACAAAAGAGTTTGCCGCGGTCTACCCAGCCGTTGCCCAGGAACAGAAAATTCTTCTCATTCCGTTCTTCCTGGAACAGGTGGCAGGCACACCATCCCTGAACCTGCCGGACTTCATCCACCCGACCCCTGAGGGTCACAGGATCGTGGCGCAAACCGTTTATCCCTATGTTGTAAAAGCAATTCAGGCAAGGAGACTGGACAGATCAGCAAAGAACAAGAAAAACAGGTAAACAGGCCAGGACCCACGCAGACACATCACATCAGGTCTGGTATCTGGCATCACAATTTCAGGACATAGCGCAGGTAAGCCATAACGCCTGTGACTATCTGTACCAGGGCCAGGACGAGAATCATCAGGTTGTTAATGCCATGGATTGCCGGAAGGATTTTGCGCGGTTTGGGATTGAGATACAGGAATAAACCGGAAAAGATGCCGAACAGTCCCAGCGGCAGCAGCAGCATGGCAACCGCCTTGTGCAGGTCCATGTCGGGGCTGAGCAAATAGCGGTTTACCATGATGACCCCGGCCGCGATGCCCCCCAGCATGGAGATGAGCCCAATGGAACCTGCTATGGCATGACGCTCCCGGAGAAATTTTACAGATTTGCCCAGATGCAGGCTCCGGGTGCGCTGAAATCCAAGGTAGGCTGCATAAAAGGCAAGCAGGATGGCACCAAGCTGGGCAAGGGGATGAATGCTGAGGATGAGTGTCATGAATTCCGGCCTCCTGAAACCTTTATTTTTCGTGTAAAAACTATTTTAATAAACTGTACCTTTATTCATTAGTCATCTGTTTGCAAGACCTTTCGTTTTTTCTCGATCCTGCTTCTTTCAGGAGAATAGGACAAATGGCTTACAACGAAAAACTGTCACAAAAAGTCCAGGCTCTGCTGCAGCAGATACCGGGCATGAAAAGTAAACAAATGTTCGGCGGTATAGGTTTTCTTCTGCACGGCCACATGGCCTGTGGTATTTTACAGGATGATCTTACCCATCTCATTGTTCATCTTCTGGAATTTTTACAAACCGTTCTTATAGTTTCAGATAAAGCTAAACAAACACTGCTCATTAAATCAATGTAGGGGAGGTATACTATGCCGAAATTTCTTATAGAGGTCCCGCATGAGGAAGAACTGCTGGCCTGTGCCCAGGTTGTTGAAAGTTTTCTGAATTACGGTTCCCATTTTGCGACAAAAGCTGACTGGGGCTGTAGAGACGGAGTGCACAAGGCATGGATAACCATTGAAACAGACAGCAAAGAAGATGCACGCAATATCCTGCCCCCCGCTTACCGTGCCCAGGCCACGATTATTAAACTTAACAAATTCTCCATGGCTGAGATCGACGAGATACTCCGGCAACATGGCAAAAAATAGCAATATACAGGATTAGACATGAAAATACGTTTGCTGATAAAAATCTTCGGGGCTCTTCTGCTATTCGTTATCTGCTGGACAACCCAGAAAGTTAATGCAGGAGAGCAGTTTGTTAAAACCCCTGCAGACTATGAAGGACCTTTCTACCCGGTCACCAGGCAGGAGGATATAGACAATGACCTGGTGCAGGTTAAAGGGCAGAGCGGAGTGGCCCAAGGTGACATACTTCACCTGACAGGTGTTGTGGTGAACACCAGGGGAGAAGCCCAGAAGAATCTCACCATTGAAATCTGGCAGACCGACCCCCAAGGCAGATACAAGCATCCCGGCGACTCTACGCCTGGAGAGAGAGACCCGAATTTTCAATACTGGGGTGCGACAACCACCGGTACTGACGGCACCTTCTTTTTCAAGACAATTGTGCCGGGCGCTTACAATCCACGGCCTGCCCATATCCACTTCAAAGTATTGCAGGAGGGCAAGGTAATCCTGACGAGCCAGATATATTTCAAGGAGCCGGGTGGGCAAACAAGACTTCCTTCAATGACATCGCAAATTGAACTGCAGACTGTTGACTTGAAACCAATCAATGACGGAGAATTTGAAGCGTTTTTCAGGATTGTACTCTGATCAGTGAGAATACTATGTCAAAAACCGACCAACATCTGGCCCAGGCCTTTGCCCAGCTGTCAAAAGCAGCAACCCGGAGAAAAATATACTCCCGCAAGGCAACCAGGGAAGGCCGCCCTGATGTTGCCCGCTTGCTGCGCGCCATGTCCGCATCTGAGGCTGTACAGGCCCGGCGCCTTTTCAACAGTCTCATCGGTAAAATTGACACATCTGATGAGTATCTGACAACGATTTTTGAAAAAGAGATACAAGCAATACTGGAAAACTACGCAAAGCTCATTAACAATAGCACTGATGAAAGACCAGCCTTGCTTCATGCACTCTCTCAACTGCGGGCAGCGGAAACCAGGCTGCGGTCCTTTTATTCTTCTGATAGCCGGGATGTAAATGTAAAAACAGATACCAGGTATTTTGTCTGCCGGTTCTGCGGCTACCTCGGTACGGACAGCCCCCCTGAAAAATGCCCCATCTGCGGGGCTTCCAGGGATGCATTCCAGGAAACAAAGTAACCGGAAATTCCTTTCACCTGCCAATTCCTCAAAAAGAGAATACATTTTTTCATGAGCAGCGGCAAAGGCGTTGTCTATTTTTTGGTTAGCGCCGGAAGCGCAAAGGGTTGGACGCGCCTGCAAAAATGGGTTAAGCTCGCATGGCTAAGAAACAGTAGGGATTTCCCTGATTACACGCCAAAAATGTATTAAACAGACAGGCCATGGCGCGAAGCACTAATCCACAGCCAATCTTCATCTCTTCCAAACAGATGATCAGTGATTTTCTTTTAATCATCAGCGGATGCATTCTCTGCGCAATTGCCATCAACGGTATCCTGATCCCCCAGCATTTTGCCACCAGCGGCATAACAGGCATCGCCCTGGTTATCCACAAAAAGCTTCCCGGCGTGAATATCGGCGTCATTTACTTTCTCTGCAATGTTCCTCTTTTTGCACTTGCCTGGATGGCTGTAGGCCGCAGGTTCTTTTTCTACAGCCTGGTCGGCATGACTGCCCTGTCATTGTCCGTGGCATTTATCCAGATTCCGATCCACCTCGAAGACAAGGTACTTAATGCCTTATGGGCCGGACTAATCAGCGGCGCCGGGGTAGGCATTTCACTGAGGTCTTCCGGTTCCCAGGGGGGTATCGATATTCTTTCTGTCATGCTCCTGAAACGATTTTCCATCGGCATCGGCAACACTATCCTGGCCGTCAACATCATCGTCCTGCTCCTGGTCGCCCTTGCCTATTCCCTTGAGGCTCTCCTTTACACGCTTATCGTTATCTATGTCAGCACCAAGGTGGCAAGCATCGTTATTACCGGTTTCAGCCAGCGCAAGGCCGTTATGATAATTTCACCCGCATGGCAGAAAATATCCCAGGAAATACTCAAGGATATCCGGCGCGGGGTAACAGTCATCAAGGGGGAGGGCGGCTACAGCGGCAGGGAGGAAAACATACTTTATACGGTTGTCACCATACGCGAGGTCGGTTCCCTCAAGAGACTGGTACAGCGGATCGATCCCGATGCCTTTGTGGTCATCAGTTCCACCCAGGAGGTCATGAACTACAGGATCGGCAACCAGCCCCACTGGTAGTAATTCCGCCTGCTGAAAAATCTGCCGTCCACCTCGTTATCATGTTCTGGAGACTGCTGAAACCGATACTGATCCTGCCCGGCACCGTGCTTGTTATTGTTCCTGCCGTCATTCTTTTTGCCTGCCGCCATACACATTTCGCGCATGAACCTGCCGATGCCGGGCATCTTTTTTTCTGGCTCGGCTTGACCGCGGCAGGGCTTGGCCTGCCCCTGGCTGCCTGGACGGTCCGGTTGTTCATACAATATGGCCATGGCACACCGGCGCCCTGGGACCCGCCCCAGAAACTCGTGGTCCGCGGCCCCTATCGCTATGTGCGCAACCCGATGATAACTGCGGTGCTGCTCATGCTGGCTGCGGAAGCCATGCTTTTTAAATCGTGGCCTATTCTATTCTGGTTGCTCTGTTTCTTTTTGCTCAATAATATTTACTTCCCCTTATTTGAGGAAAGGTCTTTGGAAAAAAGATTCGGCGCCAATTACCTGGAATACAAAAAACATGTACCCCGCTGGATTCCCCGCCTGAGCCCCTGGGAACCACCCGGGAAATAAAAAAGGGCTGCAGCCGTTACAGCCACAACCCTTTTGTGGGGGACAATTTAGATTCTTTTATCTACCCAATCCGAGTGCTTCCCGTTTGTCTCCGACCAGTTGGTCAAAATATTCTGCCGCCTGCAATGGATCAGGCTCCACGTGAAATACTGCGCCGACCAACCCTTTGAGTCCGTTCAATGCCAGGTCGGTGACGATTTGCGATCCAAGAATATTGGGTGGGTGGCCGAGATGCACATTGATACCGCTGGCCACAGCATAAGTTGCGATAGCAGCAGCCTTCTCTGAATACCACTCAGGCGAAGAAGCACCCACAGGCAAATCGCTAATATCCACACCCAGGGCGTCGGCAATAAGGGCGCACAGGTGCATGATGCGTGAGTTGTCAACACAGCTGCCCATATGAACAACGGGCGGAATACCAAGACTGCCGCAAACTTCCTTGAGACCTGGTCCTGCCATTTCAATGGCAGCGGGCACCAGTAGCCCGGCCTTGCCTGCAGCAGTGGTCACACAACCGGTGACAAGGACAAGGATATCCTTGGCAATCAATGCTTTTGCCAGGCCGACGTTGCTGGAATCCTGCTGCACCTTTGGGTTGTTGCAGCCGACAATACCGACACATCCTCTTATTTTGCCGGCTTTTATTGCATCGAGAAACGGATCAAGGCTGCCGCCGAGGGCACCCAGGATGGCCTCGTTTGAAAAACCGGTCATAATCTCCACCGGCTCCACCGGGATCTCCACCCTGTCCCTGTTGCGGCTTGAATAACCGTCAATCGCCAGTCCGACAATTTCTCTGGCCTGCTGCATGGCTGTTTCATGTTTGAAATCAAAATGGATGGCGCCCGTAAATTTCGCCTTGTTCGCCGTGGTGATGAACTTGGTATGATAACAGGCAGCTGCCTGCACCAGACTGGGCATGATGCACTGATAATCAACAACAATGGCCTCAACTGCTCCAGTAACAATCGCCAGCTCAGTCATGAGATGGTTTCCGGCCATGGGTACACCCTGACGCATGAGCAGCTCATTGCCGGTGCAGCAGAGACCTGCAAGATTGATCCCCTTGGCACCGACTGCGTCGGCCTTGGCCAGTATTTCAGGTTCATTGGCCGCCTTGAAAATCATCTCGGTAACTATGGCATTATGGCCATGAACCAGGATGTTCACCTGATCTTCTTTCAGTACACCAAGATTTGCTGTCGACATCTTGGGTGTCGGTGTTCCGAAGATGCAGTCTGAAAGCTCAGTGCCGATCATGGAACCGGACCAGCCGTCCGCAAGGGCGGTTCGGGCTGCATGCAGAAGTGTGTTAGGAGCATCATTATCGCACCCCATATGCGTCCGATGCATCATCTCTGCGATCTCCCGGTCAACACCGCGCGGGGTTATACCGAGATTCTGCCAGATGGCCCGCCGCTTCTCCGGCACCCTTTTCAGGAAAGCCACCTCGGACTTTCTGCTGCCGAAATCCGCATACAATACATCCACCAGATCCCTGGCAATATCCATAATCTTTCTGCTGTCGGTCTGGATGCCTACTTCCGCTGCGATCCTTGTAAGCTTTGCCTCGTCGGTTATCTTATAGTCCCTTGTACGGCCTTCAACGATTGCATCAAGCACCTCGATGAGGTCCCGCCCGTGGTCCGAGTGACCTGCTGCCCCTCCGGCCACAAACCTGCCAAAGTTTCGGGCAACAATAACGTCAGCATCGGCCCCGCAAACTCCCCGCTGCCGTTTGTCGCCTTTTGTGCTGATACGGCAGGGCCCCATGACACAATTCCGGCACGAAAGTCCCAGCTCACAGAAATTACAATGGGGGGTCTGTTCCTGGAGCCTGTCCCATGCGGTTTCCACACCGTCCCTGCGGGCCTTGATTATCATGGCCTGCGCATCCTGATGGATCGACATTTCCTGGGGAGTTAATTCTTTTTTCTCTGCCATGCTCTACCTCCATTCTGTTTTAGCCAGTAACCTTTCAGCGCCAAGGTAAATCCATATGAAAATTCCAGTGGGCCCCTGTTCTGCAAAATCATTGCCGGTATCAATAAAAGAAATTCCCGTATAAAGGGATTAGCTGTTCTGTGTGAGAATTGAATTGTTGACCGCCCAGGTTGTGAAGTAAATATATTTTTATAGGTAAAAATACTTGGCATGTCAAGATGAATGAATGGAAAAGCCAGAAAACAGCCGGGGTACGTTTGGATCCGTTCTCAGTTCGATGCTGGGGGATTTGCCGAGCGGCACAGTTCCATGCATTTATTCATTTCTTCCGAGGTGCCGAAAAAAATGAGCACGTCGCCGGTTTGCAGTTCAGTATCTGCTGCAGGATTGGGCTTTATTTTTTCCTCTCTGCGTATGGCCAGGATGTTTACGCCATAGTTCCTGCGCATGCCGATCTCAGCTATGGTCTTGCCGGCAAAGGGAGATCCCTCTTCCAGCTGGATCACCTTCATCTCGGAATCAGACAGGCAGCCGCTCATATCGCAGATGGAGACCAGGGAGCGCGGCTGGGCCCGCAGCATCTGGTAGCCGCCGGCCCGGACTTCGGTCATGAACCTGTCTATATCCTGCTGCGGCACAAGGTAGTGATGCAGCACCCTGATAAAGATCTCCACAGCGGTCTCATACTCTTCCGGGATTACCTCGTCCGCGCCCAGATCACGTAGCGGATCAATTTCACTTACAAAACGGGTCCTGACGATGAGATGGAGATACGGGTTCAACTCCTTGATCTGGCGGGTGATCTGACGGCTGGCCACATAGTCGGAGATGGCAATGACAGCGACTCTTGCACTGGCAATGTTTGCATGTTCCAACACCGGGATATGGGTGGCGTCACCGTAAAGGATATTTTTCCCCTCTTTTTTTTCCTTCCTGACAGTCTCAGGGTTGGTCTCAATAATTACATAGGGAATGTTAGCGCTTATGGCAGCCTTGGTAAGATTACGCCCGTTCAGGCCGTAGCCGATAATAATAATATGGTTACGCAGCCCTTTTGTTCCTGATCCTGTTTCATCCTGCAGCATCGGCGACAGACCTCTTTTCATCCTGTCCGGAAACGGCAGACGCAGTATGATTTCAGCCAGCCGCGGGCTGAATGAAACAAGAAAAGGCGTGATGGCCATGGTAATGACTGTTACTGCCAGAAAGAACTGGTACCGTTGGCCGACAAGAAAATTATGTTCCAGGCCGACCTTCGAAAGCACAAAGGAAAACTCACCGACCTGCGCCAGGGCAAAACCAGTAAGAAGCGCACTGCGCAACGAGACGCCGAGGGAAATGGCAATAAGCAAAATCAGGCCGAATTTCAGGAAAACGATGCCAACTGTGAGTAATCCTATAATTACCGGATAGGCCAGGACAATCCTGATATCGAGCAGCATGCCGATTGACACAAAGAAAAAGCTCATGAATATATCCCTGAAAGGTGTCATGTTGCCAAGGGCAGCCGTGCCATATTCTGATTCCGATATGACAAGGCCGGCAAGAAAAGCACCCAACCCCAGGGAAAGTCCGACTAGCGAGGTAATCCAGGCGGTGAACAGACAGATGGCCACTATGGAAAGCAAAAACATCTCTCGGCTTCTCGTCCGTGCGACCAAAAACAGGACATGCGGCACCAGGTAACGGGCGGCAAGCAGGACAACACCGAAAATGAAGATTGATTTAGCCAGAAGGACGAGGAGGGATTTACCCATAGCAAACCCCTCACCGCCTGCACCTGCCAGGAACGGGGTCAGGAGCATGAGCAGAACTACGATTACGTCCTGGAAAATGAGAATGGCAAGTATGTTCTCGCCATGGGGAGAATCCAACTCAGCCCGCTCCTGGTAAAGCCTGAGGACAATGGCCGTACTGCTTAAGGCCATGAGAAATCCAATAAAAATAGAGCGGTTTACAGGCAGGTCGAAACCGAAAATAAAAATAAGGGTGGTGACAATGATGGTAAGAAAAACCTGCAGCGAACCACCAATAAGCACCTGGCGTTTGAGGCGGAACAGCTCCTTGAGGGAAAACTCAAGCCCGATGGTAAAAAGGAGCAGGACCACACCTATCTCTGCCAGCAGCTCCACCTCGTGCACGCTCTTGAGCAGATGCAGACCATGCGGGCCCACCAAGGCACCGGTTACCAGGAATCCGATGATGGCGGGCAGTTTTATCCTGTGACAGACCTGGAGGACAAGAATGGCAAGCCCGAAAATTATGGCAATATCCTGTAAAAGCTTTATCTCCATGCTGTGTTGTTCCCGAGTTTAATTAATCCTGTAAAATATCTCCTCTTTATTTTGACTGCTAACTCTTTTGGGTTGTTTGTTAGTAAAAAAACTTGCTTTCATATTACTTCAATTATGCCGGCATGCAATTGCAAATCACTCTTCTTTTTTCTTTCACTCAGGTGCCCATAAAAGACAAGAAAAAAAGTATTTCAGCTTGCAGATTGAGCCGCAAAATATTAGATACTCGACTACGCTATTCTCTGCAAAACCTTTCACTTTTTCACTCTTACATACAAGGAGTTTTACCATGGCTGATCTGAAAAAAATGTACACAACCATTCTCGGTGACCATTTCCCAATGGAGATGAAAATATCATTCGGCGACCAGACCCTGGTCTACCGCAAACGGACCTGGGCCATTCCCCAGGAGGACGGCTCAGTGGACGAGCGCGGTATCCGCTACGGTGAAAATCCGGACCAGGAAGCCGCCCTTTACGAACTGGTTAACGGCAACCTGGTGCTGGGTGATTGCAAGTTCATCGAGCCGGGTCATGGCCTGGTGTCCGGCATACCGGTGGAAGACATGCTGCAGGTGGGCAAGCATCCCGGCAAGATAAATCTGACCGACGTGGATAACGGTCTTAATATCATCAAGTACCTGATGGACCGGCCGGCCGCTGTCATCCTCAAGCATAACAATCCTTGCGGCGCCGCCTGCGGCTCGTCGCTTGCAGATGCCTATAACAAGGCCAACCGGGCCGACCGCATTGCCGCCTTTGGTGGTGCGCTTATCCTCAACCGACCCTGTGACAGAGATACGGCAAACCTGATTAAGGACAACTACCTCGAGGTTGTCTGTGCCCCGGAATTTGAGGAGGGTTCTATTGATATCATCGCGTCACGCAAAAACCTGCGCATCATCCGCATGGCCCGCATCGACAGGCTGGCCGAGTTCGAGAAATTCCGTTTCGTTGATTTCAAGAGCTTGATTGACGGCGGCATCATTATCCAGCAGTCAGCTGTCAACTCGATACGTTCGCGGGCTGACCTGCAACCTGCTGTCTCCACTTATAAGGGCACGGAATATAAAATTGAACGCGCGCCCACTGACAGGGAGATCGATGACATGATCTTTGGCTGGGCCGTGGAGCACGGGGTAACCTCCAATTCAGTCCTTTATGTTAAGGATGGCTGTACCGTCGGCATCGGCACCGGCGAACAGGATCGGGTCGGCGTTGCCGAAATTGCTGTACACAAGGCCTATAGCAAATATGCTGATATCATCTGTTTTGACAAGCTTGGCATCCCCTATGCAGACCTGGCTCTCGAAGTAAAGCAGGGCAAACGCGATAAGGCTGAGCAGCAACAAATTGATGCCAAAACCCAGGCTGACAGGGCCGGACTGCCGGGCTCTGTCATGATATCCGACGCCTTCTTTCCCTTCCGGGACGGAGCCGATGTCGGTATTGAGCAGGGGGTATCGGCTATCCTGCAGGCCGGGGGCTCCATGAATGATTACCAGACAATACAGGCCTGCAACGAAACCAACCCGCAGGTCACCATGATGTTCACGGGCCAGCGTTCATTCAAGCATTAATTGTTTCTTTGCAACCAGACAAAAAAAGGCGGAGCCATCCAGGCTCCGCCTTTTTTATTTCTTTTCCAAGTATCGGTACTGAAGAGATTGCGCCGCCTGTTGTCAACCGCCAAGCCTCAAAAAAAATCAGACCTTGGCAAGATTTTTACCCACCACGATATTGACCACCAGGGGGACGTCCAGCTGCATCACCGATTCCATGCATTCCTTGACGAGCTTTTCGGTCTTATTTGTCTCTTTTTCAGGCACTTCGAATACGAGCTCGTCATGGATCTGCAGCAGCATTTTTGTTTTGAGCTTTGCCTTTTTCAATTCCCGGTCCACCTTGATCATGGCCAGCTTGATAATGTCGGCTGCCGTGCCCTGGATGGGGGTATTGATTGCAGTGCGCTCGGCAAATTCCCGCCTGGTCCGGTTGGAGGAGTTTATGTCAGGCAGAAGCCGGATGCGGTTTAGCAGCGTGGTTACATAGCGGTCCTGCCTGGCCTGTTTGACAATATCCTCCATGAACTGCTGCACCCCGGCATAGTGTTTAAAGTATCGGTCAATAAAGGTCTGCGCCTCCCTGCGGCTTAAGTTCAACTGGGATGCCAGCCCGAAACTGCTCATGCCATAGACGATGCCGAAGTTGATGGTCTTGGCGACCCGTCGCATCTGGGGTGTGATCAGCATGGGCGAGACAAAAAATATCTCGGCCGCGGTCCGGTTGTGGATATCCTGACCGGAACGAAAGGCTTCAAGAAGTTCCTTGTCCTGTGAATAGTGGGCCAGAACCCGCAGGTCGATCTGTGAATAGTCGCCGGCAACAAAGACATACCCTTTTTCCGGTACAAAGGCCTGGCGGATGCGCTGTCCCTCCTCGGTGCGTATCGGGATGTTCTGCAGGTTCGGATTGCTGCTGGAAAGACGCCCGGTCGCGGTAACCGTCTGGTTGAACGAGGTATGCACCCTGCCTGTCTTTGCATGGACAAGAGCGGCCAGCTTCTCCACATAGGTTGACTGCAGCTTGCTCAGGTTGCGGTGGATGAGCATTGCCCGGGGTAACTCATGAAAGGAGAGCTTTTCCAGCACTTTGACATCGGTGGAATACCCTGTCTTGGTCTTGCGTCCGTGGGGCAGCTTGAGTTTTTCAAAAAGTATCTCACCCAGCTGCCGGGGCGAGTTGATGTTGAATTCCTGGCCGGCAAGTTTATAGATCTCTTTTTCAAGTTCAGACAATTTTGCGCTGAACTCGCTGGACAAGTCCTTAAGCAGGCCGGTGTCTACCTTGATGCCGGCCAGTTCCATCTCTGCCAGGATCGGCAGCAGAGGTGTTTCCAGATCTGCAAAAAGCTGCCAGAGCTTCTGTTTTTCAAGCTTTGGCCTGAACTCTTCCCACAACAGGCAGGTACCGTGCACATCCTCGCAGGAATAATTCCCGGCATCTTCAAGAGAGACGTAGACAAAGGCATCCGGCCGCTTGTCTCCCTGTGTCACCTCTGAAAAGGTTGTCATTTTCAGGTCCAGGATTTCCCGGCAGAGGTCATCCAGCTTGAAGGTGCGCCTGCCCGGATCAAGCAGGTAGGATGCTATCATGGTATCCCAGAGCGGTCCTTTGAGGGTTGTTCCCTCCCCTTGCTGTTTAATGATGGAATAGTCAAACTTGAGGTTATGTCCCAGCTTTGGCAGTTTCTCATCTTCCAGAAACTGCTTCAACACCTTGAGCACCTGTTTTTTAGAAAGCTGCCCTGAAAGAAGTTTGCCCTCTTCGTCCTTGTGGCCCAGGGGAATATAAAATGCCTTTTTTGCATTGATACAGAC
>Ga0210119_1000036_pt1 | contig 30224 bp, 28 predicted proteins | sample China_Bullhead_C_2_FD_184859 | JGI IMG/M metagenome (GOLD analysis project Ga0210119, IMG submission 184859) | Wetland microbial communities from San Francisco Bay, California, USA, that impact long-term carbon sequestration -... | ecosystem: Environmental > Aquatic > Marine > Wetlands ... | reverse complement strand
GGGTGAGCTCATTCTAAAAAGTAACTTTATTTTTAGTTGATATTAATTAACCCATACACAACTTAAAATAAAAACCTTATAATCTAACATATTTTATAAGGTTATTCGCTGTAGCGACGTTTGTAGCCCATAAATATGTAATCTCATATACAAAACCTTATAAAATGTGCTATATAGGAAGTTTTATAATGAAAACCATTAAAATAAACACACTGACTTCATTAGTGTTGATAAATCAATAATTTACTTCAAGCTATGGTATGATTCAGAAAGATAATACGTTGATATTGAGGTATAGTGACGATGAACTTTGAACAATTAGATACCTATTTACGATCAAAACAGGGTGTGACTTTTAATTATCCTTTTGATGAGAAGGTCCGTGTCTATCGCATCGGTGAAAAAATGTTTGCTTTGACATCAGAAGATAGACCTGTATCGGTCAACCTCAAATGTGACCCGATCTATGCATTGGAACTGCGCTCACTCTATGAGGGTATCATAGCAGGGTACCATATGAATAAAAAGCATTGGAACACAGTGACGGTAGAAGATTCTGATGTGGATGATGAAACCGTAAAAGAACTGATAGACCACTCCTATGACCTGGTGTATGAGAAATTGACCAAGAAACAAAAAGCCTTACTGGGGTAAAGATGAACAAGATCAGCATACAATACTTCCAAACACCTGTCGGAGAAATGATCTTAGGGGCCTATGACAATAAACTCTGTATGGCTGACTGGCGATACAGAAAGGGTAGAGAAAGTATAGATAGAAGAGTGCAAAAGGGCCTTCATGCCATTTTTCTTGAAGAAGAGAATGATGTGCTGAATTTGGCCAAAGAAGAACTAGAAGCGTATTTTAAAGGCTTACGTAAAACATTTGATATTCCTTTGCTGTTGGTTGGCACAGCGTTTCAAAAGTCTGTTTGGGAGGTACTGCTTCAAATCTCTTTTGCTAGCACGGTTTCTTATAAGGATCTGGCGCAAAATATCGACAATAAAACAGCTGTAAGGGCTGTAGCCACAGCTGTAGGTGCCAATGCTATGTCTATTTTCATACCTTGTCATCGTATCATCGGGTCGGATGGCTCTTTGACCGGTTATGCCGGTGGTTTGGAAGCAAAGAAAAAGCTATTAGCACTTGAACAAAATCTGTTTACGATATAATTATTTTATATTTTAAAGTAGGTAAAAATGGAAAAGAAAAACTTTTTTGAGTCTGTCTATGAGAATGCGGACCATGATGATCTTTCATCTATCCCCTGGGCGACACTTGCACCTAACGTCTATTTGGAAAAACACTTAAGTCTGCAAGGACCGGTTTCAGGTAAGAAAGCACTGGTTATCGGATGCGGTTTAGGTGATGATGCTCTTATCTTGGAAAAGCATGGTTATGAGGTAGAAGCATTGGATATCTCTCCTTCAGCTATAGGCCTGGCCAAGAAGAGACACCCTGAAAGTAAGGTCGATTTTCATGTAGGCGATATCTATAATATGCCTGAATCTTCTGTGGGACAATATGATTTTGTGTATGAAGGGTTGACCATTCAGTCTCTGCCTCCAGCAGACAGAGAAAAGTTGGTGGGTATTATCGCTTCGCTTGTGGCCAAAGAGGGAGAACTGTTCGTGTATGCGCATACACAGGATGATACAGATAATTATGGTGGACCACCATGGCCATTGTATGCAGATGAATTTACGCTTTTTGAAAAAGAGGGGCTGAAACAAGTCTATCATGAGAAAGAAAAAGAGAGTAAACCCGTAGCACCCTATAAATGTTGTGCACTTTACAGAAAATAGGATAGCACATGTCCATCCAAAAGATCATCCTCATTCTCTTAATTGCAGTGTTGAGTTTGACGACGAACAGCGCAACAAAACTCTATAGTATGGTGATGCAGTATGAACGTTACACTGCAGGATTAGAGAAAAAATCCATCACTTTGGATTTTGGAAAGATAGTCTATCTTGAAAATAGTGTCAAAAGTGATGAAACACTGCTCTTTGTCCACGGTTTTGGCGGGAATAAGGATACATGGAACAGACTGATCGAGGCATTGGATGAAGAATATCATGTCATTGTGGTCGATCTGCCGGGACATGGGGAGAGTATTTCAGAAAAGACGTTGGGATATACGATGTCGGAGCAAGCAGAAAGAGTGTATTCATTTGTAGAAGCTAAGGATCTGAAGGGCTTTTATCTCTTTGGCCACTCTATGGGAGGCGCCATTGCATTACGCTATACAGGCAGTCACGAAGAGACGCTAAAAGCACTCATTCTCATAGATGCTATGGGTCTTGAGAAAACAAAAAGTGACGGCGTGAAACTGGTAGAAAGATCCGATAAAAATCCACTTTATGATGTCTGTACCGAAGAGAGAATGGAAACACTTTTACGCTATTCTTTGCATAAACCTCCCTATATCCCGGATATCATTAAAGAGGCAATGCTTAAAGAGAAGTGTGAAAGACGCGATCTGGAAAAAATACTCTATGAGGATATGTATAAGGATGTTTGTTGTTTAAATGATATTGCAAAACGGATCCATATCCCAACACTTATCCTATGGGGAGAGAAAGACAGGATGACACACATAGACAATGCAACTTTGTTTCATGACACAATTAAGAACAGTCAATTAGTCATATTGAAAGAGATAGGACATGTACCGATACTTGAAGACCCTGAACACACGGCTGATGAGGTTGAGAGCTTCATTCGAGAAATGCAGAAATAGTCAGGGGTAAAAGGTGGGATAATTTTATCAAAAAGATAACGTATGAAATACATCTCCCTCCTATGAGGTAACTCTCTACATATGTTTTTTAGTCTTAGAAGTAGCTATAGCAGTAAGTGGATCATCTGGCCAGTAGTGCTTTTTGTATTTGCCTCTTAACTCTTTTTTTACTTCTTCGTAAGTGTTGTTCCAAAAGTTTTCCAGGTCTTGGGTAATTTGCATAGGGCGTGAGGCCGGGGAGAGTAGGTGGATCATCAGTTTAACTTTTCCACCCAGTACAGTAGGTGTGCTTTGGGTTCCAAACATCTCTTGGAGTCGTACCGCTAAAACGGGTTGTTCTATGTTAGTATAATCTATGGCAATGTTTGAGCCACTGGCTACTTTTAACTTAGTAGGCGCTAGAGTGTCTAAAAGTTGCGTCTGCTCAAAACTCATTTGTCCTAAAAGGATGTTGTAAAAGTCTAAACTTTGACATGCTCTGAGTGTAGTGATACCTGAGAGGTAAGGGGCTAACCATTCATCCATATTTTCTAAAAGATGGTCATCTGAAAAATCTGGAAATTCCATTTGGTGTGCATTGACAAAGTTTACTCTTTGTCTAAGGAGGAGGGCTTCTTTACTCCAGTTTAGAGCATTTAATCCCAACTCTTCCAATGCTTCAAGAAGTACATCCAGTACTTCTTCATTTGATGAGTTCATTAGTTGTGTTTCGCGTAAAGGTATGGCACCTAAACGATGAACTCTACGAACTTCAACTTTTTGCTGTTCCACGTTCCAATCGACCTCGTCACTTTGTTGTATCTGTGCTTGAAGATGTTCTTCTATTTGTGTTTGTGTGAGTTCTATGGCTTTATAGATGGTAGCATCTTTACTGCGGGCATCCAAATCAGATATCACTAAAAAACGTGCATGAAAAAGTGCATCACTTTTATGTAATGATGCACCTTTTGCATTAGAGAGTAGGTAGCTGTGGTTTTTTTCATAACGTTGTTTTGCTATGCGATCAGGGTAGGCAAATGCCATGAGTATGCCAAGCATCTCTAGATCTATGGTTTCTTTTTGTACTTTTTCTATGCGTTTGGCATTGGCAAGAAGGTACTGGCATTGTTTGAGGTTGATAGACTGTGTATCTACAGGTACTTTTTGAGCAACATCATGCAGCACAGAGACACGTTCACGCATGTCTGATGAACCAAAAGCATTACGGTAGATGTCTTTTTCTGAAACCAAAACTGCTAACAGAGAAGCTTCATACGCAAGGCCCAGTGTTTGAGCCTTTAGCATCATGTGTGCCAGTCTTGGATGGAGTCCATAACGACTCATAGCTATACCATGCGCTGTAATGTCTCCTTTTTCATCCAGTGCACCTAGCTGTTGCAGAAGCTTCTTGGCATGGTTTATAGCAGAGCTCGGAGGTCTGTCCATCCATGACAGTGTATCTATCTCATCATTTCCCCAACGTGCCAGCTCTAAAACCATTTGGCTAAGGTCAGCTAAGAGTATCTCAGGGACATCGTGTTTTAAAAGTATCTTGGACTGGTGCCAAAGATGGTAGGCTTTCCCTTCAGACAAACGCCCCGCACGCCCCGCTCTTTGGGTGGCAGAATCTTGAGAGATAAAGTTACTTTCAAGTTTGTTCATCCCCGAAAACGGGTTGAAGACAGAGACATTTTGAAGCCCGGAATCCACCACTACGGTAATGCCATCTATGGTCAAAGAGGTTTGAGCAATGTTCGTACTAAGTACCACTTTCCTGAAGCCTTTAGGTGGTGCATTTATGGCTCTGTCTTGTGCTTCTTTGCTAAGATTGCCATAGAGTGTTGAGACAAAAACATCTTTGGGTTTAGTGGTATTTAGAAGCTTTTCTACCGCTTTTATCTCTCTTACACCTGCTAAAAAAACGAGTATATTCCCTTCTTCTTTTTGTAATATACTGTGTAGAAGCGAATGTACGAAAGAGGGTAGTTCTTTTTTTGAAGGCTGTGATGTATGGGGCGGTAGATAGATGCTATCTACAGGAAAAGAACGTCCCTCACTTTGTACAATGGGGGCGTGATCCAATAGCTTTGAAATGGCAGAAGTATTCAGTGTCGCAGACATGATGAGTATTTTCAGATCTTCTCGTAGTATGGACTGAGACTCAAGTGCTAAAGCCAAAGACAAATCCGCATGTAAAGAACGTTCATGAAACTCATCGAAGATGATGAGAGCCACATCTTCCAAGCTTGGATCATGTTGTAGTTTACGGGTTAATATACCCTCAGTAATGATGAGTATCTGTGTCTCTTTACTCTGTACAGATTCCATCTTTATCTGATAACCGATGCGTTTACCTACTTTTTCACCTAGAAGTTCAGCCATACGGGCAGCAGAAGATCGCACAGCCAGACGACGAGGCTCCAGCATAATGATCTTCTTACCCTTTAACCAAGGTTCATCTAACAGTGCTAAAGGGAGTGCCGTAGTTTTCCCTGCACCTGGTGGTGCTTGGAGTACTAAACGGTTGTTGTTTAGAAGTTTCTCTTTAACCTCGGGTATGACTTGGGTGATGGGTAGGGTTTTCATGGTCGTATTATAAGAATTTTATATTAATAGACTTCTTGTATAATTCAAAAAATTTAATCTAGGTGATGGTATGACGATATACGGTATAAAAACCTGTTCAACAGTAGGTAAAGCAAGAAAATTTATGAAAGATAACGATATAGCGTTTGATTTTGTAGATTATAAGGTAGAGTCTGTAGATGAAACAAAGATACGTGAGTGGCTAAAACAGATAGATATGTCTGTACTTTTAAATACACGTGGTACAAAATACAGAGACTTAAAACTCAAAGAACTTAACCTTGATGATGAGGATAAAATAGCATGGATGGCAAAAGAAAACTATTTGCTTAAGCGTCCGGTGATAGAGTATGGTGATGGCAAAGTCCATGTGGCTTATGATGAAGAAGTCTACAAAAAGACATTTTTATAAAATAGAATGAAACAAAAAACAGCACTAGACATACTAAAATCAGGCAAAAATGTATTTATCACCGGTTCAGCGGGGACAGGGAAGACCTATCTTCTTAATCTCTATACACAGTACTTAAAAGAACGCAGGGTTTACCCCACCATTGTCGCACCTACCGGTATAGCAGCATCGAATTTGGGCGGGCAGACGATACATTCATTTTTTGCTTTGGGTATACGTGACAGTATAGATGAGGGGTATGTTGATTTTTTGTTGGAGAAAAAGTACCTCAAAACACGTTTTTCTAAACTCAAACTTCTTATCATTGATGAAGTTTCTATGATCTCACCAGAGATATTTTCTTCTATGGATCTGATACTGCGTGGTTTTAAAGGTACAGATGCTCCTTTTGGCGGAGTACAAGTAGTGATCTCTGGAGACTTTTTTCAGTTACCGCCTGTCTCAAAAGTACCTAAAGAGAAGCGTTTTGCATGGCAGTCTCCTGCATGGAAAGCACTAGACTTACATACCTGTTACCTGCAAGAAAAGTTTAGACAAGATGATGACAGACTCATCGGCATACTCGATGACATACGTTCTGGTGAAATATCAGCCTCATCGGAAGAACTACTGGCAAGCAGACATGAAAAAGAACTGAGCACTGCTACACCTACCAAGCTCTACACCCATAATGTAGATGTAGACCGCATCAACCTTGATGAGTTAGAGAAGCTTGAAGGTGAGCCTAAACTGTTTGTTTATGAGTCAAAAGGAAGTGAAAAGAACATAGAGAAGATCTTTAAATCTTCTTTGGTTTTAGAAGAGTTGGCGCTTAAAAAGGGTGCGGTTGTCATCTTCATAAAGAACAATGTAGAAGAGGGCTATGTCAATGGTACTACAGGGACAGTGCAAAGCTTCAGCCCCATAGATAACATGCCCATTGTACGAACCATAGAGGGGAAGAAAATTAAGTTAGAGCCAGAAGATTGGTCACTTGAGAACGATAGTGGCAAAGTCACTGCCACTGTCTCACAAGTACCTTTGCGTTTGGCATGGGCTATCACCATTCATAAGTCACAAGGTATGACACTTGATGCTGCAGAGATAGACTTGAGTAAAACATTTGAGACAGGGCAGGGGTATGTGGCACTTTCACGGATTAAAAACATCGAAGGTTTACGGCTTATGGGCTTAAACCCTATGGCCTTGCGTGTAGACCCTCTCATTTTGCATATAGATGAGCGCATTAAAATGGCATCGAAGAAGGCCAGTGATAGCATAGAGGCATTGACAAAAGAGAGCTTGGAAAATCTTTTTGAAAGTCATGTCTCACAACTTGGCGGCTGTGTCAACAAAGAGAAGATAGACGAAGAGATACAAAACATCAAAGAGGGTAAACCCTCACATTCAGCCTATGTCACACCTACGTACATGAAGACAAAACACCTCATAGCAAAGTCAGATACGCTTGTGAAACTGGCACAAAACAGAGGCTTAGGGAAAAGTACCATTGTGCAGCATCTCGCGCGTATAAAAGAAGAAACCCCTGAGATAGACTTAGACAAGTACAAACCTAAAGATGAGATCTTTCAACGCGTATATGATGTGGTGTTAAAGCTAAAAACCAAGAACATTAAAGAGAACTTTTCTGAAGATGGGACATTGCGATTGAAGTCTGTATTTGAAGCTTTGGGTGGAGAAGTAAGTTATGATGAATTACGGGTTTGTATGTTGTTTTTAGTATAAATTAAAAAAGTATATGTTCAATGCATCTTCGAACACTTAACCCTCCACAGGCTTAGTGATCAAATACCCACCCACAAGTACAGGAACTATTCCCAATAATTGACGAAATCACTGCATCAAAGATTTTGGTATTCAGTTAGTGCGGTAATAGCTTCTATCTCTTGTGAGACGATCTTTTTAATCGTTGTAAAAAGTGGATACTCCTCCCACTCAAAACGATTAAACTTTTCCACCATTAAAAGGGTATGGGTACCTTCGGCTCTCATGTCTGAGAAATCACCTCTTGCGATTCTTCGTCCCAGTGTATGATGACGAGAATCCTCACTGCTTCCTGTAGTGATAAGATCACCTAAACCGGCCAGACCGTAACTGCACCCTTTTTTACCGCCCAAAGACTCAGCTATCATATCTAGCTCATCTAAAGCCATGACCGTTAAAAACCCCCGTACATTCTTACTCATTTCAAGCTCATCGATCATGCCAAAGGCCAGTGCATAGACGTTTTTCAAGATCACCGACCAAGAGATACCTGTAACATCATCCGTTGCTCTAAGATGAAGGGCTGTGGGTGTATAAAGCTCTAAAATGCTTGCCTCATGAGTATGGTGACTACATCCAAACTCAGCAAAGCCTGCTTTACCTGCACAAAGCTCTTCAGAGATCATAGGCCCATAGATGAGGCAATAGTTTTCTAGATACTTTTCAAAGATCTCAGCAGCTGTAAGAGCAGATTCATTAAGTCCTTTGGCGATACTTATGCAGAGTCTGCTTTTATCCATCAGGGGCAAGAGTGTTTTGACAAGATCTTCATGTGCATTGACCGGCAGACAAAAGATGATGATCTCAGCTTTTGGCACTAAACTCTCTAGAGGTAAAAAGTCTTTGCCCTCAACAGTTGATCGGTTCCAGATAGAGACTTCATGAAAAGGTTCTAAAAGTGTCTGCATTGCATGACCCATCTCGCCGTAGCCAAGAATTAAGATCTCTTTTCTTATGGACATGAAGACCCCTTTTTTGATGAAAGATATTTCATCTATATATTACTATAGTACTATAAAGAAAAAGGGGATAGATTATTTTACTGATATATACTGATGATTATTGCACAACTACAAGAACTTAAAACTGCATCTAGTCTAGTAGAAACACCTAATGTTGATAAGAGACCCAAAGAAGCGATTACATTCACCTGACCCCTAGACTCTCTAGACTTCAAAGAAAAGTAGTGCACCATATTATTGATGATAATAAGCAAATAATGTTATCATTCCAATAAGTTGACGTGCTACAAAGTAGGGAGTCTTCTATATTTAGTTTTTCCTCTACTTCATTAATACCTTATAACTCTAAAGTATGATTATTTTGCGTATAATAACTATACTTTCACTATTAATAATCTAAAGGAAACACTTTATGTATACAGTACAAATTGAACAAGAATGTGGATGTTTTAAAAAAAGTGAATACTCAAATTATAATTCATTTCAAACGCAGCAAGATGCATATAATTATTCAAATATTGTAACTGAACTTATGAATGAAGAATTCTGCAGTCAACATACTTTCTATTCTCAAAGAGCTGAAGGTAATAACTTTGTAATTAGAGTCGCTATAAATGCTACTTATGTCTCTGGCTGCAGTACTGGTGTTACTTGTGATGTTGGTTGTGGCTCTACTGATGATTGGTCTCTTGAGTCTACAGATAACGCTAATAATGAGAACTGTGGTACTGGTTGTGGCTGCTCTTAAAAGAAAGTGTCAGTTACTCAACCTGCAAGCTAATACAATGTCATGGTTATAATCATAGTTAAAATTCATAGGAGTAAATATGGCACACACTAAAGAAGAAGAAAACAGAGAAGCGATCAATTCTTTTTTAAAAAATAATGACATCGACCCCAACACTGCTATGGGTTATGATAATAAGTTTGAAACAAGATATTATGTTGGTGATAGTAGAAAGTTTTCAGAAGAAACCAGAATAGGTTTTAACATTGTTAGTACAAGCGATATTAATGTAACTTTTCATGAGATAAATGATATTGAGTTTGAAACAGCATTTAAAATCACAGAACAGATGTTTAGTTATGATGAAGACAATGAGACCTTAACAATTACTAGTGATACTTCTAAAAAGCATAATGAAGCGTATAAAATTATTATTAGTAGTATCTATCTAGATCTCTCTTAAGTCTAAAAAAACAATAGTTTTTAAGAATGCCATCCCTATAGGTATCGCGATTTGAAAGATACTTATTTTATATCCTTTGTAATGAGTTCATTTATTTTTTCATAAGCGTGACTATACTGTAATACTCTTTATGCGGTATTAGTTATTTAAATAACTTGCCATTTACGCACAGGGGTGATTTTCAGAGAGTTGTATAATTCGAGTAAAAGGGCACAGGTTAGATTAATTTACTATCAAAGAAAAGTTAATTCACAAACTACTTGTGCATGATCACTTTTAAGTAAAGAACCATCTTTATTTTCTTCTAGATGCTCATCTAAGACAGTATAGTCAGTCACCTCGGCAATTTTATTTTCATTCTTTTTATGAAAATCATTTGAGATAAAAATGTAGTCCAATACATTTCCTTTTCCTAGAAAATAACTTGTAGCCTTTCTTTTTACTTCTTTTGCTTCTGGGTGTGGGTTATATATCTCTGGTGTGTACTCATAACTTGCATCATGTAAGAGAAGATTTTCCTTGCTTTTGTCATCATAGTATTTGTGATTTGATAATGCATCAATGGTCAGTGAAAACTCTTTATCATTTAGGTCACACATCAAAACGGTGGGTTGATTTTTGTATTTTTGTATATCAAAGAAAAGTGAAGATGCCTCGCATAACCTTTGTTTTAAAGATTTAGAATATGTACCTTCTAACGCTTTTGATACCAGTTCTTTTTTATGCTCTAATGTATGGTTCTCATTAAATACGTATTCAAATTCATTGAGTCTATTTGATTTTAAATGACATACATACACTAAAAGTTCTTTTTTGTTAGGAAGTGTTATCGTTGCCTTTATGGGTATTCTAGAAAATTTGAAAGTGTCTTTATCGTCCTTCCCAAAATTGTATTTATCAATGCTAGGTTGATGTACTTCTACTACTTGTATGTTTGATATTGAGTATTTTGAGGCAATGGCAACGGTAGTAGTAACATATTTATATCTGTTATTGGTACTTAATTTTGCCGCATCAACAATTTTAAAATATTTAAAACCTAAGTCTTTAACAAGATGTTTTAAAGCCTTTCTTGAAAATACTTCTTGAAACCCAATAATATCACAATCCATTTTTAGAATTTGATGCTTTATCCATGTAGTTTTTTCAAGCCATTGCCGCTCATTGAATTTATCTTTTTTTGTATACCAAGAGTAAGGAGGCTCTACAAATTGAAAAAGGTTAAATGTACCTAGTCTTATTTTCATACGCTGAGTATACCTAAATACTGGTGTGAGGTAACTCTGTAAAAGTGACAGATAAGAGATAGCAGTTCAAGTTATAAAACTCTCTTATCTAAAATAAAATCTACTATAACATGTATAAAAGTCTGTATTTTTTGATTTGCATCAACACGGAAGGTTGCCAGCTCTTTATAGGTATTGATACGCTCGGAGAACAACGCCTTAGCCCTGGATTCATCTTGAAGTAAAGGTCGTTTATCGCGTTCCTTTGCCGGTAAGCGGTTTAGTATAACATCAAAGTCAGCATCTATATAGACAATAAGTGACTTTTCTGGTATAGAACTATGTATAGGCAGTCCACCACCTGTAGCAATCACTTGACCCTTCTGTCGTGTGAGTTCATCAATACATTTTTGTTCAAGACCACGAAAATACGCTTCTCCTTTGTTTTCAAAAATCTCAGAAACACTACTCTTTTGCTCCGCTTCGATCATACCATCAACATCTACAAATTTTTTATGTAGCTGCCTTGCAAGAATTTTACCCACAGCAGTTTTACCACTTCCCATAAAGCCTATTAAAACGATGTTATCGTAGACCAATTTGTACCCCTTTTACTATTTTCATAAGCGTGACTATACTGTAATACTCTTTATGTGGTATTAGTGATTGAACCAACTTGCCATACACTAGGAGCGAGAAGATTAATTCATTATTTCACTACGTGATAACCCCTTAACCCTCCACAGGCTTCGTAATCAAGTACCCACCTGCGAGTACAGGAACAACACCTAATACTTGACGGATTTCTGGAACTTCATTGAGGTAGAAGTAGGCAAAAATAAGTGTCATCATGGGTACCAATCCGAGCATAGCCGATAGTTTGGTGATGGACGTACGGTGCAAGGCTTCTATCCACATGATCTTTGAAACGACGTAGATCAATATACCGATAAAAAGTAAAGAAGGCAGAGCCGATAGGAATGCATCGTAACGTACGGCAGGTTCAAAAGCCCATGCCATGAGGGCAATAAAAGGTAACCCCACTAAGGTTCTAAAACCCAAAATGGTCTCTGAAGAACAAAATTCACGCGCTCTTTTTTGGTAGAGGTTGGCAAAAGGTGCAATGGCAGCTGCAACTAAGATAAGTAGATCACCTTTATTGAATGTAAGTTCATTGGGAAGGAGGATGATGAGCGCTCCAATACCCATAATGAGAGCGCCCCATACATGTAGGGTATGCATCTTCTCTTTTCCAAAGACATTGAAGTATAGGTAAGCAAAAAGCAGCTGTAAGAAGATAATGACAGCCATATTCCCTGCTGTAGTGTAGCGCATTCCTACAAAAACCAGTGCAAAGAGTGAAGTGATCCAAAAGCTTGTAAGCAACAGGTCTTTGTACGCTTCTTTGTTCTTAAGCTCTTTAAATCTATCTCGTTTGAACATAATCATGATAAAAAAGGCTAAAGCGATGAGAAGAGAGTAGGTATACGTATGTAATGCTCCTATGTAAGACATGGAGACGATAGAGAATATGGGAAACCAAGACTCGAGTATGGCAAGGCCAACCATGAGTATTTCACCTTCTCTTTCTTTTGTCATTTTTAGCCTTTGCTTTTTAGTGTATTGTATCTAAAGTCTACTATACGTAATAAAATCATATGTTTTATGGATACCAAGAAGCTGAAGAATTTTATGATACATTAGATTTGATAGCAGAGTAAAAGGTCTTAAAAGCGTCAAACTTGCACCTATCTTTTCAAATATTTCGGAAATATAAGTGCCTTTACCAAGTGACTGTACATTTTAGTTATAATTTTTCAGATAAGAATAAAGGATAAATCATGATGGATGAATCATTAAATGTTTTGGGTGAACCCCTGGAGCCTTGCAGTTTGAAACCTCTAACCGGGTTTCATAGAGATGGACATTGTAATACAGGTGATCATAATCCTGCTGTACATGCTGTGTGTATCTATGCGACAGAGGAATTTTTGGAATACTCTAAAAAAGTAGGAAATGATCTTTCTACGCCTATCCCGGAGTACAATTTTGCAGGGGTAAAACCCGGACAAAGTTGGTGTCTTGGCGGTCATAGTTTTGTCAAAGCACATCTAGATGGCATGGCACCACAGATCTTTATCCATGCAACACATAAAAAAATGCTTGAATTGATCGATCTGGAAACTTTGAAACAATATGCTATAGATCTATAGTCTCCTATCACCTACACATTTTATAATAATGGATTTGGGGAGAAATGATACATATCTCGTACGCTTTTTCTCTCAGTGAGAAGAATGACTTTCTGTTTAAAACAAGAGAAGTAAGCGCACGATCTTTAAAAGTGACATTTACATAGTTCGCACACAGAGTAGGAAGACTAAATTATAGCCCTCTTAGAGGAAGTGTTGCCAGAAATGATTTCGTAGCCCTCTGCGTGCAAAACGTGATAAGTACGTTGGTCTATGCGTGTCACCTGGATTTCCAGATTTTTACTTAGTCGTCGCATCTCTGCGATGCTTCCGTAACTCTTACCAAGTATGAGACATGATGACCCATTACCTATCTCCTAAACTCTAGGAGTATTGCCACTAATGCTATAGTAACAAAATTGTGTGTACTGTATGTGTACTCTGGTAGAATTTTTTTTGTGCTCTCTATCACACAAATAAGGGAAGCTGCTTAATCTATAAACAACGCCTGTTCACCTTTTTTAGGCATCCGGCAACTCTCCATCTTTCCAAAGATCTTATAACGGTATTTGGCTATAAAGTCATAGATGTAGTCTCTTAGTACTCTTGGAATGAGGTAAAACAGATTTGTAAATACCCATATGCCCCCTAATGACCTGAGGATCTTAAGGATGGCAGTTGATTTGTAGTAGAGTGTGCCATTTTCATAGAAAACGATACTGTCTATGTTTGGCTTCAAAGTCAATCTCTTTACAAACTCACCTTGCAGGGAGCTGTAGTGAAATCTCTTTTGCGTATCTATGCGTATCAGTGTATCTACGGATTTGTTACAGAAACCACAGACACCATCAAAGATGATGACTCTTTGTTTATCTTCAGTTTTAAACCAACTTGCATCAAAAGTAAAGAGGTGTATCATAATGACACCAAGCGTTAAGTCCGGGAAATCAACGATGATCAAGATACCCAGATGCATTGCCATGATCATAAACCATGCTATGATCCTTGTCTTTGAAAAAATGACCAAAAGAGCAAAACCTATCTCAAGTGCGAGTGCCGACCATGTAAGTATTTGTCTGAATAGTTCAGGTGTTGAAAGTAAGAGGTCACGTATAAAATAATCTCTGGCCAAAGGGTTATTGAGCAGGTGAGTAATCGCTGAACCGTCTATCCAGCTGGGTGCCATCGCTTTATCAATTCCGCTAATGGTGTAGGAAACTCCGACGATAACCCATGCACCCCAGTAAAGTATGGGTGGCATAGTCCATGATCCATTTTCTTTCTCAACACCCCATCCTTCACCTTTTGGGATAAGTGCAAGTGCTAAGAGTAACCAACCTACCATTGGTAATCCGGGGTTCAGAATGAGGTTGTTTTGATGAAAAAGACATGCCCATCCATACCATAGAAGCAGGGCGGAGGTACGTCTAAAAAAGCCTATCATCACAAAGCAGGACAATAGCGCCATAACGGATACAAAAAGCGTGACTGCCATAGTACTGTCAAAGAGATAGAGTATGTTTGGAAATGCTCCATAGGTAAGGTTAAACTTGACATCAGATATCAACCCTGAATTGCTCCATATCTCTCCGGAAACAGGTATGAGATAGAGAAAATGAATGAGCAGGTAAAGCCCAAAAATGGCTCTAAATATAGCAAACTGATACTCAGGATAATAAAGGGTTGAAGGTTTAGTTGTCATCATTTGCTCCTATGGGTAAAACGTAGTTTTTATTTTCATTTTTTGTTTTACTGTGAAGCTCTAAAGAGGCATTTTTAATATCACCCAAATGAAAGGCTTTGGAGAGTACTCCTGGCGTTATAAAGGCATAGTTCAACACTGAAACTACAAGTTCTTTAGGGAGTATAGGTCCATAAGAGATGGCTGCTCCAAGTACATTTCTATAGTTATACGGTTTATCTAGCTGTGCATAGAGTTCAGGGGTTATCTTGATACGTTCTTCTTTGTTGTTTTTTTCATAAACCAAAGTAAAATCCAATGCAAAAGTTTCCAAAAAACCTTTTTGCTGTGTAAAGACGATGGGCAGGGGTGAAGCTACTGTAATGAGTCCTAAGTTCTTGATGGTTTTGTTTCCTGTGATATGTCCCAAAGCCTGTAGCAACCCTATACCTACAAGTAGGATAGAAAGTATCTTCAGTTTCATTTTTTACCCTTTTTGTAAGCGTTATTTACATTTTTAAATCCCAGGATCTTGATGAACTCTCTCTCTTTCGTATCACAAAACCCGCAGGCATCTTCTACTCTTTCTTTAGGGTTCTCATAAGTGCCAAATAACATATCCCACAAAGGAAGGTCTGAAAAATTATTGTAGTGTACCCCTTCTTTATGGTGTATCTTATGCATTTCAGGACGCTGAAAAATGTATCCTATCCAGTGAGGCGTTTTGATGTTCATATGGTAGACGTATTCTCCTATAGAGCTGTATAATATCGTCCATGCCACTGCTTCTACATTAAGCCCTAGAAGTAAGTAAGAGATGCTTCCCATCAGTAAAGAGTTTAGCATGATCTCAAGGGGGTGTTTATAAAAAGAGGTGATCGTCTCCAACCTAGATGCACTGTGGTGAAGCTGATGAAACAGCACCCACAACACATAAGAGTCATGACGCACCCTGTGCCACCAGTAAAACACAAAGGTAATGACCAAATACGCCATAAATCCCAAGACAAAACCAGGATAGCCGTCTATGACATAGGCTTGGTGTGTCTTGAACCACACATCCCAAGTAGCCATACCCAAAATGACGATCCCAAACTGCATAAGGTTGATCACAACCACCCTGGACCACCAACCTTTGACCAAAGGTAAAACCCTGTCTGGGAAGATACGTTCCAGTATGATAAGTATAAGACCCAGTATAATAATTGTTGTAAGCATTTGCATTTTGTTTTCCTTTATTGTTTATCACTAAGTTCCTTCGCCAATCTCTTGGCTCCCTTAAAATCAGCCTTACCAGTACCAAGCTTAGGTAACTCTTCTACCTTGAAGTACTCTGATGGCACAAAAAGAGGGTTCATTTCGATGCCTTTGATCTTCTCTTTCAAATCGTCTAAATCCATCTCTCCTTCAAGTAAAAGCACAAGCTTCTCACCTTTTTTAGCATCAGGCAGAGCAGCAATGGCTATTTGGTCATTTTCTCCCAGTACCTTAGCTATTTCACCCTCTACAAGTCCGAGACTTACCATCTCTCCAGCTACTTTGGCAAAACGGCTGTAGCGGTCGACTATGGTGAGGAAACCGTCTTCATCTAAACGACCTTTGTCACCTGTGACATACCAGCGTATACCGTCTATCTCTTTTATGACCGAGGCTGTTTTTTCAGGATCACCGATATAGCCTTTCATGATCTGTGTACCTCCGATGAGTATCATGCCTTCTTCACCCGTTTCCAGTGTTTCAAAACTCTCAGGATCTACGATACGAAATGCAGAACCGGGCAGTGGCAGACCAACAGTACCTATTTTTTGACCTACTTGTGGTTTCCATGAGTCCAACATGAGTACATCAGGCATATTGACTGAAGCCACCGGTGTGGTCTCTGTAGCACCATACCCTTCATAGATGTCAAGTCCAAACTTCTTCTTAAACTCATCACGTATCTCATTAGGCAGTTTCTCTGCACCCGCAACTACCATACGTATATCTTTTAACATGAGTGGTGTAAGTTTACGATTCCTTGTGTAGAGTCTAAGGAATGTCGCCGTCGCCAACAAGATAGTCGCTTCATATTTTGCTGCCATTTTTCCTATGCCAAAACCATCAGTAGGGTCAGGATGTGATACTACCGGTATACCTTCAATAAGTGGTAACAGTGTAGTGACTGTCAAACCAAAAGAGTGGAAGATAGGGAGTGTACCAAGCATTACATCACTATCTGTAGGGTTAAGCAGGGTCGCTGTCTGCTTGATGTTACCCATTATGTTTCTGTGGCTTAACTCTATACCTTTTGGTGTACCTTCCGAACCTGATGAAAAGAGAATGGCGGCTGTGTCATCAAGCTTTGCATTTTTTATAAACAGTGGACTGAGTAACCATGCCGGTAAAGTTTTCACGACTATCAACATAAGTAGACTTTTTGTTTTGCTTATATTCTCTTTGATATCTTCAAGATAGATGACTTCTACATTTTTAAGTACATCTGTCATATCAAAGCCTTTAGCTTTAAGTTTGGTGATAAACTGTTTTGAAGCTACAATTTTTGTTATATCCGCGATCTTAAGTGCATGAAGTAGACTCTCTTGACCTGCCGAGTAATTTAGATTCACGATTGTCTTGCCCAGGGTAAGCAGAGCCATATTTCCCATGGAACCACCTACAGAGGTTGGTAAAAGTACTCCTATGTTTTGTGAGCCTTCTAGTTTTGATCTCAGTGAAGATGCCATCATAAGCGTAGCTGTGATGAACCTCTCTCCACTTAGTTCTACACCTGTAGAATCAGCCATGCAGAGTTTTGAACCGACATTTTTAGCAGAGAATATCCATGCTTTTTGCAATACCGGTAAAGACTCTGCATAGTGCTTCCAGCTTTGTACAGAGAGATCAAATACGGATTTTTTCACTTCTGAAGCAGTAGAGTGAATATCTATAGCCTCTGCAAAACTCACAGAGATGTCTTTACTCTTGTTACGTTTCATCTTGTTTGATGCGTAAGAGAAGTTGTCTTCCCAAAGACCCCTGAGATAAAAAGGTATGATCACTGCATCTTCTACCTCTTTGGTTGCCATTTCAAACCCTCTTTGAAATGCACCTAAGTGTCCGTTACGAGAGAGGTGGCCTTCTGGAAAAAGTGCTACTGTTTCACCACGATTTAGTGCTTCTGTCACTTTGACAAGAGCACTCTTACTTCCTCTGCTAGAGATGGGTATCACCCCAAAAAAGCTTAACAAAGGTTTGAGGTACCACTTTTCATAATAAGATCTTTCCATAACAAAACGTATCTGTTTTGGGTATGCCATCTGTAAGACAGCCCAGTCTAAAAATGATATGTGGTTACCTAAAAGAAGTATGCCTTTATCTACTTTTATATGGTTAAGACCATCAACATGTAAAGTGTACTTAAACCCTATGATCATACGGACAATATAACGAATGAGTGACTGTGGCAGCTTGATAAAAGTATATGCCATACCTATGAAAGCGATAGTAGATATGATGTAAAAAAGTCCTATGGCAGAGAACTGAAAGTATCCAAAAACAGCAGTCAAAATGAGAAACAGAAACATACTCACATTTTGCATAAAGTTATTGCCCGCAAGGACTTTACCCAGTATTTTATGAGGCGATGAGAACTGGATCATTGCATTAAGGGGAACAATGAACAGGCCTGAAAAGAACCCGAAGGATAAAAGGGATATACCCAGAGACCATAAAGAGCTCAGAGAAGGTATCATGTAGAGTGAAAGAGCCACTCCCAGGCTGCCTAGGGGAATGATGCCGGTCTCTATGTGGTTTTTACTCACACGTCCTGCAAACATAGACCCCAAGATCATACCGATACCGGCGAGTGAGAGTAAACCCTGTGCCGTGACCGTATCGATAATACCCAGTATACTTTTCAGATATTCTCCAAATATGGCTAAAACCACCTGTGAAACACCCCAAAGTATAGAAAGCCCGATAATACTTAGCCAGATCGTTTTATTTTGTCTTAAGACAGAGATATTACTTTTCAAATAAGAGAGATTCTTATACTCTTTGGGTTCAAATGTCATACTTTCATCTATATCGACAGCCTTGAACTTACGTACCAGCCGTTTAGCCAAAAGGTACTCTACGGTACTGGCACCTATAAGCAAATACCCTACAGGTGCAATGTATCTGAGTATCTCAGAAGGGATAATGCTGGCATCTTGAAGTAAACTTTCAAAGAAAATAGAGTATATTACGGCTCCTGCAAGGATAGAAGATATAGTGACAGCTTGTACTACTGCATTTGCCTCAGCCAACTTTTCATTGCCTGTCATCTCTTTGATGAGTCCATACTTTGCCGGGGAATAGATGGCACTTTGTGCTGCCAAGATAAAAGTTAAAATAAATGCTATCCAAAACCAGCCCATATAATAAGAGATCAGTATCAGTGTAGTGATCCCGATGGCAGCCATTGATGCATACTCTATCACTTTAGTTTTAGGATATTTGTCGGCTATAAATCCTGCCGGAGAGAACAGGAATATAAAAGGCAAAAGTATCAAAGCATTAACTATGGCAGTAAGTATGATGAGCTCTGGACCTTCATACGCCTTAAAAATAGTGTTTTGTAAGATAATTTTATGTCCCAAGTCTGTCATAGCATTGAGTAGTATGATCAGAATATAGGGTGTAAATCCAGCTATTTTAAAAAGTGATTTCATTTGCTTGCCTTTGAGATATTTTTTTTGTGTGCTTGAACGGTGTGCATGTTAAAAATGTAAGGTTTGAGTGTCAGAATAAGATCAAAAAGAAGTTCATAACGTGTATTGTGTGATGCCTCATCTTCTTTGAGTAGGGCAGCACCTATATCATTCTCTTTTTCTGCAAGTATCTTGGCATCTTCTACATAAGCATCAAGAAGATCAAAGTCAAGACCTAGATTACTTGCTCTCTCTATGATCTCAGCTATCTCTACCTCTTTGGATGAGAAACCTTTAGCTCTCTCAAATAGGTAACCTTTCTTTTGATAAGCTTTGAGTTTTTTTTCATCCATTGAAACAAGTTTTAAAAAATCTTGTTTAGAATACCATTGATTCTCTTTTCCTCCGGAGATCAGTTCTAGAGAACGAACCATCGTCTCAAAACTTCCATCAAAGTCAAAATGGTTCTCTTGAAATAAATTTTTTATCTCAGCAATTGAGTATGAGAAGTTGTGTTGCAGGTATTTGATAAACTTGATTATTTGTATACAACTTTCATCATAGAGATGTAGATTTGGTTTAGGTTTAGAAGGTTGAGGAAGTAAACCCTCTTTTATGTAATAAAGTATGGTTGATTTACTCTCATTCGTTTGGAGAGAAAGGTCTTTCATTTTGAGGGACATGACTAATCCTTTTGTTTGAATTAGTGTAGTATAGAGTAATTTATCTAAAGTGTCAAGTGTCAATTCACACTTTTAATATAGTATGATTTTTCAAGAAACAAAAGGTGTATTTTTACTAAAGATCTTCTGGTACTATTTCTTCAACACAGGTGAGTTCATAGACCCATTGGTGCAAGTCAAGCATATCTTCATAGATCTTAAAGTTTTTGTCTATGATAGCTTCAGAGTGAAATGTTTCATCGGGTGGGAATGTAGTATAGGCATACATGGCACCGTAGAGATAGAGATAGGCATATGTGTCATCTTTGTCAAGACCTAAAGGATAACGTTTGAATTGTGGCTCTGGAACAATGTACCCTTTGCTTTTGAGTTCTTCTAAGATGTGATGAAGTGCTTCTCTCTTTGCATCATTTTTGATGTATTCTCTGTAGGTAGAAAGAAGCGGTGCTTTAAAATTTCGTATACCCGCAGCAACAAATACTTCAAAAGGATCATAATGCATATAAAAAGAACTGCTTTGCATACGATGCGTTGCACCCTGCCAAAATATGATGCCTATACGTTCTTTGATCGGGTCAAGTCTGTGAAATCTGGCATCACGATAGATACGGAAGAGGGACTTGTTTATTTTGGGTATGGCGTGAATATGAGGTACAAGTATCTGCAAATGTTCACCCATCTCTTCCACATAGGCTTTATTCGGAGAAACAATATACTTTTCATACTCTTCTTTATGTGCATCAAGCCACTCTTTGGAATTGTTTAGAATGATGTTATCTAAGAATGCAAGTCCTTCTTTGGGAAAGCCCGAAAAATGTGTAGATTGTAAGTCCATTAGATACCTTTTACTTTTTGCCAGACCATGCCAAGAATTTCATGAAATACAATGTGGGACTTTTCAAGTGCATCAGAGGAAAAGAAGTCTGTATAATTTGGATATTGTATGCTTGCCAAATGGTTTGTTGGTGCCGGGATAGGCTGTAATCCCTCATGTTTGAAAAAGCGCATGGCTCTTCTCATATGAGATGCTGAGGTGACTAAGATAAATGGCTTATCACCCAGTAATGCTTTTGCAGCTATGGCTTCCTCTTCCGTATCTCTTGGTTCAGGACGAAGTATGATCTTTTCTTTTTTTACACCTAAGGCCAGGGCTAACTTTTGTTGCATGACAGCATGGGTTGTAGGGTCAAATGCTCCTCTATGCCCTGAAACAATGATACTGGCTTCTTCGTGTAGTTGGTGGTAAAGTCGTATGCCTTCATTGAGCCTTACCACAGAGGTTTCAACTACCTGAGAGGTAATAGGCAAACTTTCATCGGTATGATGTCCTCCGCCTAGCACATAGATATATTTGACATTTTCAGGTGCATGGTGAAGTGTCGGATTGTTTGACTCAATACTATGTAAGAGTATATTGGCAACAGGTGGATAGGAAAAGAAAAACAGCCATAAAATACTCAATGCAAGCATTGATTTTACTGCTTTAGTTTTGTTTATGTAGAGTAATACTAAAGCTAAAACGATGAAAAACACCCCAAGAGGAAGGGGCATTAAAAACATAGAGATTAACTTTTTGAGTAAAAAATCCATTGTTTACGGTACGAGCCTTGTTTCGTCAGCTCCAAGTTCTATGACTTTCCAAGGTAACCCTTGCTTGTTCATCTCTTCCATAAACGGATCAGGGTCAAGCTCTTCCAGGTTAAAGACACCTTTGCCTTGCCACTTACCTTCGAGCATCAGTTTCGCCCCGATCATGGCAGGTACCCCCGTCGTATAGCTGACTCCTTGGCTCATCACTTCTGCATAACATTTTTCATGGTCACTGATCTGGTAAATATAGATGGTTTTTTCTTTACCATCTTTGATACCTTTGGCAAAGATACCGATGTTCGTTTTACCTTTAGTACGTGGTCCCAGACTAGCAGGATCAGGGAGCAGGGTAGCAAGAAATTCCATAGGAACGATCTTCATCCCTTTGTGTTCGACCTCTTTGATGCCTAACATTCCTACATTCTCAAGACACTTCATATGTGTGAGGTAGCTTTGTCCGAATGTCATGAAAAATCTGATACGTTTTAGCCCTTTGATATGTTTTACCAAAGACTCCATCTCTTCATGGTAAAGCAGGTAGCTGTCTTTTGGTCCCACTTCCGGGTAATCCCATACCTGTTTGATCTCCATTGGTTCTGTTTCTATCCACTCTCCATTTTCCCAGTATCTACCTTTCGCAGAGACTTCACGAAGATTGATCTCCGGGTTGAAATTGGTTGCAAAAGGATACCCATGGTCCCCTGCATTACAGTCAAGAATATCTATGGTATGAATTTCATCGAAATAGTGTTTTTGCGCATAGGCACAAAAGACATTGGTGGCTCCAGGATCAAAACCACTGCCTAGTAAGCCCATGATGTTCGCTTTTCTAAACTCTTCATGTCTAGCCCACTGCTCTTTGTACTCAAATTTAGCCGTGTCAGGGTGTTCGTAATTTGCCGTATCGAGGTAATCTACCTGCATCTCCTCACAGGCATCCATGATAGTAAGATCCTGGTAAGGAAGTGCCACATTGATGACAATACTTGCACCGGTAGCAGCAATGAGTTCTTTAAGTTCAGGTATGGAATCTGCATCTACTGCTCGTGTCTGTATCTGTACGCCTGTTTTTTCTTTTACATTTGCAGCGATGGCATCACACTTACTGACCGTACGACTTGCCAATGTGATATCTCCAAACGTATCAGCATTCATTGCACACTTAAAAGCAACAACATTTCCAACACCACCAGCACCGATGATAAGGGTTTTTTTAGACATGAGAACTCCTAGTAAAGTTATAGGGTTATTTTATCACAAATAGTAGTGATTTATAACATAGCTTAGAGCAAATAGGAGTGGCATAAACAAAAGTGTACTAAGCAAGATAAGCGAAGTGACATCTTTGGGTTTACAATTATATAGCGAGGCCAGATTGATATTGGCAACAGCCAGAGGTACCATCATCTCCATAAAGATCACACCTTGCACAAAAAGAGGTAGGTTTGTAAAAGAGAGTATGACAGCCGTAGCCAACGGAACAATGATGAATTTTTGGCTTATGGTTCCTATAAAGAGCTTTGGATGCAGCTCTTTTATACATATGCCCTGTAGGAATGTTCCCAGTAAAAAAAGTTGCAGGACAATACCGGCATAGGCTCCCATTTTGAAAAATTCAATGATCTCTGTACTCAGAGGTACCTCATAAATATTGATGAGTATCGCTACTATAGAAGCTGGGATAATAGGGATCTTGATAATGTTCAAGAGTGACTCTCTGATACTGAATGAACCACGCGAGTAAATGTAGACACCGATGATATAAACGACAAATACATTGGCTATGTTGATAAGGGTCGTGTAGATGACAGAGGCTTCTCCAAAGAGGGCGATACCCAATGGAATACCTATGTTTCCTGTGTTCCCTACAAATCCGGCAATGGAAAAGATGGCTCTCTCTTTGGGATCACTGAAAAGTGCCTTTCCCAATAGGATGGTTGGAAAGAGCAGGAGAAGGATAATGACAAGATAAAGGAGCGGGACATAAAGATGCTCACTGTGCAACCTGGCTGTACTAAAACCCCAGATGGTGACAAAGGGTTGCAAAAAGTAGACAGACATCAGGGTAAGTGTTTTTGGATTCATCTCTTCTTTGAAGATGCGTTTAGCTACATAGCCCAAAAGAATGAAGACATAAACGAAAAGAATGGAGAGTAGTGTGCTTATCATGGTTAAAATTATAGCTTATTTTTATATGAAGTAAAGAACCTCTAAACTTGACATCTGAAGTAACTGTGCGTCATTCTTAAGTGACTATTAGTTTTATAAGACTAGGTTATTACCTAACATACCCACACAAAAACCTAGTACTGCACCAAGTGGCGGTGCCCAATGACGCCTCATCCTTGATTGAGGGGCAATATCTTGAAATATCAGATAAAGGATTCCACCTGATGCAAAGAGCATAGTTGCACCTAATAACTCAGTGTGGTGACTAAAATAGACATAACCAATAATAGCTACTATAGGTCCAATAGGAACAAGTAAAGACATCATAGCTAATATATGTCTTGTATTGGATGTTGGTAACGATCGAAGTTCACGATATGCATTAAATCCTTCGGGTAGATTTTGTAACCCGATAAATATCGCCAATAAAGGTGCAGAATTAGAGCCTATAGCGAATGCCCCGCCAAGAGCTAAGCACTCTGGAACATAGTCTAAAAGCATTGCCATAAACTGAGGTTTTTCCCGGCGACGTGCACCCATCATTCTTTCAATAATAAAAAATACTATACCACCAACTAATAGCCAAATCACACTGAAAAAAGAATGATTGACATACCCGACACCTTCAGGAACCAATACTAGTGCCACAGCAGCAAGCAATATACCGCCACCAAATGCTATTATAGAATGTCTAAGTTCATTTTCCAGCCATTTGGGTCTTATGTTTTCCTTCGATGCCAGCAGAGCACCTAACGGGATACAAGCGCTAGCAATAAATGTATATAAAATTATTCTTATTATTTCGTCCATAACCCTTTTTCCACTGCAGTTAAATTTTTTTATGGGGGGAAGGTATCGTCCCATTAATACTCTATTATATGAGTAGTTTATCAAAAGTGACTTACTATTTCAATACATATGTTATAGTAGTGATGATAAGGATAGAATGGTTAACTCTTTAGATGTGGAAAAATATTTAACTATTTTAGATAAGATACATTAGATAAAAGTTAGGATGTATTATATGGATTTTTCTTCTTTAGAGACTTGGGGTTATTTGGCTATTGCATTTTTTGCATTTGGCGGTTCACTCTTTATTGTTGCTGCTGCAGGTGTCTTTTCATTTATGGGTAATATGGACTTGACCATTGCCTTAGCCGTGGCTACCGTGTCAAATTTTTTAGGTGACATCTTTCTTTTTTATCTGGGGAAATACCAGAAGAAAGAGATAAAGCCTTACTTCGCAAAACATAAACGTAAAATAGCCCTTGCAACACTGATCATGCGAAAGTACGGCATATGGGCCATCTTTATACAGAAGTTTCTTTATGGTATAAAAACCCTCGTACCACTCTCTATGGCACTTGCCAAATATGACTTTAAAAAGTTTGCTTTTTATAATGTATTTGCTTCTATTGTATTTGTATTGACGATAGGGCTGAGTGCGTATTATTCAAGTGAGGCTATCATTGCAGTGTTCGAGTTTATTAAAATATACCCATGGGTAGCACCGGTGATCTTGTTTAGTATTATAGGCGCTGTGTGGTTTGCTATGGAAAATATGACTAAGAAGAAAAAATAATTATTAATAATGTCATGGCGAACGCCCTTGAAAGCGAAGCGATTCGAGAGCCATGACGATTTTTTGTTTCGTTTTTTTAAAAAAATGAAAGTGGAACACCATCATAGTTAAAAAATAAAGGAAATATGATAAAAGATATTACCTTTTACTCTGTACAAACTTTTCGATACGTCTGATACCCTCACGTATCGTTGTGATATCTGTTGCAAATGAGAATCTAAAGTACCCTTCTGATCCAAAACCTATACCAGGAACCACAGCAACACCCGTAGCCTGAAGCAGTTCTTTACAGAATTCTATAGAGTCGTTCGAGATATCTTTGATATTCACGAAGAGATAAAATGCACCCTGTGGTTTCAATACAGAAAGACCGTTAATATCGTTAAAGAGTTTTACTGCCTCTTCTGCTCTGCCTTCAAAAGCTCTTCTCATTTGTTCTATTTCGGCATCGACTTCACCAAGCAGTGCGGGAATAGCTGCTTTTTGTGTAATAGAGTTGATGTTTGATGTACTTTGGCTCTGAAGCTTGTTCATGGCAGCTATGAGTTCTTTGTTCGGTGTTGCCAAGTACCCAAAACGCCATCCTGTCATCGCTACAGATTTGCTGAGACCATTCACGGTCACCGTTCTTTGGTACATATCTTCACTGATGCTTGCAGCGGCTACAAAATCAATGTCATAGACAAGCTTCTCATACATTTCATCACTGACTACCATGATATCTGTACCTTCAAGTACGGCTGCCAGTGCTTCAAGTTCTTCTTTAGAATAGACTGAACCAGTCGGATTTGACGGTGACGTCAAGATAACCATTTTTGTTTTAGGCGTAATGGCAGCGCTGAGCTGTTCAGCCGTCATTTTGAATCCACTGATCTCATCTGTCTCTACAATGACAGGTAGAGCACTTGCATATTTTACCAATTCAGGATATGTGACCCAATAGGGTGCAGGAATGATAACTTCATCACCTTCATTCAGTACAGCTTGAAAAAGATTAAAAAGAGACTGTTTTGCACCATTACTGACGATGATGTCTGAAGGTGCGTAGTCAAGGTTATTGTCTCTTTTGAGTTTTGCTGCTACGGCTTCTAAAAGCGCTGGTATACCTGGTACTGCAGTGTATTGTGTAAACCCATCGTTGATCGCTTTGATAGCCTCATCTTTGATGCGTTGAGGTGTTCCAAAATCCGGTTCACCAGCAGAGAAAGAAAGGATATCTTTTCCTTGTGCTTTTAAATCACGAGCAAGTGAAGAGATGGCTATAGTAAGAGATGGAGATAGTGTTTGGATACGATTTGAAAGCATATAAAAACCTTTGATTATAAATTGGCTAATTGTATCGAAAAATGCGTTAAAAAAAGCAGTTGATCTGTCTAATCCATAGAGTGGATAAAGTTATCATAAAGCTTCTCAAGTTCATGGTCTTTTTCTTTAATATGTGCATTATCCCCGGTTTCAATTGCTGTTTCAAGTACTGCAAGACGTTTGAGAAGATACTCAAATATCTCTTTGTTGACATCTGGAATTTTATTGTGACTGAGCGGGCTTTGATCGAATCCGCGTTTAAGTACACGTGCGGGAATACCTACAGCCGTTGAATCGGCCGGTACATTTTTTACCACAACAGAGTTAGCACCGACTTTGGAGTTGGCCCCTATGGTAATATTCCCCAGTATTTTTGCTCCTGCACCGATCACTGCACCATTTTCTACTGTCGGGTGTCTTTTACCTTTTGTAAGACTGACTCCACCAAGTGTGACCTGTTGATAGATAATGACATCATCACCGATGATCGCCGTTTCACCGATCACAACGCCAACACCATGGTCAATGAAAACCCTACGGCCAATGGTTGCAGCAGGATGTATATCTATCACTGTTAAAAACTGTCCGATAGCAGAAATAAGCCGTGGAAGGAACCTTAGTCCTTTTGTGTAAAGCGAGTGTGCCAAACGATGAAACAAAAGTGCCCATAATCCGGGGTAGTTAAAAAAGAGTTCAAAGGTAGAGTGCAGGGCAGGATCATTCCTTTTTACATTAAGAAAATCTTCTTTGATAAGACTAAATGGGTTCAATGCTAACGCTCCTCGTCAATGGCTTGTATGGTCTTAAGATAGCTATTTTCACTTAAATAAAGGTAAAGCTTGCCTAAAAGTTCACGTTTTTCTTCATGACCGAGATGTTCAGATTCTTCTATATGATATTTGAGTGTTTTATCCATAAGGTAGGTATCATAATCCAAATCATCTAAAACATCCATAATGTTCTGTGCTTCGATCAGATTATCTATCGTATATTTTCCCTCTGAATTAAAGTTGATCACTACTTCAGTAGGGTGGGTAAAGAGGTTATGTTTCATACCTAAGACTTCTTGATATGCTCCTGTAAGGAAAAAGGCTAAAAAGTACTCTTCTGTATCCACATCGATATCATGCAGATAGAGTGGGAATTCACGATTAAAACCTATTTCTCCATCACTGTCGCAGGTGATATCCCAAATACATGCTGGGTTAGTCGGCTTGGTGTCCAAGCGGTCTAAAGGCATAATAGGAAAATTTTGTGCCAATCCCCAAAAGTCAGGCAGTGACTGGAAAGCTGAGAAATTGACAAGGTATTTTTCCTGTATACGGTCTTGCAGTTTTTTGAGTTCATCACTGTCTTCATCTTTGAGTAAGGCGATAGCTTTTTTGATGATAAGGTTTACAAGTATCTCCGTATTTGAACGGTCTTCAAGGTCAATGTAACCCAGATCAAAGAGCGTGAGAAGGCTTTCCATATGATCCAGTGCATCATGCAGGTATTCTCTGGCACGTTCACGGCTTAAAGAGTTAAAAAGGTCATAAAGTTCTTCAACAAGTGGAGGATTTACCTCTTTGAGACGCAGTCCTTTCTCTGTATACTCTTGGGAGAAGAGCTCAAGTACCGGTGCAACAAGAACAGAGTGAGAAGCGGCGACATATCGCCCCGACTCGGTAAAAATATCCGGCTCTTCTACACCTTTTCTTTTGGAAATATCCTGCATAAGAAAAACCACATCATTGGCAAACTCTCGTAGCGAATAGTTTCTTTCTTGTTTATCTTCATGTTGACTGTATTCAACGGCAAGGCCTCCACCGATGTTGATCGCTCCAAGTGCATCAGCCCCACGGTTTTTGAGATCTGCATAAATGTTTCCGGCTTCTCTCAATGCCTTTTTAAGTGGAGCGATGTCTCCCATCTGTGAACCTATATGAAAGTGGATCATCCAGAGGGAGTCTAAAAGCGCATTCTTTTCCAGCATAGTATAGACTTCAAGAAGCTCTGTGGAAGTAAGACCGAATTTAGAACCGTATCCTCCACTTTTTGCCCAGATACCTATGCCTGAACTGTGAAGACGTATACGTACACCGATCTTAGGTGCGATAGGTGTTTCTACATCCTCATTAAACTCATGATTAACCTGAATGATCGTCTCCAACTCTCCTAAACCTTCTATGGTCACTGTGATATTGTGTCCCATCTTTGCTGCGATGAAACAGAGCGATATCATCTCTTTGTCTTTAAAACCATTCACCGTAATAGGTGCACCCAGAGGTGTTTTCGTCATCGCAATGATCAGTTCCGCTTTACTTCCCGCTTCGAGCCCATAGTTGTAATTTTGGGAAACATCCATGAGTGCATGCACAAAATTTGGGAATTGATTGACCTTGAGAGGAAAAACAGCTTGAAAATTTCCTTTATAGTTAAATTCCTCTTTGGCTTTTTCAAAAGTGTTAAAGAGTGTAGATATCTGTTTCTCAAGGAGATGAGGAAAGCGAAGAAGAAGAGGTCCTTTATAGCCTTTTTCACGTATTTCCTGGGTAATGGAGATCAATGAGGGCTTAGAGGCATGATTGATATTGATAGTATCACCCTGAATGATAAAGTTTTCATCACCCCAAATGTCTAAACCAAAATTTTTCATAATATTGCCTTGTTATTTAATTATGATAATTATAGCCAAACTTAATCTAATCTTACCTATAATATTTCTTATGATGAAACAGTTCTTAACATATGAAGCGGATCAGCATCACATTAAGCTTATCTCTACAGGAGAATGGATGCTTGGCACTGTGCTTCAAATAGAAAAGGAACTGCTCAAAATTCCTTATGATAAAAAGATCGTGTGGGATGTTTCAGGTATCAGCGATTTTGACAGTGCAGGCGTATTGCTTTTTATAGAATATTATCAACGATTTCAAAAAGAGACAGATGTGGAGATCGTAGGTTATACAGATAATCAAAAAGATATGTATACGCTGCTTCATAGGGATATCCCGGAGAAAGAACCTCCTAGAAAAAAAGGTATGCTCGAAAACCTGGGTAAAAGAACCTATGAGATATTGGATGAAATGAAGAGTTTCATTACATTTTTAGGACATCTTTTTTATGCCATGTTCCATACCTTTGTAACACCTAAAGATATACGTTTTAAAGAAACCATATACCATATTCATCAATCAGGGTTTAATGCCATTATCATCATAGCCTTAACGTCATTTTTAGTGGGTATGGTTATTTCCTATCAGGGGTCTGTACAGTTAGCCAAGTTCGGCGCAGATATTTTCATAGTAGATACGGTCGCGATATCCATTACCAGGGAGTTAGGACCTATGATCACTGCCATTGTGATCGCAGGACGTAGTGGTTCTGCCTATACGGCTGAAATAGGCGCTATGAAAATTACAGAAGAGATTGCCGCCATGCGTACTATGGGTTTTGACCCTTATACTTTTTTGGTACTTCCGCGTATATTTGCTTTAATGGTAGCACT
>Ga0210119_1000035_pt1 | contig 30687 bp, 27 predicted proteins | sample China_Bullhead_C_2_FD_184859 | JGI IMG/M metagenome (GOLD analysis project Ga0210119, IMG submission 184859) | Wetland microbial communities from San Francisco Bay, California, USA, that impact long-term carbon sequestration -... | ecosystem: Environmental > Aquatic > Marine > Wetlands ... | reverse complement strand
GCATAGAGTGATCTGCCTTCTGTTGCATAGCCGTAGCTTGACTGGTACTCTTTGTCGAAAATGTTTTTAGCGTTAAGACTTAGGTCAACATTGTTGATAATTTCTGTACTGAAGTTCAGGTTCCATAGGGTGTAGTTTCCTGTCGGTACTTCTGATGCCACAGGGAATCCACCATCTGTGTCTACTCTGTCACCTATATATTGTGCATCAATTCCAAACTGGATCTCGTTTGAAGTATAGTAGTTAATAGAGGCATTGAGTGTATCTTTAGCACGTCTGATAAGGTCTGTGCCATCTTCTTTTTCGTAGTCAAAAAGGTGTGTATAGTTTGCCGAGAACATTAGGTTATATGTGTCCAAAGTATATGCACTTTCTATTTCAAGTCCGGAGAACTTCGATGTACCATCGATATTGGTATACCCACCTACAAAGGTTACAGGATCAGAGATATAATCGATAGAATCTTCTACAGTATTGTGAAAATATGTAAGTGTTAACAACTCTTTATATCCGGCAGAAATGTCATACCCTTTTGTGTAGCTAGGTTTTAAGAGTGAACCAAAAGCTGTATTTGCCAGCTGATATGCACTTGGTGCATCATATGAAGTGTAGTAGTTTGCCGAAGTTATGAAGCCTTCAAGATAGTTATAGTGATGTTTAACCCCAATTTTATAGGTCGTTTTGTTGTTAAATTCATCATAATTATCATATCTGAGGTTTGTCTCTAACAGTGTGTTTTCAGTGATATCGTATAGATTTGAAATATATACCGCTTTATTGGTATAGTCTGATTGACTATCTGGGAACGTATTGTATTGGTTAAATCCATCTATATCTTTGTATTCAAACCCCAGAACTGCTTTCCCGCTTGTATAGGCATATCCATTGATGAGGGCATACTCTTTAAGTGTTGACTTATAGACATTATGCCCATCTCCAAAAAATCCTGTGGTGAAATAGTCTCTATCATACTCACCTTTGCTGGCATCGAGAGTAGCACTATAGTTATCTAGCGTAAAGAGGTAGTCCAGTGCATAGTTTGTTTGGTCAGATGTGGCATGACTAAAGGCATCATCTGCTTGAGAGACAGAAAAACTGTCATCATACTCAGTATCTGTTTTAATACGGTTATAACTAAGGTTTAGCTTGTTATTTGCATCAAACGCATATCCGAATTTTATATTATAGTTTTTATTTTCATAGCTATCTTCTTCTGCTGATCTAGGAGCCAATGCAGAAAAACCATCCGTTTTGAGATAGGAAGCAAGAACTTGTGCTGTGATCTTTTCATCACTGTACGAAAGATCGGCATCAGTACCTCTAGTGTTGTATGAACCGTAGTTTAATGCGAGTGAACCATGGATACCATCTTTGGCTTCTTTGGTAATGATGTTGATGACACCGGCACTTGCATTGGAGCCCCAGATACTGCTTGCACCACCTTTGATGATCTCAATTTGTTCTATGTTACTTGTCGTAAGACTGTCGAGCAGTGCTGTACCATTGGTTGTGCTTGGATCATTAAGACGCATGCCGTCCAAGAGTACGAGTACTTTACCTGAGTCCGCACCTCTTACAAAAAATGAAGTCTGCTGTCCAAGGCCACCAGAATTTGTAACGGAGATCCCAGCTACAGTGTTGATGGCTTGTGCCACTGTCTGGTAACCGTTCTCTTCTATATCCTCAGAGGTGATGACGGTGACATTTGAAGTGGTGTTTTGTATGGATTGTGTGGTTTTATTGGCTGAGACTATCGTGATAGGTTCGAGTGTTTCGTCTGCATGCGTGTGTGTTGTGAGTAGTAGTGTAGCCGTTATGAGGCTGAGTGACTTGAATGTCATAGGTTGTTCCTTGTTTATTTAATAGAGTAATAGTGCGTTAATTAGTAAAAAATGGATAAACAAGGAGGTGAAGTTTTGTACTCGTGGTAGATAAAGGCTTTTTTATGGTACTGAAAATTGCTGTCGATCCAACACAACTTTGAAAGTGTGGAGTACATAGCGATGACGGCAAATGAAAAGTAGTTTTTACTGTGGCCTCTAAGATGTTTCATGGAGCGAATTGTACAAGAATTTTCTTTATGTTATACTACTAGACTTTTGTATTTTCGTCATCTCATAATCGTACAGAGTGCGCCACTTGTCATGGTGAACGACCTTAGTTAGTGTAGTGATTCGAGATCATGACGATAGAATGAGTTATACTATGTTAAAAAAAGTATAATCATGTATTAACGTTGAGAAAAGGTAAAGCTATGGATTACAGTACCTGGTTTGAAGCACATGGGCAAAAACACAAGAATATTATGAAGAGACTGGAAGCTTTGAGTGATGATGAAGTCATCGCATACTTTAAATTTGAAAATATGGTAGAAAAAGAACCGGATTTCTGTCCCCTTTATAAAGAGAATAAAAAGTGTCATGAGATGGAAGATCTGAATTGCTACCTCTGTGCCTGTCCCAACTTTCGTTTTGATGATAAGGGGCTTTCCAAAGAGGGCAGTCAAGTGCTCTACAGTACTTGTAGTATAGCGTCTAAAGATGGTGCGCAGTTTGTTTCTGATGATGCGATACATCAAGATTGCAGTGGCTGTACAGTACCGCACCATGTAGACTATATCAAGAAACATTTTTCAAGAGACTGGTTTGAAATCATGCGCTCCGTGCAAAACGTTAAAGAAAATCAAGTATAATCGCTTTAAATTATTTTATTCGATGATAGGAGATTTCAATGGCTATTGAAACAGTGACAAGTACAGACGCATTTAAACAATTGGTAACAGATGTTACTTCACAAGCAGGATACAAAGAGCCTATGGCATTTGGTATCGCAAGAGTGGATAGAGGTCAGAAAAATGCTGAGAAAATACTTCAAGCGAACTTTGGACTCATCAACTGGAAAGAGAACTTCGGAAGTGCTGCTGTATTTATAAAAGCACTGCAGGAAGCAAAGTGTGAGGTAGACTTTTCTGGGACCGAATTTGTTGCGACGATCAACGATAACTTTGTCGAAAACGCTATGGCAGCCTTTGCTCCGTATGTTGCAGAGGCAACAGGTGATGCACATAAAAATGTACAAGTGATCAAAACACTTGCACATATGGAAGATATTGGTAAAAACTTTAGAATCGTATTTTTGTTCGAAGATGCAAATCCTGGATCTGTAGAAGCAGTCTATCTTAAACTCTATGCACTTTCTCAAAGCAAAGCAGAACTTAGAAAGATCAACCTCAATGGTGCATTTGGTATCTTGTCAAATGTGGCATGGGTAGGGAATACACCTTATGAACTTGATTACCTCAGAGAAAATGAGATCGAAATGAAATTGAACGGTACGTATCCTGCTGTGGATGCTGTCGATAAATTCCCAAGATTCTTGCAGCATGTGATCCCAGCAGATAATACACGTATCCTGGAAGCGTCTAAAGTACGTATGGGTGCTCAGCTTGCAGCAGGTACAACAGTGATGCCAGGCGCATCATATATCAACTTTAATGCAGGAACACTTGGTCCTGTGATGGTTGAAGGTCGTATCTCTTCATCTGCTATCGTAGGTGCAGGTTCAGATGTAGGTGGTGGTGCAAGTATCCTTGGAGTACTTTCTGGTACGGATGGGAATCCTATCAGCATCGGTGAGAATACACTGCTTGGTGCAAACTCAGTGACCGGTCTTCCTTTGGGTGATGCATGTATCGTGGATGCGGGTATCACTATCTTGGCTGGTACGAAGATAAAGATCTCTCCAGAAGAATTGGCTAAAATTTCTGCAGCGAACCCTGAAGCAACACTTGAAAATAAAACAACATTTAAAGGTGCAGAGCTTCAAGGGCTTAATGGGATTCACTTTAGACAAAATTCGACTACGGGTGAGATCATTGCTCGAAGAAGTACTAGAGAAGTGAAGTTGAACGTTGAATTGCACTAAGCAAAAATATTAGGATTTTGTTTTGATACATTTCCTTTTATTTGAATTGTGAGTTTGTTTTCTCTTTACTTTTCTAGAAAAGTAAAACAAAAGTCGTCGTGGCTCTCGAATCGCTTTGCTTTCAAGGGCGTTCGCCACGACAATGCACACTGACGTGTGATTTAATAAGGGGTTTTAGTATGCGTGTAGATAAATGGTTGTCGGCTGTGAATGTGGTTAAGCGTCGTACTATTGCTACGGATATGCTTAAATCTGGTGTTGTTTTGGTCAATGGCTTGAAGGCTAAAGCGTCGAAAAATGTAGCTGTAGGAGATACAGTGACCATAGAGTATCTTAAAGGCCCGAAGTCTTATGAAGTGTTGCAAATACCTACAACCAAGACCATACCTAAAAGCCAAAAAGAAGAGTATGTCAAAGAGCTGTCAAATTAAATAGGAGAGAGTGATGGGTATTAAAGAAGAGTTTGAAAGACTATTTAACAATGAAATGGGTACAGAGGAAGCAAGAGATTTTCTTGTAGCACTGTATGAAAAAGGTGAAAGCGGCAGTGACATCGCTGCTGCTGCTTCAGTCATGCGCGAACACTCCATTAAACTCTCTTTATCTGATGCACTGAAAGAAAAAGCCATCGATGTGGTCGGAACAGGCGGAGATAAAAGCGGAAGCTTTAACATCTCTACCACTGTGTCGCTCCTTCTGGCTTCTTTAGGCCGTGTTGTGGCTAAACATGGAAATAGAAGTGTGACTTCCAATTCAGGGTCAACAGATGTCCTTGAAGCACTGGGCATTAACTTAGATCTTAGCATAGACAATAAGATTAAAATGCTTGAAGAGACAGGCTTTTGTTTTTTCCCTGCAACCGATCATCATCCTGCGATGAAGCACATTATGCCTATACGTAAGTCTATAGAGCACAGGACTATCTTTAACATTCTTGGACCCTTGACAAATCCTGCCGGAGCAGAGAAGTATCTTTTAGGGGTATTTGATCCTTCCTACATTAAACGTATAGCTGATGCGTTACTTGAACTTGATGCTAAACGTGCCTGTGTTGTAAGCAGTCATGACGGTATGGATGAGATTTCACTTGCGTGCAACTCTTCTTTTGCTTATGTGGAGTCAAACCGTATATTGGAAGGCGAGGTAAATCCGGAGACATTTGGATTTAAACTTGCACCTAAAGAGGCTATCTTGGGTGGAGATGCAAATTTCAATGCACAGATCACACGTGATATATTTTCAGGTCAAGAAAAAGGTGCCAAAAGAGACATTGTGCTGCTGAATGCAGCCTTTGCACTTTTTGTAGACGGCAATGTACGTGACATAGAAGAAGCGATAGAAATGGCGAAAAGCGGCCTTGATAGCGGTAAAGCAAACGAACATTTAAATCTGATGGCCAAGGTGAGTCAACAATTGTCTGAGAGTCATGCATAGTGAAAGAGATAACGGCATCCCTGGATGAACTGGATAAAGTGGTCAGTTACTTGAATGAAACACTTCCTTCTGATACGATCGTATTTTTAAGAGGTGATCTGGCTGCAGGAAAGACGACGCTCACACAAGCCATAGCAAAAGCCAAAGGGATCGAAGGTGAAGTGACTTCTCCTACGTTTTCTTTACAGCAGTGTTATGGTGCAAAAGATGGCAGCAGTCTGTACCATTATGACCTCTATCGTTTAGACCATGAAGAGTTTATGCAGATGGGGCTTTTTGAAGAGTTTGAAAAACCGGGGTGGCATATGGTAGAGTGGGGCTCTGATGAACTTAAAGCCTTTTTAGAAGGTGTAGGTTATAATGTTGTAACCATAGACATAGAACCTATTTCAGATAAAAGAAAATATAGAATAGAAATTTAGAATGCGACCAGTCGCATGAGCCAACTGCTGAAGTTGTCGTAGTGACAACGTAGCTTTTTGGGCTTTGCCTAAAAGGCGTTTGAAATAATAATTATAGGATTGACGTATGATGCATACACTTGAAGCCAAAGGCCTTGCCAAAACCATTAAAAAAACAAAGTTAGTGCATGATATCTCTTTAAATGTGAAGAGTAAAGAGATCGTAGGGCTTCTTGGTCCAAACGGTGCAGGAAAGACCACGTCATTCTACATGGTATGTGGATTAACTGATGCTACAGAAGGACAGGTTTTTTTGGATGGTGAAGATGTCACAAAACTGCCTTTAAGTGCCCGTGCACAGATGGGTATAGGATATTTGCCTCAAGAGTCCAGCATTTTTAAAGACTTGACTGTAGAAGAAAACCTGCTCATTGCAGCCGAAGCGTTAAACCTTGATAAAGCGACGATAGAGCCACGCATTGAAAAACTGCTTGAGATCTTCAACATTGAACCTATCCGTGCCCGTCTTGGAATACGTCTCAGTGGGGGAGAGAGAAGAAGGGTTGAGATAGCAAGAGCATTGGTAGGAGAACCAAAGTTCTTACTTCTGGATGAACCTTTTGCCGGTGTGGATCCTATAGCCGTGCTGGATATACAAAATATTATCAAACAACTGGTGGATCTTGAAATGGGTATTCTCATTACAGACCACAATGTACGTGAAACACTGGGCATTTGTGATAGAGCCTATGTGATGCGAAGTGGTGAAATGTTAGCGACAGGTACCAGTGATGAAGTGGCCAATGATGAGAATGTACGTAAGCATTATCTTGGTGAACATTTTACGTTTTAGGATGAAGTGTTAAGTGCTACGTACTAAGTGTTACAAATGATTGGAATTCTTATTGAACTTACCTGAAATAAAAACCCTTTTAGACAATGAAGTGAAAGCAAGAAACAACAGTTCTGAACTCTCTTTTGACAAGCCTGATCCCCTTCTTGTCGCATCACAGTACCAAGATGAATCCATTGCGCTGATCTGTGCATTGTTTGGCTATGGTAATGCAGGGCTTATCGTCCAATTTTTGCAAAGTCTGGATTTTTCTTTATTGGACAGCAGTGAAGAGGAGATCAGAAAAGCACTCTCTTCCCACTATTATCGTTTTCAAAAAAGTGAAGATGTCGCTGCACTGTTCATCGCATTGAAACGTTTAAGATCTGAAGAGAGTATTGAAAATATTTTTTATAACGCTTACAAAAAAGAAGAAAATATTTTAGATGGTTTATGGCATTTTATAGAGACGTTACAATCGGTGTATCCCAGACAAACACGTGGTTATACTTTTTTGGTAGGCTCTATACCCAAAAAAGTACTTTCGGCAGGGACCTACAAACGTTATATGATGTATTTACGCTGGATGGTACGCAAAGATGCTCTAGATATGGGTTTATGGTCTAAGATAGATAAAAAAGATCTGCTCATGCCTCTGGACACACATACTTTTCAGGTTTCAAGACGTTTAGGTCTACTCAAGCGTAAAACATATGATATGAGAGCCAGTATAGAATTGACAGATACTTTGCGTACATTTGATCAAACAGACCCTGTAAAATACGATTTTGCACTTTATCGGTTGGGACAGGAGAAATTGGCGTAGATTTAGAGGTTTCCTAAGGTGAAAAAGGGTATAATCCCGCAATATAAACTTACAAGAGGATGTTTTAATGGAAGGTGTATTTACTTACCTAGGCGCTATTTTCGGACACGGACAATCGATGTTTGTTGCACACTTGATTTTAGTGGCAATTATTATAATCGCTATAGCAAAAATGGCAACTAAGAGTCTTAGAGCGGTACCAAATGGTACACAAAATGTTTTGGAGGCATACCTAGGTGGTGTGATCGCTATGGGTAAAGATGTGATCGGTGAAGAACTTGCTAGAAAGTACCTTCCACTTGTTGCAGCGGTTGGACTCTTTATATTTGTGTCTAACGTTATCGGTATTATCCCAGGATTTGAATCTCCAACTTCAAATATCAACATTACTTTGCCTTTAGCACTTTTAGTATTTTTCTACTACAACTACGAAGGTATCAGAGAGAATGGTGTGATCAAATACTTTGCTCACTTTGCCGGACCTGTTAAGATATTGGCACCATTGATGTTCCCGATCGAGATCGTTTCTCATATTTCAAGAATCATTTCACTTTCATTCAGACTTTTCGGTAACATCAAAGGTGATGACCTGTTCTTATGGGTACTTCTTATGTTGGTACCTTTCATTGCTCCACTTCCTGCATACCTTTTACTGACGTTCTCTGCATTACTTCAGACGTTTGTATTTATGATCCTTATCTATGTGTACCTTGCGGGTGCCGTAGCTATGGAAGATGATCACTAAGATCACTTCGGACGACTAAACATGAGACTACAAAACGGACCTTTAAGTTTTGTAGTGAACTTTCTCTTGGGCGTAGCATGGGCAGCTGTCCTGCTAGGTGCCATCACTTCATTTCTCGCTTTTTATCCAGAGAGTCTGCTCTTAGCATTTATATCTGCCTTTATCGGTGCATTGCCGGGTATGGTATCCGTACTTTTACTTGAGCATATTATTACAGGCAAAGAGCGATATTTAGAACTGAAAAAACAAACAGCACTGCTTGAAAAACTTCTCGAACAAAAAGAGAACCATAACAACCAATGATCAGCTATGCTATCACTGACCCTTCTACCTTAGATTTCAACCATTTAGAACGTGACCTCAAAAGATTTTCCCAAAATGCCTCTATGATCGTCTATCGAGACAAATCCAATGGTTCTAAGCACGGAGCTGACTTCGTCAAAGAAGCGAAAGTGTTTGATTTTGAAAAAGTCATCATACATGGTGACCCTTCATTGGCAAAGGCTATAGGCGCTGACGGAGTACATTTAAGCAGTCTGCAACTGGATGAAATAGCTGAGGCAAAAGCCATGCATCTTTTTGTGGTTGTCAGTACGCATACGATAGAAGAACTTAAAAAAGCAGAAGCATCAGGGGCAGATATGGCAACTTTCAGTCCTATCTTTGCAACCCCAAATAAGGGTGAACCTGTCGGTTTAGAAGTGTTGGGATCTGTTACGTCTCAGGTGACTATCCCTGTGTTGGCTTTAGGAGGGATTTTGACAGAGGAACAGATAAAAGCCTGTGAAATAGCCGGGGCAAGTGGTTTTGCTTCTATACGTTATTTTGGAGAGTAGACATGATACGAATCGGTTTTATCCTTATCTTTTGCCTGTCTATCTTTTCTTCATCGCTTCTGCTTGCCAAAGAGTTGTCAGCAGATTACAGTGTGGAATTTGGTATATTTGGTCAAGTAGGAAAGGCACATGCCATACTGACATCTGATGACAAATATTATATGTTAGAGGCAAATGTATCTGCGGAAGGAATAGCAAAGGCAGTGACCGATGATCTTAAAGAGAGACATATATCAAAAGGACACCTTTCAAAAGGTTTTCTGGTAACAGACATGTATCAGATGATAAAATCTTTCGGTCCTTATACGAGTACTACGATCTACAGGGTGGATCATCAAAAAAAGAAAGTCACACGTCAGTATAAAAAATGGAAATACGATCAACAGATCATCAATGATACAGAGACACTTGATTATTATGCTAAAGATGACTTGATGACATTTTTTTTGAATCTGCCAGTACACATCAAAGAAAAATATAGACCTAAAAAGTATCACTTTAAAGCTGTAGGTGAAGACCGCAAAAATGGGCGTGTCGACATTACTATACCTACTAAGAAAGCTTTAAAAGAGATCATACATTTCGTAGGTGAAGGTCAAGAAGGAGATTGGTACAGTACGGTGGTGATGTATCGTAAACTTTATCATAGTAAACAAGGTGAACTAGATGTAAGGATAGGCAAAGAGGGGATGGTAGAAAAAGCAATCTTAAAAGATCTGATCTTTTTTGGAGATGTACGTATCATCAAGCGATAGATCAGAATAAACTCTCTTAAATAAGCAAAACGCTATAATCTATCTCATTAAATACGCGTTATATGTCTAAGGATAATTACTATGTTTGAAACCGTCATCGGTCTTGAAGTTCATGTTCAACTTAACACTAAAACAAAACTCTTTTGCTCTTGTCCTACCTCTTTTGCGGAGCATCAAAATACGAATACCTGTCCTACCTGTTTAGCACTGCCAGGTGCTTTACCGGTGGTCAATAAAGAAGCTGCGATCAAGGCGATGAAACTTGGATATGCGATCAATGCAAATGTGAACCATGATTCTACATTCGATAGAAAATCTTATTTTTATCCGGACAGTCCGTCGGCGTATCAGATCACACAATTGACCAAAGCGATCGTGCAGAAAGGTGAAGTGTTCATAGACCTCGCAGATGGCACGCAAAAACGTATCGGTATGACCCAGGCACACCTCGAAGCAGATGCAGGAAAGAACATGCATGAGGGTGACCACTCTAAAGTAGATCTGAACCGTGCAGGTACGCCACTCCTTGAAATTGTATCTGAACCAGATATGAGAAGCTCAGATGAAGCCGTAGCCTACTTGAAGAAACTTCACTCTACGGTACGTTATCTTGACATTTCTGATGCAAATATGCAGGAGGGATCATTCAGATGTGACGTGAATGTTTCCATCCGTCCTAAAGGGCAAGAAGCATTTGGTACTAGAGTAGAGATAAAGAACATAAACTCTTTTAAATTTGTGGCTGCTGCCATTGGCTATGAAGTCCAAAGACAGATCGAAGCGTATGAAGATGGTGTGTATGAGCAAGAAGTACATCAGGAAACACGTCTTTGGAATGTAGATGAAGGTGTAACAAAGTCTATGAGAGGAAAAGAAGAAGCTGCGGATTACCGTTATTTTCCGGACCCGGATCTGCGTCCGCTTATCGTGACGGATGAGATGATAACCGAAGCAAAGATCATGCCGGAGCTTCCGGATGCGAAAGCAAAACGGTATGTGGAAGAGCTTGGTATCAAATCTTATGATGCCCATGTGATCACTTCGGATAAGGAGATGGCTTACTACTTTGAAGAGATGTTGGAAAATGGGGCAGTGCCTAAGACAGCTGTTACGTGGTTGACCTCTGAACTTCTTGGGCGTTTAAATAAAGCAGGTCTCACGATAGAAGATTCACTTGTAGATGCCAAAACACTGGGTAAACTGGTTTCTAAAATTACTGACAGTACTATCTCAGGATCAGGCGCCAAAGAGATCCTTGATCATATGATGGAAAATGAGAGTCGTGACATTGATGGACTCATTGATGAACTGGGACTTGCACAGGTGAGCGATGATGGCGCTATCTTGACTATTATCGATGAGATATTGGCTGCTAACCCAGAGAAGGTAGAAGAGTATAAAGGTGGTAAAGACAAACTCTTTGGTTTTTTTGTCGGGCAAACGATGAAAGCAAGTAAAGGGTCTGCGAATCCTGCTAAGGTCAATGAGTTACTGAAGCAGAGACTAGGGTAAACGTCGTCCCATCCATGGGATGAACCATGGATGAGCATTTTGGGAGGTAGGAACATATGCATGATATCATAGTGAAACTCTCGCACAAGATAGACAGTTCTGTACGCTACCAAAAGATAAAATCTTTTTTCCGTTCACTTCTTGAAGATATAAACTACCCCTATAAAAAGTACTTTGATGCGTTTATGATCATGCTCATTGTGCTTTCTATTTCTATACTTATTTTGAGTAAAACAGATAAAATCCCTGAGTGGCTTGTAGAATTCGATCTCTATTTTGTAACAAGTATCTTTGCTGTGGAGTATCTGCTAAGGTTGTGGATCAGCCATGATATCCATAAATATCTTGTCTCTTCAGCTTCTGACTCCAGTAGATCTGAACGATACTGGACGATTTTCAAATCTAAATTAGGCTATATGATGTCCCTCCCTGCACTTATCGATCTTATAGCTATTTTCCCGAAATTTAGAATTTTGCGGCTGTTAAAACTTTATCATTATATGCATGGGGCATCGAGCCTTTTTAATGCATTGCTTAAAAAACGTTTTGAATTTGTCTTTTTGGGTTATATGCTTTTGGGCGTAACTTTTACCTTTGGCTCTATATTTTATCTGCTTGAATTTGGTATTAATAAGTCATTAGAATCTTACCTGGATGCTATATATTGGGCATTAGTGACCATCTCTACAGTAGGTTATGGTGATATCGCTCCTGTGACTGAACTAGGAAAAGTGGTCTCTATGTTTGGTATCATTTTTGGTATCGCTATGATCTCTTTTGTGACTTCTGTGATGGTTTCTGCTTTTTCTGAACGATTTAGTGAACTGCGTAATCAGGACAGTATCAGTCATGTGCATAAAATGCATAATGTTGTCATTATCAATGGATATGGACATTTGGGAACAACCATCGCAAAAAAACTAAAAATACATAAAATGTATGAGCCTGTTATCATTGAAAATGATGAAAAGAAAGCGAATAAAGCACAACAAGATGGCTATCAAGTGATACATGCAGATGGTTCATCTGCAAAGATGGTGAAAACATTGTATGAAAGAGGGAATATCGTAGCGATGCTGACATTAAGCAGTTCAGATATCAATAATATCTACTTTATACTCAATGCAAAAAGTATAGAGGCTCAGTCCATCGTGTATGCACGTATGAATCAAATTGAATTGCGTCCACAGTATGAAGCGACTAAAGTAGATGGTCTGATCGAGCCTTATGATGTGATCGATACAAGGGCTTTTCATTATTTGAAAAAACACAGTGAAGAGGAGAAGAAAAGTATTTCCTTTTTTGGTTATACCCATAAGAGCAGCCATATCTGTAAAATGCTTAAAGAAGAAGGGATAGAAGTAACGATCTATGAGATCGGAAATGAAAGTTATGAAGCAGCCAAAGATGACGGTTTTACCAATGTTATCCTTATCGATCAAAAAAGCAGTGAAACTCCGGACATAAAGGATGGGGTTGCAGTGTGTGCGATGAATGATGAAGCTTTAAATGTCTACTACAGTATTACCCTGCGTGCAAATGGATTTGTGGATGAAATAGTGGCACTCTCTGATACGAAAGAAGACAATAGAAAATTGCTTTTAGCAGGGGTGAGCAAAATATTTGATATGTATGATGAAAGTGCCTCGCAGTTTGTAGAAATGATTGAAAATAATGTAAAAAGGGTACAGAAATGAAAATAGCCATTATTGGTGCAGGAAAATGGGGACAGGCATTGTACCATGCGTATAGCCAAAATAATGATGTTGTGATCTCTTCTCGTCATACTAAAGCGTTAGAAAACTTTGTGCCTATGAGTGAAGCTTTAAAGTGTGAGTATCTGGTCATAGCCATCCCCGCACAGTTTGTTCGAGGATGGATGGAAGAGAATTTTGTGGACCATGGACAAAAGATACTTGTTGCAGCCAAGGGGATAGAAACCAGTACAGGTGCATTTCTCAATGAAGTCTACGGATCATTCGTGTCAGCAGACAGACTTGCGTTTATCTCAGGTCCTTCTTTTGCGGCGGAAGTGCAAAAATCGCTTCCAACCGCACTGATTATCAGTTCCACAAATCATGCATTGGCACAAGCCTATGCGGATGCACTGCCAAAATTTATCAAAGGGTATGTAAGCAGAGATGTGGTTGGTGCAGAAGTGTCCGGAGCCTATAAAAATGTGATTGCAATAGCAGGCGGGGTATGTGACGGCTTGGGTCTTGGACATAATGCCCGTGCTGCACTTATATCAAGAGGTCTGGTAGAAATGACACGTTTTGGAGAAGCTTTCGGTGCAAAGAATGAAACGTTTCTTTCCTTGGGCGGAGCAGGGGATCTCTTTCTTACAGCCAGTTCCACACTCTCAAGGAATTACAGAGTGGGATTAGGACTGGCCAAGGGTAAGGATATGGATGAGATACTCAGTGAGCTTGGAGAAGTGGCAGAAGGTGTACCTACAGCCAAAGCATTGCATAAAATAGCCACTGACAAAAAGATTTATCTTCCTATTGCATCAGAAGTATATGCTATGATATATGAAAATAAAGATCCTCTGGAAAGTGTGAAAGATTTGTTAGGCTAAAATATAAAAATGAGATAAAGGAACTAATTCATGCATAATAAATTTATATTATTTATTGCACTGTTTTTATTTATTTCTGTTAATGCTGATGAAATAGTTCTGCCAACACATGAAATACGCTTTTTCGGTCAAAAACATTTTGACGAGTCTGATTTACAGGATGCCTTGGGTGTTGATACCAGAAGTTTTTTTGCATTTTGGAAAGATGGAACACCTCGTCTCAAAGACAAATTGAGACCTACTTTAGAAGCTTCTTTAAAAAGTTTTTATGTATCAGAAGGTTTTTATGATGCAAACTTTACCATTAAGGAGAACAACACAACTATCACAGTTACTATCAGTGAAAATGAACCGGTAAAGATCAGAGATATCAATATTTCAAGCAATTATGAGATATCTTCTTTGGTAAAATTGAAAAAAGGCGCTATCTTCCGTGCCAAAGAATTCATATCAATCAAAAATGACATCATAAAGCGTTTGCTTAAAAAAGGGTACTGTAGTTACGACTTGGATACAAAAGCCTATGTGGATTTGGATAAGCATATAGTTGATGTACGATATAAACTGGATAAAGGCGGTGTGTGTACGTTTGGTAAATTGACCACTTCAGGGTTAAAAACCATTGATGAAGAGGTAGTTAAATCACGGGTAATGGCTTCTGAGGGGGAGAGGTTCAGTACAGTATTGATCAGTGAGACCCTAGACAGACTTTACGGATTGAGTGCTTTTGACAGTGTACATATCAATGTAGATAGAAAATTTTACAATGTAGTACCTGTGGATATTGAATTCATAGAAATGGAGAAGCCATATCATCTAGAAGCAGGTGTCGGTTATGATACCTATGTCGGTGCACGCGTTAAGGGTGAGATCATCAGAAATAATTTTCTGGGCAATGCACAGCAGCTGAAATTCCAAGCTTCGTTGTCGCAGAGAGAACAATTGGCAATATTGAGCTATTTCAAACCGACATTTTTGAATATTATGGAATATAACATTGATTTGGGAAGCAGTCTTGGGTATTCAAATCTCGAATTTGAAGGTTTCAGGGAAAAAAAGGCCTTTGCCAAATTGTTTTTGGAACATGAAGTGATGAAGTTCAGACTCAGAGCCGGGGTTGCTTTGGAAAATATTGAGATTACAGCCTTGGATAATGTGCAAACACTGCAACAGGCGTTCAATGAGGGAACCTTCAATCTTTTTTATCCGTATGTGGATTTTGTCTATGATGCGAGAGATTCCAAGTTAAATCCACAATACGGTTATTACCTTTCAGCCTACACGGAATTCGGACTCTCTCAGGATGAAGAATCTTCTGTCTACTACAAATCATTGTTCGAAGGCCGTATTATCCATACCTTCTCCGACCTTACACTTGCAGCAGTGGGAAAAGTAGGCATAGTAGATGTAGAAACAGAGCAAGGTCTTCCTGAATCAAAGTACTTCTTTGGCGGAGGTTCATTTTCCAACCGTGCTTATGGATTTAGAGAAATCGGTGTGATCATTTCACCTACTGAATACAGTAACAACGGAGCTGCAACGATGGCCAACCTCTCTTTGGAGGCAGACTATCCTGTCTGGGGTGATGTATATGGTGCGGTTTTTACGGACAATACGATGCTTACAGAAGAGAGTTATGATTTTACGGGAGAGATTATCAGTTCAGCAGGTGTAGGTGTAAGATATATGACACCTATCGGACCTTTTAAAATGGATGTGGGATTCAATGTCAATGATCCTTCACAGTATGGGATACTTTTTCAAATAGGACAGTCATTTTGAAACATTTATTATTATACGGTCCAATTCTATGGCTGAGAAAAGTTGTAGTATATCTTTTGATAACGGCTATTATACTCGGACTTTCACTTTACTTTGTTGCCAACTCCCCGTTTGTTATCAAAAAACTTGCGGATGCATATGCACCTGATTATAATATTTCCTACAGTCGTATATATGGTAATGTACTTACAGGTCTAGAGATAGAGGATTTGGCCTATAATGATGATTCCCTGGCTAAACATATAACGCTGAAATGGAATCCAAATGGGCTGATGAAGAAAAAAATCATTGTCAGCAGCCTTCAGATAGAAAAAGCCAATGTTGATACGATCAAAATGTTTATCGCTTCTTTCTCTTCTACAGAAAATAATGAAAGCAATGAAAGCAGTACATCTGAGCCTTTGGATATAGGTGTAAGTGTGCATCATGCATCACTGAGTCTTGAACCTTTTGATGAACAGGGGATAGGTATTTCAAGTGCAAAGTTAAATGCAAGGGGTATAGCATATGCAAGTGGCAATGTAAATATCGCTAAGTTAGTTTTGAAAGTAGATTCGAATGTAACAAATCTTTTAGTAAATGCTAAGGTCAAAAAGAACGCTTTAGAGGGTCAGGTGCGGCTTACCCCTGCAAAAGCGCTTTTTGAACTTTATGCATTGCCGGTGAGAAAAGAAGCGGTTGGAGATATAGTGATTGGGGTAACTGCTTCAGAAAAACAGGTCGTGGCAGACGTAGATACAGAGATGAAACAATTGCTAAAAAGTGAAAAAGATGGTTTTAATCTGGACATAGAGCGTTTGCAATCTCATGTGGTGTATGACCTTAGTAGTAAGAGGCTGACAGCAGACTCCAAAATAATTCTCAGTACACCCTATGCAAAAGATATTGTTGCGACCAATCTCTTTACCATGGATGATAATATATCTTACAGTGGTAATATTCAGGCGAAACAGATCATAGGAGTGGATGCAAAATTTGTAAAGCCATTGAACCATTTGGTACTTCAGTATACAGGAAATATCCAAAGCATTAAAGCAGACATACAGGCTGACAATCTGCAGGGAACGTTCGTCTCTGATGATTTCAAAAAAGCAAAACTTCATCTGGAAACACTTGAAGCCATACAGCTAGGTGAACTCGTACAGCTTCCTGCCGAACTGAATCAGACCAAAGCAAATATTGTGATCAATGTACCGATCATTTTTGACACGAATGCATCCATTATCGCAGAAGCAAAGATACATTCAAATGTGATCAATGTGGATTCAAATGTTAGCTACGATAAGCGTTTGAAAGTCAAAGCTATTGCGAACATTCCCGAAGAATCACTGTTAAGACCTTACAGTAAAGAGTTGAAATGGGACAGTTTAATTCCTATCATGGCAGAGGCACAGCTTACAGATGAGGGTGCAGATCTAAGCCTAAAAGCAGGTACTTTGTCAACGAATCTCCATTATACTTTGGAGAGTAAAAAAGTTGATGGTAAAATGGTGTTGGGTGGATTACAGGCTGATATATCAGGAATGGCTGAAGAAAAAATAAATATCAATACCAAAATAAACTCTATGGCCTCTTTGGTGAAAAGTGTTAACACTATTTATACATTGACTGACGTACCTTCTGTAAAAGGCAGTGCAGATATCGTTGTTGAGATTACTAAACTCAAAAAAATAGCTATGATCATTAAATCACCTGAAATCATCTATGAACCTGATCAGAGGACAGTGCATCAAATCAATGATATAGATTTTGCTTTTGAGATGGAAGGTTCAACTGTACAATTAAAGCGTTATTCTCTCAGTTATGCCAAACAAAAACTTTTTTCTACCAAGCCTTCAACTGTTTCATTCGAAGATGATGTTTTGACTATTTCACCTCTTTGGCTGAATGACCAATTGCAAATTACAGGAGAGTACAATACAAAGATCAAAAAAGGCAATATCAGTACACAGGCAGATAGGCTGGAGACAGAACATGAGATCATTGATCTTGCCAGCGCTGTAGACATTCAAACCTTACTGGATGGGAATAAGACTTCAGTGAAAGGGAAAGTGACTCTTTTAGACGGTGACATACATTATGATTTGAACCAAAAAACATATGCATCCGACAGCGATATCATTATCGTTCAAGATATAAAAGAGAAAAAAGAAAGCCCTTTTATGGATAATCTCAGCGTTATGGTACAGATACAAACAAAAAAACCGCTTGTCTATAAAAAAGGGGATATCAACATCGAAGCCAAAGTAGATATGCAAGTATATAAAGCAGAATATTCTGAGTTGATGTTGTTGGGATCAGTCGAAATTCTTGAAGGAGGAAGTTACACTTTTGAAAATAAGAAATTTGTATTTGATCAAAGTTATGTGTATTTTACAGGTAATCCAAATAAGCCGCTGATTGAAGCAAGTCTCAAATACAGATCGCTGAAGCATCTTATTACCATTGCGGTAACCGGTACAGCAGATATGCCGAAAATTAAATTTTCCTCCAAGCCAAGTTTGACCAAAGAGCAGATATTGTCGATCATACTGTTCGGTTCAGAAGGGGGTGCCGGAGTAAAGAGCGGTGAGGATATGATGAAAATGATGGGCGGTGCTATGGCAAAATCAGCACTTTCAAACTTAGGTGTAGAACTTGATTATCTGGCATTGGGTGCAGAAGGTAGTGTGGAAGTTGGTAAAAAGTTAACAGATGATATGACCATCATCTATATCAATGATACCGTTCCGACAGTAAAGCTCAAATACCAACATGGAAAACGTACGGAGAGTGTTTTTGGAGTGAGTGAAGAGTCCCAATCCTATGACATTATTTATAAAAGGGATTTTTAGGCATCTTGTTGACTCTATAGTAACATCATATGCCATACAACACTCATTCGGATACAAGATTCATTGTCTATGAAAGTCTGTGTTTAAAGTCCTCATATCCGAAGTCACGTACCACTTCTACAGTGCCATCTGCTTTTTGTATGGCAATAGAGGGAAGCTTCACCCCATTAAAGGTAGTGGCTTTGACCATGGTATAGTGCATTTGGTCCTCAAATACGACCTTGTCGCCAATGCTCAGTGGTGTGTCAAAACTATAATCTCCCATGATATCACCTGCCAGACAGGTATTTCCTGCCAGACGATAAGTGTGTGCCTTTTCTCCGGCTTCTCCTGAATTACGTACATCTGCGCGGTAGGGCATGATGATCGTGTCAGGCATATGGGCTTCTGCAGAAGAGTCCAGGATCGCGATATCCATACCATTGTGGACAATATCAAGTACGGTAGTGACTAGTGTACCTGTCTCCCATCCTATAGCTTCCCCTGGTTCAAGATAGACTTCTACCTCATATCTCTTTTTAAAGTCCCTAATAAGCTCTATAAGCTTCTGTGTATCATATCCTTCACGTGTGATATGATGTCCACCACCAAAGTTTATCCATTTCATTTTCGGTATGTATGGGCCAAATTTCTCCTCAAAGTTTTTGAGTACATTTTCCAATGCATCACTCCCTTGCTCGCAAAGTGCATGAAAATGCAAGCCATCACAATCGTCTAAAATAGAATCATCCATATTTTGTACTGTTGTACCGAGTCTGGAGTAGAGTCCACAAGGGTTGTATATCTCTTTGGGTGATTCTGAATATTCCGGATTCACACGCAGTCCCAATGAGAGTTTTGGATTGATCTTTTTCGCTTGCGAAGCAAATCGATGGAATTGGGCAGGGGAATTAAATACCAAATGATGTGATATCTTGGCTATTTCATCGATCTCCTCTTCTTTAAATGCAGGAGAGTAGGTATGGACTTCTTTAGAAAATGTTTCATCAGCAAGTTTCGCTTCATGTAGACCACTGGCACAGCAGCCATCAAGATAAGGCTTGATAAGTGGAAAACTTTTCCACAAAGCATACCCTTTGAGTGCAAGTAATACTTTAGCGCCACTCTGTTTTTTAATATCTGAGATAAGTGTAAGATTTTTTAGCAGTTTTTCTTCTTCGAGCAGCCAACAAGGAGAAGGTAAAGTATATTGTGTATTTTTCATGGGAAATTATAACAATAGAATCCAAAATATTTTGTTATAATGGAGCAAATATTTTGCTTAGATTAAGAAGGAGATGTATTATTATGGGTGCAAGGGAAAATGAAAAGCGTAGCGAGAGCTTAAGATTTGACGGCAAGGAGATCCAACTGGCTGTTAAAATGTTAAAAAAATTAGAAACGACGATCGATATTATTTATTATCTTATGGAGAATGAGAATCAACAAGCTTTTGTGCTCATGCTTTTGACAGCGAAAGATGTAGATCTAAGTACTTTATTGGATAAAGAGAAGCGTGAAACCGATATTTTACTTGAGATAGATAAAGAAGAATCGCTCTATGTGATGCTTTGTCAAGATACCAAGGTAGATGGCGGATATCGGTTTGCAGAAAGACTTATTAGAAATATCGAGTTAGATAAGGGTACAGATATTTATTGTACTGAAGTAGAAGTAAGAGCTACACATTACACTCCTAAACAAGTCATACTAAAACTACTCGAAACGTTTGTAAAAAGTAAAGCGTCGAATAAGTCTAATGAAATTGTTTTCAGAAGTTTACAATAATTAGTAGGTTTTAAGGGATTTTACAGTAAAATCCCGTCCAAATATACCGCAGTAATGCAGGTAAAAATATATTAAGGATGATTCGGAATGAAAAGAACATACCAACCTCATAGTACACCAAGAAAAAGAACACACGGATTTAGAACAAGAATGAAAACTAAAAATGGTAGAAAAGTAATTTCTGCAAGAAGAGCTAAGGGTAGAAAAAGACTAGCTGTATAATACTTCTGGTATAAAACCATCAGTTCTATAAAACATTTTACTAGGATTAAGACCAGTAAAGAGTTCAATGTGGTGTATAAGCACGCCACAAAAACATGGCATACACCTTATTTTGTACTTTTCTTCAAAAAGAGTGATGAGTATAAAGTAGGTTTTGTAGCCTCTAAGAAAATTGGAAATGCAGTTCATCGAAACAGAGCAAAACGTTTGTTAAGAGCACATTTCATCGAAAATATAAACCTCTTATCTCAAGGTTGTTACGTATTGGTTGCAAAACCTGCACTTATTGAAGAAAACTATTCTGTGACTCGTAAAGCGTATCTACATGCACTTAAGAAGTGTACTGCAACATAATTTAACACATATAACACTATACTATCATTGAGATATTATAAAAGGCATAATTTTGGAACAACAAGATTTAAATAAACGACTTCTTCTGGCACTGGCACTTTCTTTCTTTGTATTTATAGGATATAGCTATTTTTTCCCTGCTGCAAAACCTACACAAACCACAGAACAAACAACAAATACAGCACATCAAACGCCTACAGTAGATAAAGCAAACGTACCTACACCAAATGCTTCAGCAGCAACAGCGGCAAGTGCACCAGTACAAATGGCATCAACGGGTTTGATCTCTGTGAAGTCTGATAACTTTATTATGAGTGTGGATGAATACGGACGTATCTCTCAAGTTGAACTTTTAGAAGCGAAGTATCATGATGAAGATGGTAACAATCTGAAAATTTTAGGTGTGAATGAAGTGAAGCCATTGGAAGTAAGATTTTCAGATGCACAATTGAATGAAGAAGCATTTAAAACACCTTATGTAACCAGTGGAAGTAAAACGATAGATGTGAGTAAAGGTCCTCAGACAGTGACTTTAACACAAACACTCTCTTCTGTGACAGTGACAAAAAAGATCACTTTTAAGCCTACAGGAGAGTATGATGTAACCGTGACAACTTCTGCACCAACACCATACTTCATCACACCAGGACACAGACCTGTAGCGGATCAGTCTATGTATATGCTTGTAAGAGGTGCCTTAATAAAGGGGTCGGATAATATCATCAACACTATAGAAGACGGTGATGCTGAAGGGTATGAAAAGTTCCAAAATGCAAAAATAGCTTCTGCTTTTGACAGATATGTCGCTTCAATGTTCTTTGACTTCGATAAAGGCATGAATGTTTCTATCTTAAAAGAGGCCAATGGTGATCCTCTTATCTTTGTTCAGGGAGCTGATACATTAGAGCTAAATGCCTATATCGGACCTAAAGAGGAGAAAATACTCAGTGCGATTCATCCAGAGCTTACAGATGCCATTGAATTTGGATGGTTCTCATTTCTTGCAAAACCATTTTTCAAAGTATTACTTTGGATCAATGACTATGTGGGTAACTGGGGATGGGCGATCATCCTCTTTACTTTACTTGTAAAGTTTGTTTTATTCCCTCTTTCATACAAAGGTATGATGTCTATGAACAAACTGAAAGATCTGGCACCTAAAATGAAAGAGATCAAAGAGAAGTATAAAGGTGATCCTGCAAAAATGAATGTACAGATGATGGAAATGTATAAGAAACACGGTGCAAACCCTATGGGTGGATGTTTACCGCTTATTCTACAGATTCCTGTTTTCTTTGCGCTTTACCGTGTACTTTTAAATGCAGATGAGTTGCAAGGTGCGGGATGGATACTTTGGATAGACAATCTTGCCGTGATGGACCCTTATTTTGTACTTCCTGTCTTAATGGGTGCTTCTATGTGGTTCCAGCAAAAGATCACTCCAAGCAACTTTACTGATCCATTACAGGAAAAGATCTTTAAGTGGTTCCCTGTGATCATGACGGTGTTCTTTGTTTATTTCCCATCTGGTCTTGTATTGTACTGGTTAGTGAACAACTTGTTTACGATCGCACAGCAATACTTTATCAACCATATGTATAAAAAACAAAAGGCGTTGGCAGTGGCAGCGCACAAGAAAACAAAGGACTAGGTCATGAAAAAGGTTGAAGCAGCAACATTGGAAGAAGCCTATCAAAAAGCTTCTCAAATGTTGGGCTGCTCTGTTTCTGAACTTCAGTCTGAAGTGATACAGCATCCTTCTAAAGGTCTCTTCGGCCTTTTGAAAAAAAATGCGATCATCGTAGCAACATGTAAAAAAACTGCTTCAAAGCATGCAAAAAGTGAAGTGAAAAAAGAAGCACTTGATGTGCCAACTGCGGAAGAGAGTGTTGCTTCTGAAATTATCGCAACCGTCAAAGAAGAACAAACTACACTAAGTACACTTGCAGAACCTGAGATTGAAAAAGATGCTATTGTAGATAGCTTCTTTGAAGTAGATCATTATAAAGATGAAGTGGAAGTATTTGAAGATGATACGGTTGTCTATGATGAGTTGGCACTGATGATAGAAGATCAGCTTAAAGAGCTGCTTTCTCACTCTTGTTTTGATATAGATGTGGTTGAAGTAGATGTCAGAGACAATACAGCACTGATCTTTATAGATGGTAATGATGCGGCACTTTTAATAGGCAAAGAAGGGTATCGTTATAATGCGCTCTCTTATATGCTTTTTAATTGGTTACATGCGAAATATGAACTGTTTATCAAGCTTGAGATCGCAGAATTTTTAACGACACAACAAGAGATGATACGCAATTATATTAAGCCTGTTATTGAAAATGTTGAAAAACAGGGAAAAGGTAAAACACGTTTCCTTGATGGTATTTTGGTACAAATAGCACTTGAACAGCTAAGAGAAAGATTCCCCGATAAATATGTGGCAGTCAAGACAGGCAGGGAAGGTAAAAAATTTGTTGTCATAAACGAATTTAACAACAATAAGACCAATGTATAACACTATAACTGCTATTGCCACTGCACATGGTGTCTCTTCCATCTCTATTATCAGAGTGAGTGGAGATGCTGCATTGGAGATAGCACATAAAATATCTCATTTAGAAAACATTATCCCAAGACACGCACATCTCACATCCCTTTATAATTTTAACAATGAACTGATAGACCATGCGATCATGATATACTTTGCTGCACCGCACAGCTTTACAGGTGAAGAGATCGTAGAGTTTCAGTGTCATGGAGGAATGATCGTTGCGCAGGAGATACTTGATACTATCACTTCTTATGGCGTAAGACTTGCTGAACCAGGTGAGTTTTCTAAGCGTGCATTTCTCAATGGTAAGATCGATCTTACAGAGGCAGAGGCCATTTCAAAACTGATAGAAGCCAAAAGTGTAGATGCAGCGAAGATATTGGCTAAACAGATGAAAGGTGAACTTAAAACCTTTGTGGATGAGAGCAGGGATGCACTTTTAAGATCTTTGGCGTACTCTGAAGTCATGATCGATTATGCTGAAGAAGATATCCCTGATGACATTATGAGCAGTATACGTACACAGTTGGATGGACTTACAGAACAGATAGAACAGATCGTCGAAGCGAGTCACAGACGAAGAGGGTTGATAGAAGGTTTTAAGGTAGCGATCGTAGGGAAACCCAATGTAGGTAAAAGTTCTCTACTGAATGCCTTGCTTTCGTATGACAGGGCCATTGTCAGTGATATTGCAGGAACGACCAGAGATACGATCGAAGAGCAGGTACGTATAGGTTCCCATATCATACGATTGGTAGATACAGCAGGGATTCGTGAATCAGATGATACGATAGAAAAGATAGGGATAGAACGTTCACTTTCATCCGTGAAGGATGCTGATGTTATTGTTGCACTTTTTGACAGTTCATGTCCATTTGACGAGGAAGATGCAAAGATACTTTCTATTCTTGAAGCAGTAGAAGATAAACATATTGTTGTTGCTCTAAACAAATCAGATCTTGATAGGGTATTTGATATCACGAAACTTCACTCCTATGACGTATTGGAAGTCAGTGCCAAAAAGGCTTTTGTGAAACTTACAGAAAGACTTGAATGCCTTTTTGATAGCATCGGAGAGGGAGAAGAGCTTATGTTGATCTCTTCTAGGCAGATCGAAGCCGTCAATAAAGCAAAATCTTCTATAGAAGAAGCAAAAGTACCTTTAATGAATGGTGAGTTAGAGTTTTTTTCTTATCATTTGCAAGAAGCAGTCAAGTCTATCTCATCCATCTCTAAACCTTATGACTCTGAAGAGATACTGGACAAAATGTTCGGTGAATTCTGCTTAGGAAAATAAGATGCAGAGTGTTGAATATTTGAATGACCTGGAAAATATGGAGCTTTATATGATTTTAGCTGTGTCTGTTTTTACGATTTGGTTTATCTTTAACACGATCAAGTATTACAAAGGTCAAAAAAGAAAAGTAAAGCAGCTGCATCGATTTGCCAAAGAGGGTGAAATTGAGGCACAACACTCTTTGGCACATAGATATCGTAAGGGGCATGCTGTCAAAAAAAGTTGTCAAAAGGCAGCCTTCTGGTACCAAAAGGCTGCCTTTTCTGGTGATGATGATGCAAAAAGTTTTTTAGAAAAGATACGTGAAAAGAAGCGTTGTTAATAGACGATAGTAAAGTTAATTGTGTATAATGTCAAAATTATCAATGAAGGTATAAAATGTTTAAACTAGGCACTATAATTATAATGTCGCTGATGGCAATGTCTTTATTTACAGGATGTGTACAGAGAGATATACATCTCTCCAAAAATAAAAATTTTTGGGCTAACTCAAGTAGCGTAGATGATGTCAATATGTCTGATGATAATCTTACAGAATCTGAAATGATGATCAGGGAAGATGGTGAAGAGAATAAAATGGCACGTATTGCATTCCCTGAATCAGAGTATTATCGTTTGGCTAGAACAGGTAAAGGAACGATCAAGGGTACCATTTATGTGAAAGATTACTATGATAAACGTGTATTGGGGGCAAGTACACGACTCTACTTAAATCCGATCACAAGTTATTCTGAGCAGTGGTATCAAGAGAGTTATTTAGGCGGGTATAAGATGCAGGAAGCAGATCCCAGACTCTTTAATTATTTAAAATTCACGGCTTCAGATAAGAATGGAAAATTTGCATTTTACGGTGTGCCTTCGGGAAGTTATTATCTTATAGGCACGGTGAAATGTGGAGAAGAGTGTGGTTATGAAAGTATGAAAAATATACGTATAGCAACTCAAGTGAGTGTACGTGGAAATCAAATCGTGGAACAAGATTTGACCAGATCAGTCGAATAAACCCACTCTTTGCTTATCCTTTTGGATAAGCTTCTTCCAATGCTTTGTAGAGACCATCTGGCGTCACATCTTCATTTTCTTCAAGTACACGTTGCATCGCAACGTTATCTTCCTCACCATTCCATATTTTGATGTAGGTACCCTCTTTATACCCATGGTCCTGTCTGAACTGGTTTAAGATATTTTTTCCCACATACAGTTTATACAATGCATCTATATTGAGTCCGGACTGTACGGCCACATCGATAAATGCTTCCATAAATTTTTCTGTAGGTTCATCACAGAAAATAGTTTTCATCAAGTGTTCAACCACTTCGATCTGTGCATAATAATCTTTTGTAGTAGGCGTGATCTCAGCAGAAAAAGTTTGAAAGTTAGGCAATGCATTGATATTTTCGGCTAACGATTCTATGGTCCCAAGATTTTGCATTTTATAGTCTTCCAGTCCCTGTGACATGATGAAGTGCCATATATCTACAGCTTCTATTTGAATGTTTGCATAATCAGGCTCAGCAGCTATGTTTTTCCAGTGTTTCCAAGGGTAAGACTCTATAAGTTCTGCGCACTCCAAATAAGTACAACGTTTCCAGTCAATGAGTTTACCGTTTTTAGTGGTACCTTTTTCCCAACCTTCACCGTTTGTTGCATCATTGAGTTCTTGTTGTAGCAGAAGCATCTGTAAAATCTTATCCATTTATAGCCTTTTTTATTAAATTGAAACATAAAATGAACAAAGTCCATTTTATTATGCTAACGCTAAGTTTTACGATTCAGCATTTAGTGCTTCACATGCACTGTATGTTAATCCTTGTCTTTAGCAGAAAGCTCAAGTGACTGGTCACTTTTCGTAGTGGAATATTCTACCTTTTTATCACTTATTTAGTACTTTTTGAGTAAAATATGGCTCTTATTTTACCTCCTAAAAGGACAGATATATGTCACAACCTATTGAAGATTTAGATGAAGTTTTAAAAAATCACAAACTCAGCAAAGAAGAGTACCAAGATATTTTGCGTATCTTAGACGGTCGTCACCCAAATATCGTAGAAATAGGTATTTTTTCTGCAATGTGGTCAGAGCACTGTTCATATAAGTCAAGTACAAAATACCTTAGAGGTTTCCCTACAGAGGCACCATGGGTCATCCAGGGACCAGGTGAAAATGCTGGTGTCATCGATATAGGTGAAGGTATGGCGGCTGTCTTTAAAATGGAAAGTCATAACCACCCGTCATTCATAGAACCTTTTCAGGGTGCAGCGACAGGTGTAGGTGGTATACTCAGGGATATCTTTACCATGGGAGCAAGACCGGTGGCAAACCTTAATGCCTTGCGTTTTGGTACAGTGAATGGTGACAGTGACATTGCCAAATATCAAAGACACCTTGTTCGCGGCGTAGTAGACGGTATCGGATCTTACGGTAACTGTATGGGTGTTCCTACTATCGGTGGTGAAGTGAGTTTTGATGAGAGTTACAATGGGAACATTCTTGTGAATGCCTTTTCTCTTGGACTGGTAAAATCAGATGAGATCTTTTTAGGTGTTGCATCTGGTATAGGTAACTCTGTCATGTATGTAGGTTCTAAAACAGGTCGTGATGGTCTTGGTGGTGCCGTCATGAGTTCTGACAGTTTTACTGAAGAGTCTAAATCACTCCGTCCAACAGTACAAGTTGGGGATCCATTTACAGAGAAACTTCTTCTTGAAGCATGTTTGGAACTCTTCAAGACAGACCATGTAGTAGGTATCCAAGATATGGGTGCAGCAGGGCTTACGTCTTCAGCGTTCGAAATGGCTGGTAAAACAGGTGCAGGTCTTATCATGCACTTAGACAAAGTACCTGCAAGAGAAGAAGGAATGATGCCTTATGACTTCATGCTCTCTGAGTCTCAGGAACGTATGCTCATTTGTGCGAAAAAGGGAAGTGAGCAGGCTATCATCGATATCTTTGAAAAATGGGAATTGGATGTAGCTGTGATCGGTGAAGTAACAGATACTGCACGTATGGAATTGATGTGGCATGGTGAAAAGTGTGCAGATATGCCTATCGCGCCAGTGAGTGAAGAAGCACCAGTACTTGACAGACCGGTAGCAAGACCTGCGTACTTAGATGAAGTGAATGCCAAATCTGTAGAGAGCTACCCAGCAGTGGATGATCAGGAAGCCTATGAAACACTGCTTTCAAATATCGAAATTTCAGATAAAGCCTGGGTATACAATCAGTATGATTCTATGGTGCAGACGAATACAACAAAAGGGCCAGGAAGTCTGGATGCCTCTTCTATCCGCATCAAAGAAAATGGAAAAGCTTTGGCGATGAGTTCTGACTGTAACCCTCGTTACTGTTACATCGACCCTAAAAAGGGTGCGGCACTTGCAGTGGTTGAGTCTGGACGTAATGTTGCAATGTCTGGGGCTAGACCACTTTCTATCACGGACTGTCTAAACTATGGTAACCCGGAAAATCCGGAAGTCATGTGGCAGTTCGCACAGGGTTGTGAAGGTATCAAAGAGGCATGTTTGGAACTGAATACTCCGGTTGTCAGTGGAAACGTATCTCTCTATAATGAAACGAATGGTGTATCTGTATTCCCTACACCTGCTATAGCCATGGTAGGACTCAACGATGATGAAAACAAGGTACTGCCTTCTGCATTCCAGGAAGAGGGAAGTCAAATCCTTCTTGTGGGTGAGACAAATGGTGAGTTTGGCGGTTCATTGTACATCAAAGCATTGCATGGTGAAACAGCCGGTTCTTTACCGACATTTGACTATAAAGAAGAACTTTCACTTTGGGATCTTGTCATTGAAGCGAACAAAAAAGGACTTTTAAAGTCTGCAAAAGACGTGAATGTAGGTGGGTTGGCCATCGCACTCTCTAAAATGGCAGCAGTGTCTAACAAAGGTGTAGTAGCTGAAATCGCATTGGACGATAGCAAAAATATTTTTGATGAGTCACAAAGCAGAGCACTTTTAGAAGTTTCTAAAGAAAATGTAGAAGCTGTGGTTCGTATAGCTATGGACCTCGGTATTAAAGTGACGAACATTGGTACGGTTGGCGGAGAGAGAGTGAAGGTGAATGATGTGGAACTTTCTTTGGAGAAAGTAAAAGATATCTACTTCAATACGTTTGCTCGTACGATTGAGCAGGATCTGTAAAATACTTTTATTGTAGTTTGGAGTTCCTTTCTACTTTTTTTAGAAAAAAGTAGAGCAAAAAAGCGTCACTTTTCAAGTGTGCTTCGCTGTTACGGCGCGTGCTTCGCAATATGCGCGCCTTCACATCGGCACACTCAGTGAAAAGTGACATAAAAATGTAAAGAAAAGTTTGAAAGAGAGAATAATGAGAGCACTAATATCTGTAAGTGACAAAAGCGGTGTAGAGAACTTTGCCAAAGAGTTGGTAGCGTTAGGTTATGAGATCATCTCAACGGGTGGTACATATAAAAAACTTCAAGATGCTGGTATTGCAGTGATCGAAGCAAATGAAGTAACAAAGTTTCCTGAGTGTTTTGAGGGAAGAGTGAAGACACTTAACCCATATATCCATGGTGGTATCTTACACAGAAGAGACAAACAGTCTCACTTAGATCAGGCAAAAGAGCTTGGTGTTGAAGGTATTGACCTTGTATGTGTGAATCTTTATCCATTTAAAGCAACGATTGAAAAGACTGATGATTTTGAAGAGATCATTGAGAACATTGACATCGGTGGGCCAGCGATGGTAAGAAGTGCTGCGAAGAACTTTAACGATGTGCTTATCGTGACGGATGCCGGTGATTATGATGCGGTACTGACTGCACTTGAGAATAAAGAAGATACACTTGAATTCAGACGTGGACTTATGATCAAAGCTTTTGAACATACAGCTGCGTATGATTCAATGATAGCAAACTACATGAACGGCCGTTTTAACGATGGATTTGGTGAGTATCAGTTCATTACAGGTAAAAAATCATTTCAAACACGTTATGGTGAGAATCCACACCAAAAAGGTGCACTCTATGAGTTTGACAATCACTTCACGCAAAACTTCAAACAGGTTAAAGGTGAAGCAAGTTTTAACAACATCAATGATGTGAACGGCGCATTGAAGATCGCTTCAAGTTTTGGTGATGAAAATGCTGTATGTATCGTAAAACATGGAAATCCTTGTGGTTTTGCCATTAAAGGTACACTTTTAGAATCCTATACAGAAGCACTTAAATGTGACCCTGTATCTGCATTTGGTGGAGTAGTTGCAGTTAATGGTGTGGTAACCAAAGAACTTGCAGTGAAAATGAATGAAATTTTCCTCGAAGTGGTTATGGCAGCAGATTTTGAACCAGACGCTTTAGAAGTGTTTGAAAAGAAAAAACGTCTTAAACTATTTGCCCAAGGTGGTACGAAGCTTGTGATGTCAAATGACACACATGATTTTAAACATGTAGATGGCGGGTTTGTTTATCAGAATGCAGACTGTATCTGTGACGGTGAAGTACACAATGCACAGAAAAAATCAGAACTGACTGCCACAGAGCAAGAGATGAAAGACCTGGAGATCGCATGGAAAGTCGCAGGTCTTACGAAGTCCAACTGTGTGGTCTATGTAAAAGACTCCGCGATGGTCGCTGTAGGTATGGGTATGACAAGCCGTGTAGATGCTGCTCAGTGTGCCCTTAAAAAAGCCAAAGAGATGGATCTTGATGTATCTGGTGCAGCGATGGCATCTGAAGCCTTCTTCCCGTTCCGTGACAGTATCGATGCAGCAGCAGCAGCGGGTGTAAAAGCCATTATCGAGCCTGGCGGAAGTATCAGAGATGATGAAGTCATCGAAGCTGCCAATGAACATGGTATCTCTCTTTACTTTACAACAGTAAGACACTTTTTACATTAATCTTTATGGCAGTATGTTATTTACATACTGCCTTTTTTATTTATTTTCTCCCCTTTTTTAATCTTCCCAAAAACACTATAATACATCATTACATCACTAGGAATAACCATGGATAAATTACTCATCATATGGAGCACTGCCGAGATAGAAGTGGCCA
>Ga0210119_1000034_pt1 | contig 31167 bp, 26 predicted proteins | sample China_Bullhead_C_2_FD_184859 | JGI IMG/M metagenome (GOLD analysis project Ga0210119, IMG submission 184859) | Wetland microbial communities from San Francisco Bay, California, USA, that impact long-term carbon sequestration -... | ecosystem: Environmental > Aquatic > Marine > Wetlands ... | reverse complement strand
AATCCTTGCGGGTGAAACTTTTGATCTGCCTGCGTGCCCTTTTATCAGGACGCTTCATCGGTCCGTACATCTTGCTGGCAGCCTCCAGCCGTTTCTGCTCCCGGGTCGCGTGGCGCTGCTGTACGCTGGACTCGGTCTCCTCATAAAGCAATTGCGCTTCCTTGGCGGGCCCTCTTTTAGCCGCCAGACCCTGGACAATTACTATGAACTCAAGCTCGCCGCGCCTGATCCGCAACTCGTCACCTGGTTGCACCATCCTTGCAGGTTTTATTCGGGCCCCGTTAATATGGACCTTGCCCCCTGTAACCGCCTGGGCCGCCATGGAACGGGTCTTGAAAAATCTTGCCGCCCACAGCCATTTATCGATTCGCACTTTATCTTCTGCCATTTCATTTTTCGCCGCCGGCACTATCAAAACACTATTAAAGAGTCTACCCTGAAACGGAACTGTCCCGTTCCTCAATCAACTGCTTGAGGGTCAGCGACAGCTTGGCCGGGTTTGTGTCCATCTTGGCCATGCAGCAATGGGCACCGGCTTCCATAATTTCTGTCTTAATAGTGGCGTCAGTCAAGACAGAAAGAACAACCCTGATGATTGCATCATACTGAGGGTTCGCCTTTATTCTTGCGAGCACCCCTTTGCAGTTGAATATTGCTTCCTGCCATTCAAGGATAATCGCATCAGGTGCTTCATTATTTAAAATACGGAACACCTCGTCAGCAGTCGTGGCCTGCATAACGTAAAAACCGTCCAGCACCAACTTGCTTTTATTAATATTGCGTGCTGTGTCCGTACCGCCCGCCAGGAGGATTTTCTTCCTGCCCTCCGCCTCTTTTGTTACTGCTTTATCCAACTCGCTGATGAGTTTTTCCAACTGTGCCTTCTGGTTGACACTCAAATCGACAAACTGCAGCCCCATACCGATGCCGCGATGATTGTGCTTAACCATGGCCTGGACCGTCAGATCAAAATTACCCGGCATGGTTGGGATGCCGACCTCGACTATGGCATCATCTTCAAAAGAGCGGCCGGTGTGCAAAAATAGCCCATCTTCGCTGATGTCCAGGGCTTCAACCATGATCTGCTTATTCACCAGGACCTTTTTCTTAAACGTGACCCGCTTTAAATTTCTGGACTCAATGCCCATTCCTTTCTTTGCCCCCGTCTTCATAACGGGTCCATCATGGTTTTTTTTCATTTCAGAAGATTCCGGCCCTTCTCCTGCAGCCGGCCCGGCTTCACTCCCAATTTCTTCAGGCTCTTCAGCCTCATCATCCCCGGCAGAATCAACATCCTCTCCATACCTTCCGGCCATATCCAAAAATTCCGTTCCAGATTGCCGCATGTTTTTCCCTGTTTTTCCTTCCGACCGGCCTGCGGCGGCAGATGATGATATTTCTTTTGGGGGGCTTGGTTTTCTGATGCTCAAAACTGATGCGCAGCCTGGGCACTTGAATTTGACCACATCAGATGTAATCTTATCCGGATCGAATTTAAGCTTTGCCTTGCATTTTGGGCAAACGACCTTCATTTTCGTAGTCACTGTTCACTCCATTATTATATCATTGAATGCAAATTGGCGCGCGCTTCAGATCAAATTGTATCTTTGGAGGCTACAATAACAAAAAACTTTTCAAATGGATACCCATGATGTCTAATGATTAAAAAAATTTTGCCATGATACTCAGGATTATATCACATCTGCAATTCTGCCATGTCTCGTTCTTTTAGGGACTCTTGAAAAACAAAACTGACCTGTTTCATGCTTTCTGCCCATATACATAATTCGGGTGACGGTTTCATTGAAATCGTTGATGTGCTTAATGAATAGCGCTGTTATAACTGGTTCCACAGTTGACAGCGCAGCGTCAAACCAGTATAAGGGGTGCCGCATAATTTATAATCGCATAGAATAATAAGGATACGTGCTCATGAAACTTGGAATAATCGGTCTGCCCGGAGCCGGCAAATCAACCCTCTTTGAGGCCATGACAAAAATAGTACTGGATGAGACGGCCCACAAACCGGAAGACCGCCTTGGGACCATCAAAGTCCCTGATGAAAGAGTCGACCGTTTAAGTACCATGTACAGTCCCCAAAAGACAATCTATGCCCAGGTTGAATACCTGCTGCCATATATACCAATGCAAAAACCTGGACAGAAAGGCGACGAAACAGCCTGGACCGCCGTGAGGACCTGCGATGCCCTGATCCACGTTGTCCGTAACTTCAAGGGATTTGGCGAGGAAGCTGCAACACCGCTGCAGGATTTTGCCAAAATAAATGAAGAAATGATCTTTGCTGACTTGCTGGTCGTCGAAAAACGTCTCGAGCGTTTGGGGCTCGACCAGAAAAGAGGCAAAAAGCCTGATCCGGAAGAACTCAGGTTGTTGGCGCAATGCAGGGAAATACTGGAAAAGGAAAAACCTCTGCGCCATAATCCTGAACTGGCAGCTGCGCCCCAACTCAGGGGTTTCACCTTTCTCTCCGGCAAACCCATGCTCATCCTCTTTAACAACGAGGATGATGAAAAAGCAATGCCGATGATCGGAAATACTTTAGCCGATGAGAAATCTTTTGCCATCCGCGGCAGATTGGAACATGAACTGGTTCAGATGGATGCGGGCGAGGCCAAGGAATACTTAGCTGCATATAATATCTCCACCTCGGCCATGGACAGAATGATTTTTCTCTCATACGAATTACTGGGTTTAATTTCATTCTTTACAGTAGGCCCTGATGAGGTTCGGGCCTGGACCATCAAAAAAGACACACCGGCTGTTGAGGCTGCTGAAGTTATCCATTCCGACATAAAAAAGGGTTTTATCCGGGCGGAGGTCGTTGCCTATAAGGACCTCATGGAGGCTGGTTCTTACAAGGATGCACGCCAGAAGGGCACAGTCCGGCTTGAAGGCAAGACCTATGGAGTCCAGGATGGTGATATCATAGAATTCAGGTTCAATGTATGAAACAGAAGTCAGGAGTCAGAAGTCAGGAGTTAAAATAAAACGGAACTCTTATAAGCGGGATAGTCACGAATAGCTTTTACGGTTCTTTGTGCCTTTGTGCCTCTGTGCCTCTGTGCCTTTAACCTTTTCCATTCTGCATTTTGAATTCTGAATTCTGAATTACTCGCTGCGCAGTGCATCAACCGGCTTTAGAGCAGCAGCCCGGCGGGCAGGTAAAACTCCTGCAAGCAAACCTATACCGGCAGCAAGCAATTCAGCCGCAATTATATAGGTCCAGGAAATATGCGTGGGCAGAGCCGGTACCAGAAAGCCAAGCAGCCAGGCGCCGCCAACCCCCAGCACCAGGCCAGCAAGCCCGCCCATAGAGGCAAGAATCACTGCCTCTCCCAGGAAAATCCCCAGGATCTGATTCTTTTCCGAACCAAGTGCCCGCAGCAAGCCTATCTCGTTGGTTCTTTCATTAACGGCAATAGTCATAATCGTAAGGATACCAACGCCGCCGACCAACAAAGATATCCCTCCTAGGCCACCGACCGCCAGGGTCAGAATATTCAATATCTTTCCTAATACTTCCAGCATCTTCTCCTGGGTGGTAATGGTAAAATCCTCAGTCCCGTGACGGGCGATTAAAATCTTTTTTATCTGGTCGGAAACATCCTCTGCTGAACTGCCCTCTTTATAGAGTACATCTATTTCCATGAGGCTTTCCCGGTTGAACATGGCAAGGGCTTTTGCAGTAGGTATCCACACGGCATCATCCAGATCAAAACCAAGCATCTGTCCCTTGGATTCCATGGAACCTATGACCCTGAACCTTTCTGAGCCGATACGAATCCATTTGCCCAATACCTGGCCTGTGCCGAACAACTCATCCTTTACTTTACTGCCCAGAACTGCAAATGATCGTGCCGCACGCGGAGGATCATCCGGCAGAAAAGTTCCGGTAGCCATTTGAAGTTTGAAAACCTCGGGTGCTGCAGGATCAATTCCATAGACTGTTGTTCTTCTTTGTTTCTTACCGACCTTAACCGCCGCATTACCCTGTACAACGGCAACAACATCTACCACTTGCGGAATTTTTTTGAGTGCCTGGCCGTCCTCGATACTTAAAGGCCTGACATTACTTATCAAGGCCCCGGAAACACCATGTGTGGTTACCCTGCCGGGGTTGACACCGATGAGATTGGTGCCGAACTGGGTGAATTCAGCCAGCATGAAACGATGTAACCCTTCACCAAGCGAGGTGAGCAGCACTACAGAACCAATGCCCACCGCAATACCCAATGCTGTAAGAAAACTGCGCATACGTTGTGAGCGCACAGCATTGGTCGTCAGTTGGATAAAGTCCTGTATGTGCATATTTCCTCTCTTCACTACCTCTGAATCCGTGAGCAGTTTGAACCCCGGTTTCAGGAATCCTACCTACGCGATAATGCTAAAGCCGGTTCCAATAATGAAGCACGCCGTGCCGGCAGCACTCCGAAAATTATTCCTGTGCCCAGGGCCAAACCAGAGGCCATGACCGGTGACCAGGGTGCAAGCGCCAAATTATATTCCGGCAAGAATCCGGCCAACAATTTCATTGCACTATAGGCCAGGAGGAATCCAAGAAATGCTCCAGTAATTGACAGGAGTGCCGACTCTGTCAAAAAAAGTCCCATGATCTGTGTTCGCGGTGCTCCCAGGGCTTTGAGCAGACCGATCTCCGAGTGCCGGTTGGAGACTGCCACCAACATTATATTCATGATCATGATGCCGGCCACTACCAGGCTTATGGCTGCGATACCACCGACTGTCAAGGTAAGTGCTCTGAAAATTTTGTCAAAGGTAGCAAGGATCGCATCCTGGGTTATAACTGTTATGTCATCCTCTCCCTCGTGCCGGGCCCGGATAATAGAAAGTATTGCCTTTTTGGCGCGTCCAATGGCATCTTCATTGGATGCTTCAACCACTATACGAAACAGAGAAACTTTATTGAAAAGCGATTGTGCGGTTGCCACCGGAATTATGACCACTTCGCCCATATCTTCTCCCAGTGACACCCCGGTATCAGCCAGAACACCAATTACCCGAAAACGGCGGTCACCGATCCTGAGCCATTTTCCGAGGGCCTGCTGGTTACCGAAGAGTTCCTTTCTGCCCTTTGATCCGATAACACAGACATTCCCACCACGATCCAAGTCACCAGGCGGCAGAAATCTGCCTTGATTCATTTCCAAATGGCGTATTTCAAGGAGATCAGAGCTCGAACCGAGCACGACCATCTCCCTTTCAAGCTGTTTAACAGAAACCGGTGCTGAACCGGCTATTATTGGCGCCACACGGCGTATAGCTGTCGATTGTGTCAGGGCAATGGCATCATCAAGGGTGAGATCGCGGGGCGTTTCCCCCAGCAGCGGAGGCGGTCCACCAATGGTTTCAGAACGGCCTGGGATGACTATGAGGAGATTGGTACCCAGGGAGGCGAACTGGTCAATGACATATCGCCTGCCACTGTCGCCAAGAGAGATGAGAAGAATAACGGAGGAGACGCCGATGGCCATGGCAAGCAGCGTCAGGATGGTGCGGCCGCGGCTGGCTGTTGTTGCCTGCATGCTGAAAAATACAATGTCCCTGGCCTGCATTACTCACTCCTTCTGATGATTGAAGGATCTAATTTCTATGCAGCTGTAATTGCCCTAACTCTGGGTCGCAGTATCCCCTTCAATACGTCCGTCCACCATTTTAATCCTGCGTTTGGCGCGCTCCCCCAGTTCGGGATCATGGGTCACCATAATCAGAGTGATGCCCTGACTGTTTAATTCCTCAAGGATATCTACCACGTCATTTCCCGATGCCCGATCAAGGTTACCGGTGGGTTCATCGGCCAGGATTACGGTGGGTTTCATGATGGTAGCACGGGCAATTGCGACCCGCTGCCGCTGTCCCCCTGAAAGCTGGTCAGGGCGGTGGTGGACTCTGTCCCCTATGCCAAAAGATTCGAGTGTTTCCAGGACGCGTTTTTTTCTTTCAGTTTTGTCAACACCGGCCAAAACAAGAGGCAACTCGACATTCTGTTCGGCAGTAAGGCGTGGAACCAGGTGGAAAAACTGAAAAACAAAACCGATCTTGTGGCGCCTGACATTTGCCTGTTTTTTATCATCCAGACTGGTTGTCATAATGTTATCAAGCTCGTAGGTACCTCCGTCCGGCCTGTCCAGAAGCCCCAATATATTTAACAGGGTAGATTTACCGGAACCTGATGGACCCATGATCGCTATATATTCTCCCCCAGAAGCAGAGAAATCAACGTCACGGAGGGCATGGACTTCTTCCTCACCCACCAGAAATACTCTTTCAATATGCTGGAGCTTTATCATTATTCTTCGGAGATTTTTACCCGGACGCCATCTTCCAGGCCGGGCCGATCGGTGGATATAACTAGGGATTCACCTTCCTGCAGACCTTCTGTCACCTGGGTATAATCCCAGTTTGACAAGCCTGTGCGGACCGATTTTTCGTGCAGACGTTGATCATGGGGCTGATATACATAGACCAGGCTGTTATCAAGCAGGGCTTGGGTTGGAATGCGCAGCACATCCTCCTCAACTGCAATAATGATCTCCACGTCTGCACTGTAACCGGCCAGGAAATTTTCCCCATCTTCACTGTTAGTAAATTCAACCTCGACATCTACAGTCCGTGCCTGTTTTTCCAGATCGAGCACATAAGGGTCGATGCGGCGCACCCGGGCCGGAAAATGTTTATCGCCGAATGCGTCCATGATCACCCTGGCCTCCATGTTAACCTTGACCGCCGCAGCATCAACTTCGTCAATCGGGGCAACAACATAAAAACATGAGGTATCCAGAAGTTCAATCGTTGGGGGTGTAGGTATCCCGGGGGGAGAAGGTGTAACGTATTCGTTCAGTTCACCGTTGATCTTGGCGATAATCCCGTCAAACGGTGCTACCAGCATGGTGCGCTCCAAATTGGCTTTAATAACGCTCACCCGGGCCCGGCTGGCTGCGACTTCGGTAACTGCCGCGTCATAAGCTGCCTGCCTTACCTTGGCTTCGGTTATGATCTTATCGGCATCCTGGTCGGATATGGCATTGTCCTGGATAAGCTTCTGCATACGCTCAGCTTCCCGGCTCGCTATTTCAGCCTGCAGCCGAGAAACTGCCGCCATTGCTTCACTTGCCATTATTTCTTTGCCCGCCAGGGCAGCCTGTGCCTTAAGGTCATTATTCCACAGCTCCAGCAGCAGCTGACCTTCCTTGACCACATCACCTTCATCAACAGTGAGAACGCTGATCTGACCGCCGGTAGCAGGAGACAGATTTGCCTTGCGGCAGGCATTGAGCGTCCCCGCCCTAGTGTTGGCAACAATTTTTTCAACGGTGCCAAGGGTTACCTGCACCACTGACACCTCAATCTCCTTGGGGCGCATTTTATACCAGGCAAATACGCCGGCAAGAAGGATAAGGAGCAGGATAATGAACCAGCGTAAACTGTGTCGAGGCATGTATCCTCCTTTCCAGGGGAAGAGGGGTAGGAGCTGTAACAAAAAGGTATAAGTTAATAATGTATCAAAAGTATCATGATGTCAATGAGTTAAATACGAGAGCTGATTAACAGCATTCAATCACCGCATCCTTTCTCTTGATCCATGTCTGGATGATGTAGAAGGCACAGCCGACCCCAGGAGTAACACTGATTGCAGCTGTCGGACAGTTTGCGGCACAGGCCCCGCATTCCATACAGGCATCTTGGTCGACAATGCGTGCTTTGGGATTCTCCACCTTAAAAACCGTGTGCGGACAGACAATTCCACACATACCGCAGCCGATGCATTTTTCCACATCAAGCTCCAAGGTTGTGACATTATTTAGATATCTGAAATTCTGCATTTTAAAGTACCTCATAAGCCATGATTCACATGTTGTCCCCAGATATTTTCTGAAGTGTTCCCCGCACGGATATTTAATGAAACGAAATTACTGTCATGAATGTACCGGTTCAGCTTACAAATGGGGCTGCCACCCAGGCAATTATCACAGTTACAACTGCAATAATCTGGATGGGAATACCCTGCCGCATTTCTTTTTCCACCCCTGAAGGCGAAGTAAAAGGAGTAGCACCGGTAAAATTCATAGCCGCATAGGAACTCACCGCCGTGGTTAAAAGAAGCAGGATGAATGATTCCAGGCGGGTAACACTAGCACCCAGGGAAAAAGTTACGAAAATACCGGCAACCAGACCTGTAAGTATGCCTTTTATATAAAACTGGCGCATGGGAAGCCATGGTAGCAAAATCGGGACAAAAACCGCACCGGCTACTATTCCGAACAGGTAGGCAACAGCTCCATTTAACCCCCGGAACCATGCTGCTGAAAAAGAAAAAATATTCGGACTGATCCCGGAGAGTATAAATACGGCAAGCAGAATTATCAGAGAAGGTTTTACGATCAGAGACAGCTCCACAGGTATGAGAACTGTTCTCTCAGCAATAGAAAAGGTAAGTTGCCGCATTTCTGTTTCTGCCTTACGGCCGTTATTTAAAAATGCCGGCAAATCTCTTGCCCGGATGGGCCCCCAGGTAACTTTAAAGCCGCAGTCTTTCTTCACAGCTTGGGCGGAAACCCCTGGAGCTCCAAGCTGCGGCAGGATCAATTCCCGATGCGAAACCACCCGGTCCAAACCAACACGTTGTACCTGACGGATGACTTCTTCAGTGGAAAACGTTTTTTTGCCGGCTGCACACCAGACGTTAATGCCACGTGTATCTAAAACCAAAATCCAGGCGTCAGTCGAGTCCAGCTCACGTCGCAGGCTGTCAAAGCTGAGTTTATAATTTGCTGTAACCAGAACCGGGGAATCATTTCCTGGTTTGCCGACAGAATAAAGACCAGGAGCAATCCGGTACCTGTCACGTGAAATACCAAGACGAGCCCGGACCGTGCCTGCAAGATCCTGAAATTTCAACCTCGTTTCTATCTTTGGTATAGCACCAACGGACGTTTCCACAAAATCAGCAACAAAGTGCCACATCCTGTAACCCGGCTTATCAAATGGACTGCTTGGAGGCCCCGGCTTTGGGCCGCAGCATGGTGCATCATCATCTACCGGCCCGGCCATGGGCAAGGTAAGATTCTGCAATACCGGGACACAATCCTTACCTTGATCTTTGCTGCCGCAGCAAGCTGTGTTGCCTGTATCGGCATCGTGTTTGTTTACAAAAAGCTTCTGCATTTCCCGTTCTCTCCATATTTAAATCTGTGGCGATTTGTTAAGGGCATCAACCATCAGGATAAATTTTTCCAGCATTGATTCGTCAAGGCAATAACAGGTCTTGGGCCCTTCGACCTCTCCTTTTATGAAACCGGCATCCTTGAGACATTTAAGGTGCTGACTGACTGTGGATTGGGCCAGAGGCAGTAATTCCACGATATCCCCACAGAGGCAGCGGTCAATTTTTTTCAGATAGTGAATAATCATTACCCTGGCCGGGTGTCCGAGGGCTTTACACATGGCGGCAAAAAGTTCGGCATCATGGGTATGGGCCATTCCGGCCAAAAACTTATTTTTAGATTTCATTTTCCTGTCACACTAAAATGCACCAGATATAAGGATATTAAAAATAGTAATGTTATGAGATACGATCGGATTTCTCTTCAGTATCAACCATTAATCGTGAAATTACGATAAGCGACAATGCCCTTGTTGTCAAGAATACAGATTTTATATCGTTTTTTACCTCAGAACTTCACGTTGGTTCTATCCACTGATAAACGATACATTAATTCCATCTTTTTTATGCGGTCACTAAACTCGTATTTCAAATCTTTATCGCGTAGACATGCGTTTAAATTTCAGTTACATTGAAGCACCGCGCACCTTTGGTTGAAACCACCGGCAAGAAGACATTGCAATAAACTTATGAGAACATTTTGCCCTCTTCGAAATTGACTATTTAAAAATACCATGAGGATCGATTTTATCTTGTTGCAACACCTGTTTCGTTATTTGCTGCTGGCATCCCTTTTCTTCTTGCTGGCAAGTTTTTTCCAGGTGCGCAACTCCTATGGGCAGGAAGCAACTATCTCCGATTTTACGGCAGCAAACTCGGAGGACAACCTGCTGCTCTATCTTACAGTTTCAGACTGGTTCACTGAAGATATGGAAGCTGCCATCCACAACGGCATACCTATAACATTTGTTTTCTCCATTGACCTCTCTGTAAAAAAAAACAAATGGCCCGACAAGAAAATCAGCGAGCATGAATTCAACCATGTCATGGAATATGACAGCCTCAAAAAACAATACCGTATTCATCGCAATGAAAAAGGGGACAGCAAGGTTACCTCCTCTCTAGAGGAAGCCAAGAAACTTATGTCTGAAATCAATGGCTTCAAGGTATTACGTCTTGATGATCTAGATTCCAAGAGATCCTACACTTTAAGGGCAAAAGCGAAACTGGCCCGTAAAACTATGCCCCTTTACGCCCATTACCTGATACCTTTTTCCTCACCCTGGAATTTTGAAACAAAGTGGCAGAAACTAACCCTGCGGCTTGCCTTATGACCAAGGAACCACACGACATAAGAAAGAGGAGGACACGGTATGCAATTATCATCTGCCTGATCCTCATACCTGTTCTGACCTATCTTGAAACGGTTGTCTTCCAGATCGGTGAGATTGCCTTCCCCGTCAGTGGCAATGTTCTTGTTTTCTCCCTGATAAATATCAACATTATCCTGCTGCTGCTTATGGTCTTTTTGGTATTCAGAAACCTGGTACGACTTGTATTTGAACAGCGGCAGATTTCCTTGGGCAAATCACTTAGAACGAGACTGGTCATATCCTTTATTTCACTGTCGCTGATACCCACAATCCTGCTTTTCTTTATAGCTTTGCAGTTTGTTTCCACCAGCATGGATTACTGGTTTAACTCAAATGTTGAAGAGTCACTTGATGAATCATTGAAGGTTGCGCAGGACATTTATCAGAAAAACCGTGGGCGCACCATTGAAACTGGGAATTCCATTGCAGAACAGCTTGCAAGTGCCCGTCTCATGGAACGTGACCCGCAATCCATCCAGCTGTTCCTTTCAGGTCTTCTGAGAGCGCGCAATGTCGACGGGCTTACACTTATCTCAAATCAGCGGCAGGTAATTGCCACTGTAATGAGTGACAAGATAAATTTACAGAGTTTGCCGGAAATCCCAAGAGAACTTTTCCGTTTAACCCTGGCCGGTGAAAAAAACCAGACATCCATACAGAGCGTAGCCTCGGGAGAGATTGTCAGAAGTCTCACCCCGATATTCTTTAAAGAAAAAAGAGATTCCTTTCCACATCTTTTGGTCACTACCGTATTCATTCCTCAGGAACAGCTGCAGCGCATGACAGTCATTTCCAAAGGCATCGAGGGATATCGTCAGCTCATGCTGCTCAAGAATCCTCTGAAAACAAGTTTGCTGGTCATGCTGCTCATTGTAACCCTGCTCATTATTTTCAGCGCGGTCTGGTTCGGTTTTTATATCGCCCAGGGCCTTACCGGCCCCATCGGCAAGCTGGCAATAGCTACGCGCCGAGTTGCCGAAGGTGAACTCGACTTTGTACTGGAGAAGGAATCGGATGATGAGATGGGCCTGCTCGTTGACTCTTTCAACCGGATGACTAGCGATCTGCAGGCCAGCAAGAAACAATTGGAATCAGTTAACCTGGCTCTGCAGCAGAGCAATATTGAACTGGATGAAAGACGACATTATATCGAAACTATCCTCCAGAACGTTCCCGCGGGGGTCATTTCTTTTGATGCGCAAGGCAATGTTACCAGCATTAATAAATTCGCTGAAGACCTCCTGCATATTGATAAAGAGGATTACCTGCACCAGGATTTCCGCACAACTCTCATGCCTCCCCACAGGGATATCGTAGAAAATTTCCTGCAGGAACTTGAGGAGTCAGGAAAACAGACCATACGGCGTCCCCTGCGTTTGTCCCTGGGCAGGGAAACCTTCTCTTTGCTGGTCAATATCACCAAGCTTTATGATGATGGAGCAAACCCGCTGGGAACAGTGCTTGTTTTCGATAACCTCACACAACTGGAAAAGGCCCAGAGAGTTGCAGCCTGGCGTGAGGTTGCCAGACGCATTGCCCATGAAGTAAAAAACCCTCTTACTCCCATCCAGCTTTCAGCACAACGTTTGCGCAAGAAATATCTCTACACTCTGGAATCTGACAAGGAGGTTTTTGATCTCTGCACCCAGACCATTATCAACCAGGTTGAAGAACTTAAAGGGCTTGTGAGTGAATTTTCCAGTTTTGCAAGGATGCCGGTTGTAGAAAAATCTCCTAATGACCTTGTTGCGATGGTCAGGGAAATACTAGTATTTTATGAAGAAAGCCATAGCTATATTACCTTTCGCCAAACAGCAGAGCAGGATATCCCGCGCTTTAATTTCGATCTCAAACAGATGAAACGGGTTTTGATCAACCTGCTGGAAAACTCCATAGCTGTTTTGCAGGGAGGTGGAGTTATAGAAATTGTCCTTTCATATGACAGGGAGAAACAGGTCGTGTTTATGGCCATAAAAGATAATGGCCCGGGAGTCGCAGATGAAGATAAGTTCAGGCTGTTTGAACCCTACTATTCAAAAAAGAAATCCGGCACCGGTTTAGGATTGGCTATTGCCAACACTGTTGTATCTGACCACGGCGGTCAGATACGGGTAACAGATAACAAACCCAGCGGGGCAATTTTTACGGTTGAATTGCCCATGAGCGCTTAATTCAAGTTGTCAGTAACCTTTTTTCGAGATAAACTCGAAAAAATAGGCACAAGGTCAAAGGGTAAAGGGTAAAGAAAAACAATAGGGGGCAAGGGTAAAATATTTTCAAGGAACATTTGTAGGTAGGTTATTTTTCCCCTCGAAACCTTGAAACCTCGAAACCTAAAAATAACAGCCATGCCCAAAAAAATTCTTGTCATTGATGATGAAAAAAGCATCCTGCAATCCCTGGCAGGTATCCTGTCGGATGAAGGATTTATTCCTGTCTGTGTTGATTCCGCAGAAGAAGGTCTTAAACGCCTCAAGTCCGAGATGATTGATCTTGTCCTGCTCGACATCTGGATGCCGGGCATGGACGGTATTGAGGCGTTAAAACAGATTAAAGCAGAATACCCGGAACTTCAGGTTATAATGATCTCAGGGCACGGCACCATCGAGACTGCTGTGCAGGCAACAAAAATTGGCGCTTTCGATTTTATTGAAAAGCCTCTGTCCTATGACAAGATAATCCTTGCCACCAAGAACGGTCTGCGTTTTTCCAGCCTGGAAACCGAAAACCTCATCCTGCGCCAGAAAGCTAACCACAAACCCACCCTCACCGGCAACTCGCTGGCCATAAATACTCTCAAGGAGCAGATTGAAAGAGTTGCACCGACAGATGCCTGGGTTTTGATCCGAGGTGAACACGGCACAGGCAAAGAACTGGTTGCCCAAACTATTCATCGCTTGTCCAATCGAAACAGCAAGCCCATGGTTGAAGTAAATTGCGCTGCCATCCCTGAAGAATTAATTGAAAGTGAACTCTTCGGTCATGAAAAGGGTTCTTTTACCGGAGCCCAGACCAGCAAACGGGGTAAATTTGACCAGGCTGACGGCGGCATGCTCTTCCTTGATGAAATCGGCGACATGAGCATGAAAACCCAGGCAAAGATCCTGCGCATCCTCCAGGAACAGACCTTTGAGCGTGTAGGGGGTAATCAAACTATCCTGGTTGATGTCCGTGTTCTTACCGCGACGAATAAAAACCTCGAAGAAGAAATTGAAGCAGGAAATTTCAGAGCGGATCTTTTCTGGCGTCTCAATGTTGTCCCCATACACATCCCCTTACTCCGGGAACGGGTTGAAGACATTCCCCTGCTGGTGGCCGATTTTGTAGAAGCCCTCAGCCATAAAGGATTGGGGAAAAAATCCTTCACAGATGAAGGAATGTCTGTAATGATGCGCCATACCTGGCCTGGTAATGTTCGTGAACTGCGCAACTTTGTTGAACGGCTTGTTATTATGTGTCCTGATGAAGAGATCAACGCCAAAACCGTAGAGCAATATCTGCACCAGACGTCTCCCTCCCCCTCACCTGAAACTTTGCCGAATAAGTCAGCCCTGGCTCCCTACAGGACACAAAATTTCAAGGAAGCCAAAAGGGAGTTTGAGCGCGAGTACCTCATTGGCAAGCTCCAGACAAACAACGGCAACATTTCCCAGACCGCTGAAAGGCTTGGTATAGAGCGCAGCCATCTGCATAAAAAATTAAAAGCCCTGCACATAGAAGTTTCTGATACTGAATAAGATTCTTTTATGTATCATGCCTCACTTTCCAGCCTGATCTGCTCTCTCAGAAAGTAGTTAATAATGGTTTGAGTTTTGGCTAAGGGTGCTTATGGTATAAGCCTGAAAAGCTCCTCTCTGGATCTGTGATACATCCGTCTTGTTTACGGATTCAGGATAATTGCACTAATATTATGTAAAAACCCGGATACTCGTTTTTTATCAAGAGGAAAGAAACAACAATGAGTGATGACAATACAACAAACCTGCCCTCTCACCAGGATATTGAAAAAGACATCAGTGAATATCTGTCAAAAAAATATGGTGACCGGGTCAAAATAATTGGATTCCATGCCCAGCCTGAACTGGAAATAGACAGCACGATAAGTACTGACAGCCCCGTTGAAAAGAAAATCCCTTACATAGAATTTAATATAAAACCTGAAGAACTATGCGCCTATCTGGATGAATATGTTATCTGCCAGGATGAAGCCAAGGCCATCCTTTCCACTAAGACCTGTACCCACTTCAACCGGATCAGGAATGCAATTGAAAATCCTTTGCAAGCCAAAAGAACCGTCGGACAGATCAAAAACAATGTTCTTCTGATCGGCCCTACAGGTGTAGGCAAAACCTTCCTTATTAAACTGATTGCCAAAAGACTGGGTGTACCCTTTATCAAGGGGGATGCTACAAAGTTCAGTGAAACCGGCTATGTCGGCGGCGATGTTGAAGACCTGGTGCGCGACCTTGTGCGTGAAACCGGAGATGATATTGAAAGTGCCCAATACGGCATTATATATATTGACGAGATCGACAAGATTGCATCTGCGCGCAATGTTATCGGTGCAGATGTCTCCCGTTCTGGTGTTCAACGTGCTCTTCTCAAGCCCATGGAGGAAACCGAAGTTGACCTCAAGGTATCCCATGATCCCATTTCCCAGATCGAGGCTATAGAACATTACAGGGCAACCGGCAAGCGCCAGCGCAGGATGATAAATACGAAAGATATTCTTTTTATCATGAGCGGTGCCTTTACCGAGCTTGAGGATATCATCAAAAAACGCACCCAGAAACAGGCCATTGGTTTTGAAGGAGATATTGCCTCGAAAAAAAAGTCAGGCCGCTACCTGAAACATGTCAAAGCTGAAGATCTTATCGCGTATGGCTTTGAAAGTGAATTCATCGGGCGGCTCCCGGTTATAGCCTGTCTTGAAGAGCTGACTGTTGACGATTTGTACAACATTCTCATGAACCCCAACAGTGCTGTAGTTGTCGGCAAAAAACTTGATTTTCTCGCCTATGGCATCCGGATCCAGTTCAGTGACGAAGCACTCATGGAGATTGCCAGAAAAGCAGCCCAGGAGCAAACCGGAGCCCGTGGCCTTGTGAGTTGTATGGAAAAAACTCTGCTGCCCTTTGAAAAGAAGCTGCCCTCAACAAATATAAAGTATCTTGCAGTCACACAGGAACTGGTGAAAAACCCTCGGCAGGAACTGGCGCGTATTCTGTCTGATAATGATCATCTTGCCTTGCATGAAGACCAGTATCACCGGCTTTTTCAGGAGGAGCGCGTGCGCATTAAGGAATTAATAGTACAAAAAAGGGGGGAATTCCTTGAGGAACATGGTGTCGCGCTCACGCCGGAGCGCATGAGTATTATGGCCAAACAGTGCCAGGATGAAGTGCTCGATATCCGTGACGCCTGTGATATTTTCATTGATTATGTCAAACATATTAAAAAATGCGAAAAAAACATTTCAGCAAAATGCGGTATTCATGTTACTTTCAGCGACGAGGCGATAGACAGGATTCTGGAGCGACAACCGCTAAATCAGGAAGTTATCAAATCGCTTTGTGAAACCTTGGGCACAACCTTTGAGTACGGCCTGGGGCTGCTGGAGCAGAAAAAAGGCGTTGACCATGTTGTTATCCCCGGGGCCGGCATTGATCGGCCTGAGCAATATATAAGCGACCTGGTCCGCGACTTTTTTCAAACGTAACATTTTGCTGACACGTTTTTCTTATTCTTTTATTTAACATGCATTGTTGAGGAGAAAAAATGTTATTTCCTGACTACCGCCCAAGGCGACTCAGAAAAAACGAACCCTTTCGCGCCCTGATCCGGGAAACGCACCTTTTCCCGGCGCAACTTATTTACCCGATTTTCGTCATGCCCGGAAAAAACAAGCAGGAGCAGATTTCTTCCATGCCCGGCGTATATCGTCTTTCCGTGGATCAGCTTGCCAAAGAAGGCAGGGAATGCCTCAAGCTTGGTGTTAACTCTGTCATTCTTTTCGGCCTGCCTGAAAAAAAGGACCCCATGGGATCCGGGGCCCATTTAAAGGATGGGATTATCCAACGCGCCATCCGGGAATTAAAGAACAGTGTACCTGAACTCCTCGTCTTCACCGATGTCTGTCTCTGTGAATATACATCACACGGTCATTGCGGCATTATCATTAAAAACCAGGTTGACAACGACGCCACTCTGGAAATCCTGGCCAAGACAGCTGTTTCCCATGCTGCTGCAGGAGCTGACATGGTGGCCCCCTCAGACATGATGGACGGCCGGATCGGCGAGATCCGGGCCGCCCTGGACGAGGAGAATTTTGAGACTGTCCCGATCATGTCCTATGCTGTCAAATATGCCTCTGCATTTTATGGTCCCTTTCGTGATGCCGCCGACTGTGCCCCTCAGGAGGGTGACAGGCGCAGCTACCAGATGGATCCGGCAAACTCCCTTGAAGCACTGAGGGAAGCGACTCTTGATGTCGAAGAAGGCGCTGATATCCTCATGGTCAAACCGGCTGTAGCCTATCTTGACATAATCTCCAGGCTGAGGGATGAATTCGACCTGCCCATTGCCGCCTATCATGTCAGCGGTGAATATTCCATGATCAAGGCAGCAGGCGCCAAGGGCTGGATTGACGAGGAACGGGTTATGGCCGAAACCCTGCTCAGTATCAGGCGGGCCGGTGCAGAGATCATACTCACATACTTTGCCAAGGATATGGCCCGGCTGCTCCAGGGTTAGTCCGTTTTTCTATTATGTCCAATACTCCAACCATGAATTTTCAGGCATATCTTGCGGATACTTACCGTATCATCAAGGAAGAACCGGTTATCCTTATCCTTGGTGGGGTGGTTGTCCAGCTGTTGACCATTCTTTCCCTGGGAATCCTGGCCGGGCCTTTTTTGGGTGGATATTTTCTTTTGATCATCTATTTTCTGAGAGACAATAAAAAACCTTCGTTTAACGATATATTTTCGGGTCTGCAGCAGTTTGGCAACCTGTTCCCCTTCGTTCTTGTAATTCTCATTATCTTTATCGGTTTCATGCTTTTAGTCCTGCCGGGTTTGCTCTTTGCCACTTGGTGGCTTTATGTTCTGCCCCTGATGGTTGACAGGAAGATATCTTTCAGCGAGGCCATGCGGCTCAGCATGAACAAGGTCAATGAAACAGGTTTTCTCATGCACTTTGTCTTCCTGCTGCTGATATCCGTCATTCCCATGATGCTTCTCAATTTTCTAAGCGCAATGATGCCTTTTCTTTTAGTCCTAAAGATTCTCCTGCCCCCTTTTCAGGCCGGTTGCCTGGCAAGCCTTTATATTGACAAATTCGGCTTGGCTGAAACTAAAGATCTTCACGAGGAGGAAGAAGTTGAAACTGCCCCTGTAGAAGTTCCTGCACCACAAATTGCGGGTGCAACAGAGCAGACAGCAGCGGTTGAGGAAGATACTCCTGCTGCAAATGAAACACCGGATGATTTAAGCAGTAATACAGAAAGGCAGAATCATTCTCATGAAAACGATGATGGGCAGGAGAAAAATTAAGTCGGTTGATTGCCAGCCGAACTTACAGATTTTTATCTATTGAAAAATAAAATGTGGTTTTGCCTTCAGCGCTTGATTCAACCCAGGATTTTCCCTTGTGATGCTCGGCAATTTCCCTGACAATTGCAAGCCCCAACCCTGTTCCGGCAGGCGCTGATGCGTCGCCCTTGCGCTTGAACACCTCAAAAATTGAAGCCATTTCCTGCGGCTGGATTATATCTCCGTCGTTCTGCACACTCAAAATATGGTGGGTGCGTGATGATTCATAGTTCAGGACGATTTCACTCAAACTGCTGCCGCCATATTTAAGGGCATTATCCACCAGGTTCCTGTACGCCCGGAGTATTCCAGTCTGGTCAGCTCGTATCCGCGGTGTACTTAATCCCGCCTCTCTCCATTTAATACGACCTTTCCTGAGCCGGAGGATAAATTCCTCCCTGGTTGTCTGCCAGATCCCTTTAAGGTCCAAGCTCTTGAGATCAAGGGGCGCCTCCTTCGTTGAGATATACACATTAATATCATCTGACAGCGTGACAATCTGTTCGGCACCCTTGACTATTTGCTCAATAAAATTTTCCAGCTTTTCCTTCGACAGGTCTCCATATTTTTTCCTGAGAACCTTAGCTAACCCATGGATTGCAACTGCCGGGTTCTTAAGATCATGGGACACGGTATTGGTGAAGTGCTTGATCATTACCGCCTGTTTTATGAGCTCTTCCTCGGTCTGCTTGCGTTTAAGGATCTGCCACATGCCTTCGATCAGCAGCTGCAGCTGTTTTACATCCTTTTCCCCATAATCCTCACGTTTATTGCCCACGGCTGAAACTGCGACTACCTTTTCCTTATCAAAGAGAGGCACCGCCATGAATCTTGCAATATCCACATGGCCTTCCGGCACTCCCTTCTGCAGGGGAGATGCATTATAATCATTGATAATAACCGGGCACCGTTTTCTGACCGCCTCGCCCCAGACACCGGCCTCGACGATATTAAAAACTATCGGCTTTTCATGAATTTTACATTCGGACATGACACTTTTCGACCAGGAATGTATGGTCATCTGGGATTCCGTATCATTGAGAAATCCCATGAAGCCTATAGCGCTTCCTGTAAGCGGCAGTGAGGCCTCAAGGACAAATTCACACACTTCCTTGATGGGCAGGTCCTGCATTTCATAGAGTGTAAGCAACGCTTCCAAACGCATTTCGTTGAGCTTGATGATTTCCTCAGCCTTTTTCTGCTCAGTGATATCACGGTTGCTGGCACGCCGGCCCAGGAATTTTTTATTATTTCCATGGACCTGCTGACAATAATGGGAGATCCAGCGCTCTTCTCCTGTTCGGGTTATAACGCGAAAATTCAAGTGGCAGACCTTGGAGCTTTGCAGCTCTTCGTCTAAATGTCTGCTGAAATTCTGCTTGTCATCCGGATGGATTATGTCAAGCAACAATGCAGGATTTTCTTCGAATTCCCTGGCACTGTAACCGGTAATTCTCTCGCAGGAAGGTGAGATATAATTGCAGTTGCCCAGTTCATTGATCCAGTATTCCCAGTCATAGGTAAAGTCTGCCACGGTGCGGAATTTTTCTTCGCTTGCCTGCAGAGCCGCTTCAGCCTCTTTGCGGTCAGATATATCGACTGCTATCTGCAAATGTACAACCCTGCCGTCAAACCAGTCTATCGCTCTATCACGGATGGAGTACCATCGGTCATTACTTTTCTGCATTTCCCACAAAATCGTATCCTTGGGCCTGCCTTCCGGGGTAACAAGTCTATTGTTGGTGCAGAAAGGACAGGGGCCCGTCATGCCTGATTGCAGCACCTTCCAGCAGGTTTTCCCGGTAATGTGGCCAAAGAGTTCTTCAGTGTAGAGGTTGGCAAAAATGATTTCATAGGATTGCATGTCAGCCACGTAAACAACAGCCTCCAGGCTGTCGAGAACCTTAAAGAGCTGGTCCTGCTTCTCCCATAACAGCTTTTCTATACTGCGGTGTCCGGCAAGCTCCTGTTCAAGGACCTTTATCTTTTTCTGCAATTCGCTGTATGAGGGTTTGTCTGTCATATAATTCTGCTGAGGGTCAAGACCTCTGCCGGTCAAAGCGTTGTGAAATAAAATGACACTGTCGCTTAGTACTTCGCCACAGTGCTTCATGTAAATGAATATACAATGCTGGAGATGGCCCGACAAACTAATTAAAAAAAACTAAGAACCTTTTTTGTCACTTGTCAAGATTAATTCTTGGCGCTTTTTTGCTGACAGCTTGTACCATAACCCAACAACAAGAAGGGCCCCGCAACCGTCAGCTGCCACATCCCAGGCGCTCACAAAGCGCCCCGGGACAAAGGATTGATGAAACTCGTCACTTACTCCAAACAATATGCACATAACCACGACTATGATACATGTAACAGCACGGTTGGAATCATGGATGAAGGGGTAAAGGCTGTAGAGAAATGTGCCGGCAAGGATGGCGTAGGCAATACCATGCAACAGCTTGTCTACAGCTACAAGCTGGGGCAATTTGACAAAATCGCCTGGCTGGTGGGATAAGTAAAAAATCATCCCCATGATGGCTGCCAAGGGGATAAATCGCAAATAAAGTTTCAAAGTAAAAGCGCTTCAACAGTCAAACAGCATAATTGAATCTCCCCGCGGCAGATAAGCGTAGACTTCGAGCCGCGGAGAATCTCCTGAGGTAAGGATGTAAATTTTATCAGATTCGCTCTTTAACCCCGCAGCAAGGCTACGGGGAATGCACTCGCTGTTCCTGTTCAGGCTAGACCTCTTTGGGGGATTGCTCCTGATCTACATGGACGCTTTCGAGCAATTCAGGCGAATACTTTTTCTTGATACGCTTAATCGCCGCCCTGATCGGATGGGTCGGATAATTTTCAATTGTTTCAATTTTCTTATCTTTATAAGCAGTTATAACAAACTGCCTGTCTTTTATTTCGAAGGTATGAGACCAGTTGATTTCAATGGTTTCAGGATTTTCTTCAAAATCCACGGTCAGAATTTCCTGAGCGGCTGCAACCTGCAGAGCGTCTGAATCCGTCACTTCAAGCAGCCATGCATCCCCGCCTGTGGTGGAAAAAAGAACGAACACCCCTAGCTCATGAACATTCTGCACGCCCTGTGAAGCTGCCTTCTGTATTGTGCTAATGGCATTCTGCAGAGAAATCTGCGTTTTCTGCACTTCAGTAAGGTTACGGCTCACGGTTTGCTGCTTCCCCAGACAACACCGCTTGAACTTTCTACCACTACCGCAGGGACATGTCTCATTCCTGCCTATCTTACCCATTGCAATCTCCTTTTATGAAAAAAACATACTGAAAAATCAATTTATAGCATCTCAGATAATTTTAACCAGTCCACTCAAAAATGGAAATCTTGACTGAACATAAAGGCAAAAAAAATACAATCTCAAATTTTTCTTGTAAGGCAAAGTCTCTCCAGTCACTTTCTAAAAAAGCGGGACACGATGGAAATAATAATGCTGATAATTATCATGGTTGTGATGGGGAAGTAAATTTTCAGGTTGGGCCTGTCAATGACAATATCACCCGGCAGACGCCCAATGGGGAATTTCCCGAGCCATGGCCAGAGAAGCCCCACTGCCAGAAATACCACACCTAACAGGATCAATGTTTTCTGCATGACACACTACACCATTGAGTAAAAGGAATAAAACCTTACCCCTGAGACAACTCCTGCAGTATGCCTTTCACCATATTACCGTCTGCAAATTTGCCGAAATGCTTCATAATGGGAGCCATGGCCTGCATAGGACTTTTGTAGTCAGAAAAATCAATATTTTCATTGATCCAAACCAAGATTTCATCCCGGTTCGCCATTTTAGGCAGGTATGATTCCAGCACATGCAGATACGGTGAATTTTCCTTGTTCTGCAGTTCCAGAATCGTTTTCTCTGATTTTACCAAACCGCGGATAATCCCGAGCAGATCATCATCGCTTATCTCTTCAGGTTTTTTGACCCGAAATGTCTTCTTGCCACTTTCCAGTGTAATGGGCACAGTCAATTTCGGGTATTCGCCCATTACGACACGAATCGTGTCCCGGATATCATTTTTCCTTTGCAGCATGGCATTTTTCAGATCATTTTTGATCTTATCGTGCAGCGATATGCCCATCTCCTGGCTCCAGCCGAATTCTCCTGCGTTCTTTTCTGCCATATATTCTTCCTAAGAATTTTAATGAATCACATAGTATAAAATTTATGTCTCTCTCTTCTGCAAGGCTTTGACATAAAATTTCGTGATATAATCAATAACCATTCTGCGCGCAGAAAACCTGGAACCGCAGATCTTCATAGACTCTTTCATAATGCTGACCCATTCTTGGGATATCTCATGATTTCCTGATTGATAAAAGAGCGGGATGATTTTTTCCTCAAACAGCCGGTATATGGCTTCGGCATCCGTTCTGTCACGGTTTGATTCGGTGCTTTCTTCCCCGAAAGCCCATCCATTCCTGCCATCATAGCCTTCATGCCACCAGCCGTCCAGGATGCTTAAATTGGGCACCCCGTTCAAACCGGCTTTCATTCCGCTGGTGCCACATGCCTCCATGGGCGGCAAAGGATTGTTCAGCCATATATCGACTCCGTGCACCAGATACTGGGCGAACTGCTCACCATAATCTTCGACAAAGGCAATCCTTCCTCCATATTCCGGATCACGGGCTACATTAACAATGCGCTGCAGGATTCTCTTGCCCGGATCATCTGCGGGATGGGCTTTGCCTGCAAAAATAATCTGGATAGGCTGCCAGCGGTCAATCAGAAGTTTTTTGAGCCTCTCCATATCATATAAAATAAGATCTGCTCTCTTATACGTTGTAAAACGCCGGGCAAAGCCAATAGTCAGAACTGTCGGATCCAACAACGTACCTCCCGACATCATGAGGGAAGGATTAAGCCGATCGTCGATCCAACGGCGCCTGGCCCGCTCACGGATTGCATCAATCAGCTTGATCTTCAACCACATGTGGGTATCCCAGAGCTCTTTGTCAGGAATCTCGTCAACCAGCTCCCAGATATAGGGATTGTTATGCTCATCCAGCCAGTCCGGACCCAGATATTTATTGAAGAGCAGCAACATCTTCGGTTCAATCCAGGTTGGCACATGCACACCGTTGGTAACATAATCGATGGGAACCTTATCCTCATCAACGCCCGGCCATAGATTCTTCCACATTTTGCGGGCCACCTCGCCATGCCTCCTGCTCACGCCGTTGAGATGACCTGCCATACGCAATACAAAGGCGGTCATGTTAAAACCGCTTTGGGGTTCATCAGGATGGACACCCAACTGCAGAAATGTATCATGTTGCAAACCGAGTGTTGAGCAATAATCCTGGAAATATTTTCCCATCAGTTCAAAGGGAAAAACATCATGCCCAGCCTTCACAGGAGTATGCGTTGAGAAAATAGTCGTGTCTCCCACAGTTTGGCGCGCTTCGTCAAAACTGTGTCCGGCCTCGACCTTGTCCCTGATCCTTTCAAGCAGGGCAAAGGCTGCATGGCCTTCATTCAGATGCAGGATGGAATGTTTGATCCCAAGATGCTCCAGCACCTCCATGCCCCCTATGCCTAAGACTATCTCCTGCCGCAATCTCTGCTCGATGTCTCCGGCATAAAGCCTTGATGATATTGACCTGTTCCAGGGATCGTTTATTTCGATATCGGTGTCAAGCAGATAGAGTGGCACCCTGCCCACGTCAACCTTCCATACACTGACATAAATCGGCGGCTCGATAAATGGCACCTTGACCACCACCTGCTCCCCATTTGTGTCCAACACTCTGTTGATGGGGGCTGCCTCACGATCCAGGGGTTGATCGAAATTTTCCTGCCAGCCGTCTTCGCGTATACGCTGCAGGACATAGCCTTCCGGATACATGAAGCCCACAGCCACAAGCGGCACCTGCAGGTCGCTGCACTCTTTGATGAAATCCCCGGCCAGGAAACCGAGCCCACCTGCGTAAAAAGGCAGGGAATGGTGCAAACCGTATTCCGCCGAAAAATAGGCAATACCAGGAGTGTCCCGCTCGCACACAGTGCTCAGCATAGAGCATAAACCTTTTTCGAGATACTTGTGAAACTGGGAGAGCACCAAATCATAATGCCTGAGAAAATCCGGATCTTTTGCGGCCTCAGCAAGTCTTTCCGGAGGAAGCTCCTTCAGTGTTTTATCCGGGTTGTGCAGGTTCTCTTTCCAGGCCTGCCGGTTCAGGGACTTGAATACCATGCGGGCTGCAGGATGCCAGCTCCACCACAGGTTTTCAGCCATCTCCCCCAAACCAAGCAACCGGTCCGGAAGATTGGGAAACTCCTTCCTTATCCTGTCCATAGTGTCGTCGGTCACAATCAAGCTCCACTCTCATTATGGCTGCACTTCAAATAGATCCTGTTTCAATCGTTTATTTTAATTTACACGCATATATGACACATATGCAACCGATACTCATGTTCCTACACCTGTTTCTTGCACTGAAGCAATGCAAACCGGCAACTTTTAACTGTTCCGACCATGATAATAAAGTATAGTTGACGTCTGGAAACTAATATATACTATAACAAAGGAAAGAAATATGACTGCCATTACTATCCGGCCTATCGGAATCCTGCATTGCGATTTAAAAAAAAGAGAAGAGACTCCCAAAAACTTTGATGAATCAGAGCATGCGGGAACCATTGAAATTTTCCCGGAATTCCGTGAGGGTCTTCAGGGCATTTGGAAGGGGGATACAATTGTTGTGCTCTTCTGGTTGGACAGGGCCGACCGCACTATTCTGCGGGTTCATCCCCGCGGTGACACTTCAAAACCAAAGCGCGGCATTTTCTCTACTCGAAGCCCGGTCAGGCCGAACCCGATCGCAGTTTCAGAGCTGTTGGTCGAAGATATACATGACAATATACTGACGGTCAGGGGCCTGGATATACTTGATTCCACCCCGGTGATTGATATAAAAAGAAAAATATCTCCTGATACAATGAAATGATTACCATCAGGACAAATCTGCTTTATAAACCATAAAAAAGGGGCACCCGATCTCGGGTGCCCCTTTTTTATGTCAGGAAAGAATTCTGAGCTACATGAAGAAATTAGCTCCAGGGATTGATTCTTTCAGTCACTTTCCATTTATTATCAACCATCTCAAGAAGGATAATAGTATCATTAGCCGCGATGGTCTTGTCGCCGTCCTCCTGTTTCATTATGTAACTGCCGGACACGGTAACCTTGATAATTTTTTTAGGTTCATCATTGATATAGGCTTCTTTCTCGCCAACAACATCTATCTGCAAATTGGAAAAATCAAAAGTAGCATGCTGCAGTTTATCGAGTTCACCTGCGACTTTTTCCTCACCAATTCTTCTGTCTACTGCAGCTGCAACAAAAGGCTGTTCATCTGTAACATAAAAGTCAACAAGAGATTTATCAACCATGGTCTCGTGCTTAGCAATGAAATCCTGGATCAAGATCGTTGGTGCCTGGACCTGGGCAGAACCTGTGGAGGAACCACCACAATTGATGATACTGCCAACCAAAAACAGCGCTAAAACAGAATACATAAAAACTTTTGTAAATTTAACTGTGTCGCTCTTTTCCACTTCATACTCCTTTTTGACCTGAATTTAAGACAATTGACCATTCTTGGCCATAAATTATCAACTGAGAATTACTAATAAACTTTATAATTATAGTAATAGTAAGCACTATGACAGAAAATACTATCGGGGAAACCCCTGAAATGAGGCTTCGCAATACCTTGTTTTGCAGGTACAAATAAATCTAAACAACCAATGAGGACAGAATTTCAATACACTGATGAATACTTGTAATGGCGCTGTTCATCTCATAAAGTTTAGGTATCTTTTTTTCTTCTGCCCTTGCTCACCTCTTTCACTACTGCGATTCTGCCCCAGGGTTTTCCATCATTATCCAGTAAAGTTTCACTGGTCCACCTGTATTGCTTGCCGTTAGTGTGTTTTATTATTACTGACCCCTTTTTCCCTGTTTTAAAATTCTTGCGAAGAAACTCCCGCCACTCTTTTTTATTGCGAATAAATTTCTCGCATTTTATGAGCGACTCTTGGATAGAAATTTCTGTATATTCTGTGTCTTCCTGACCAAATAATTGCCGCATCTTTTTATTGGTGAAATAGGTGTTTGCATATACACCCGGTTCAACCTGTTTTGTAATGCCAATTGCATATTGGTTGTTATCCAATGAAATTTTAAGCAGCATGCTGAGTTCCTGGGACTTCGTTGTATCACGAATTGTGCAGGTCATGCCATCGTATTGCCCCTCCTTGATCTTTGGTATGAACCAACCGGACTGGTATGCCATACGGCTACCTGGAGTAATGACTTTGATGCTTTCATAAAAAAGGGGGGCGAGTGATTTCTTGGCCTGCATATACTTTTTTGCAAATTCCGTCAGGTCTGCTTCAGGAAATATATCTTTCCCACCAATAATATTGACACCCATCAATTGTTCTGAAGGGATACCGGCTATAACGGACATGAACCGATTGGCGAAAAATATTGTGTCATCACTATCAGTGACAAGCACACCGGATTGAAGGTTCTGCACGATGTTTTCGTAAAAGTTTTTGGTCTCTGCCAGCTCCCTTTCTATACGCTGATGATCCATCACATAGTATGTAAGTTCAGCGATTAGTTTTTCAACACCCTCTTTTGGTTCAGGCTGTTCTTTCTTCTCAGGATCAATATTTTTATGAATCTTGCGGCCTACAGCAAGAAATTCCTCAAAGGGACCATACAGTATATTGGCTATCTGGTTCTGCAATTCAAGCGAAGCAGTCTTGGAACCGCCCATAACGGCAGACACATAGGATTGGGTGATTCCTAGCTTCTCGGCTATTTCTGCCTGGGAACCGCCTTGTTTCTTGTATTTTTTATAAAAGTGCTTGGCCGCCAGCTTGAAAATATCCTGTAAATCACTGCCCATTTCCCATCTCCCAGTTTTAGTAATTACCCAACCAATTCTATATATACTAAATGTATATATTACGCATTATATTAAACTTTAAATTATATTGATAGAAATATATTATTTTTTTAATTGACACATTATTGCAAATATTATTAAGCAATTATTTATAACTATTTCCTTAGGGGGTTGTACGACATTTAGTTTTAAAACTTCTACGACGGGAGCGACTCCATTGCTAGAGGTTTTTCTGGCAATGCCACAGACATTGAAGGTGATGCCATTCCCATAAACAATTCTTAAACCTGATAAATAAAAATACTCCAGGAAATACGACGGGTGGGCGATTGATTTATATATAAAATAGTTTTTATATATTTAGAAAGATTAATAATTATCCACATACACATCTTGCTCCAGTGTCCTGGATGCCGTGAGGCCCCGGGAGCCCCGAGAAGTTCCCACGGTTTAGGTGCACTGGAGCCCAATCCCTTCGTAATCGAAAAATGTAGTGATGTGTCAGCCCCCCCTTCAGTTAATTCTGAGGTTTTTGGGTCCTTTTTGTTGGAAACTGGGTTTTGATAGCTGCTATTAATCATCACTAGCGATCCCATCCAAAAAGTTAACATTGCCAGTGCACACCTTAACTGGTAATTTTTCATTTTAGATTCAACAATGTGGCAAGCAATGCGAAGTTCGCGCCTCCTACTCCTTACTACCACATTGTGACACAAGAGATAGTTGACTGTTTTACATTTCAGACATATTGTTTAATCATAGAATATTATAGAAAAAGTCGAACCATTTGAGAAGATGGGGCGGAAAGCCTCAGGTCTTTTAAAAGATAGCTGGGTTACCTATAAAAGGTGATTCAGCTTTTTTATTTTGAAAAGTATATTTCATTTTAGAAGAAGGAGAAAAGCCATGAATATTAATAATAAAGACACAGCAGTACTATTAACCGACGTGCAGAACGACTTCCTTAGTGAGAAAGGTGTAACTTGGGGGTTAGTCGGGGACAGCGTCAAGGAGAACAAGACTGTCGAAAACATCGAGAGGCTTTTCAAGGCCGCCAAGGCCAAAGGGTTCGAGGTCTTCATCTCGCCCCATTACTATTACCCCACCGACCATGGTTGGAAATTCGGGGGAACCATTGAGAATGTAATGCATGACATTAAAATGTTTGACCGAAGTGGTGCATTGGATCTAGAGGGTTTCGAAGGGTCAGGTGCCGATTGGTTGGAACGCTACAAACCATACATAGAGGACGGGAAGACCATTGTATCCAGCCCCCACAAAGTTTATGGTCCAGAGAATAACGATGTTGCCCTGCAGCTTCGCAAGCGAGGCATTAACAAGGTTCTTTTGGGAGGCATGTCAGCCAACCTGTGTGTAGAAGCTCATCTGCGCGAATTGATAGAACAGGGTTTTGAGGTAACTGTGGTAAAAGACGCTACCGCCGGTGCCAAGCATCCCGAGCTGGGCGATGGCTATCAGGCGGCGCTCATCAACTATGGCTATATTGCCAACGCTGTCCTTACAACTGACGAGGCTGTGAAAGCCATGGAGGGTTGATAGCCTGATGGTTTGATAGGTTAATCAACATTATTATTGAGCCTATACGCTTGAAAAGTCGGCGCTGGGATCAGAAATTCCCTCACCGGCTTTTTACATTTGGTATATTTTGTTTGGGACGTTAAGATGTCCACTCCACATGGAAACTACGAATCTGAGTTAAAAAAGTTAAGATTTTGGCAAGCAGTGTGAAATCCAATGTAGCATTCATTCCTAACAATATATTTGCACCTCGATATTGACATCCCCAAACGTAATCTTATTGGTTTAATTATACTATTCTTTTAGATATATTTTTACAAAGGAGATCGCGATGCGTGAATATTTGATTGGTAGCTCCATGAGGTTATTTGTTTTTCTAGTTGGCTCTGTTATCTAGGCAGGTATATGGCTCACGGGATTCGCTACTGTTCACTGGCTTCTTTATGCACCTCCCATTTTCTTTTATTTTGCCGCCATTACGGGCATCTGCCCAGGAATGGGCATTTCACGTCTTATCCTGGGTGACAAGCCACAAAACAAAATAGATGAGACTGACTGGCCAACATCGTCATTCCACTTGTTCAGTTTCTATTAGAAACTGAACGAACCATTTTTACATGAAACTTTAGGAGGTGTGTCCAATGAATAAACCCTACCAAGTAATCCCTGACATTGACATTCTCCCTGCCCATTTCCCAATTCCTGGTGCAGGATTCCTTCCAGTAAACGCATTCGTGATCAAAGCAAAAGAGCCAGTCCTCGTTGATACTGGAATGGGGATTGAAAGTGAGGAATTTATGGAGGCTCTGAGAGAGGTCATAGATCCCCAGGATTTGAGGTGGGTTTGGCTCACCCACGACGATGCGGATCATACCGGCAGTATACTGAAAGTGCTTGAAGCAGCCCCTCAGGCACGGCTTGTGGCGAACTCCTTAGCAGTGTTGAGGATGAGCACGGCCTGGTCTGTACCCATGCATAGAGTTAACTGGCTAAATCCCGGAGAAAGTATCAATGTAGGCGACCGGACGCTTACCGCCGTCAGGCCGCCCCTGTTTGATAATCCGACTACTATAGGCATCTACGATAATAAATCAGAGGCTTTTTTCTCTGCCGATTGCTTTGGCGCTATCATCCCTTCGCCGGTTCAAAATCTTGATGATGTTACAGAGGGGGATCTGGCACAAGGCATGATCACTTGGGCCAGTGCGGACAGCCCTTGGCTTCATATGGTTGAGCCAAAGGTATTTGGAGGGGCACTGGACAAAATTCGTGGAATTAATCCGAAAATAATACTTTCAGCACATATGCTTCCTGCACAAGGGAAGACTGAACATTTTTTGGAATTACTTGCGAAGGTGCCAACTTCTCCCCCCTTTGTTACTCCAAATCAGACAGCATTGGAGCAGATATTGGCGCAGGGTTGACTTCCCTCAGCGTTGGCGGCAAATGAACTCAACATTTATGCAACCCATCTTAACCCATCTTGAGGTTGCTGAAAGTCAACAAAGAGATGGATACCGTAAAAAGTATTGTCAAGCAAGCGGGGATACAGCCACAATAAATCTGATCAACGTGTTATGGTTATTGATACAAAGAATTAATACGGACTAAAAAAATAATAATGTTAAGCAGGGTATTACGCCCTGCTTTTTTTGATTCAGAACTTTAAGTTTCTGCTATACAGCAGGACTCTATGAATTGATTGCCCAGTCAAGATTGCCAGTACACAGCATAACTTCCATTTTGAGCTAAAATAGTTACTGTTTTGGCAAGACATCTATAATTCTCTTAAATCCACATTCCTAACACATTGTGGCACTTGATTAAATGCCAGCTGCATTTTATAGTTTTCATATAATCTCACAATATTATTGATTCGGTGCTGAGGTTTCCAATGCCTCGGGATTGTTTAGTATTTCAAATTTAGGGGGACAAGAAAATGCCAATCCATCTTGAGGCGTTGGATGTAGTTTCAGAAGTCGAGGGGACAGGTTCTGCATTGATCGCTGCCTGCAACATGTGTGCTGGAGCTAGTCTTGCCATGGGCGAAGACAAACCATTCCTGCAGTTTTTTGGAAGTCTGCTTAAATCACCCCCCCTGGAAAGGTACATTGGTAGATTAAAATCTCAATTGCTTGAAAAAGGCGTGAAGACAACAAAGTTCGAGGCCGGCGTTATTCAGCAGTTCTTTCTTTGTCTGTGGACAACACGACAGCGCAAAAAGTTGCAAGACCAGGCAAAAGAGTATGACGCCGTGATCGTTTTGGGATGTGATTCTGCGATTAAGACAGTCCGCGATTCGGTAAATGGAACTAACTGTCGTGTGATTAAAGGCATGGAAGTTGCGGGGATAATGAACACAAAGACTAAGCTCCACTGGCCATTTGACATATCGTTTGAATACAGCAAGGTAGTCCCCATGTGCGATCACCATTGCGAGCGCTTCAGTCAACATTCTCAATAGTAGAATGAAGGAGGTCCCTATGAGCATTGTGAGGAGTA
>Ga0210119_1000031_pt1 | contig 31666 bp, 31 predicted proteins | sample China_Bullhead_C_2_FD_184859 | JGI IMG/M metagenome (GOLD analysis project Ga0210119, IMG submission 184859) | Wetland microbial communities from San Francisco Bay, California, USA, that impact long-term carbon sequestration -... | ecosystem: Environmental > Aquatic > Marine > Wetlands ... | reverse complement strand
CTGCGAACTTACTTCGTGAGATCCTATGTACAGCAGGAGGGGCTACCAGAACATGTATTGCAGGTTCTGTACTCTGAGGAAGTGAAAATGCTAGCTGTTTCCAACCCACTGGTAAGAACCAAGAACGGAAACTATCGACCCACAAGTCATACTCTTGCCATGGGACGGGATTACCCTTCCCGTATGACCTTTGGACCGAAGATGTTCCACCCCGCTTTCAATTACGCCGACTTTCAAAGTGTCGTTCAGCACGAGGCCGCCCACGCGAAATTTTGGGCCACAGGCGCACTAAATTACCTCGATGATGTGGACACCAGTGAGAACAGCAAGGTCAGACTCCGGGGATTATTTCCCATTCTCTTTGAGTTGGACGCCATAAAAACACAGACGGAGCATTCTAGCTGGCAGCAGACATCAGAACTATTCAGAAGGGGGCAGATGGCTTATCGGCAAAAGTGGCTGGACAAACTGGAAAGATTAGGGCAACAATCCTTTATGTACGATATGAAACCACTGTTGAAGCGAATCAGTCGAACCTACGAGTAAACAATCCCCCCCGACAGCGGGGTGGGTTTTGAAACTACTAAATGATCGTATGAAGCGAAACCCTGACGAAGCTTCCATAAGAACGCCCAGTTTGACTTCAAAAAGTTCTGTAGCCGCTGGTGCCACAAAAGGCTATCTTTGTGTAATAGCCGCAGCCATCTTGTGGGCTGTATCGGGGACAATTGGTAAGGGGCTTTTTGCTGGTGGAATTACTCCTTTGGATGTAGTCCAGGTTCGGGCGACCTTTGGCTCGCTGTTGCTCGCCGTCTTCTTTGGGATCCGTTCCAGACATCTTTTTCGAATTCAACCCAAAGACTTAGGGTTCTTCATATTCCTGGGCTGCGTCGTCATGGCCCTGGTTCAACTAACCTACTTCACTGCCATCAGCAAAATCCAAGTGGCGGCGGCCATACTCCTTCAATATCTGGCCCCAATCATGGTAGCTTGCTATTCCATCTGTTTCTGGAGGGAGCGGCTTACCGTATCTAAGTTACTCTCCCTGCTTCTATCATTTGCTGGCTGTTACTTGGTGGTGGGAGCATACAACCTCCAGCTGTTGCAACTGAACCGGGCGGGAATACTGTGGGGACTGGCATCGGCAGTTTGCTATGCGGCATATGCTTTACTGGGAGAACGGGCCATGCACCGCTATTCTCCCTGGACCGTGCTATTCTATGCCCTCCTGTTCTCCGCAATCCCTTGGTATATTTTCTATCCTCCTTTCCACTACCTGTGGGCTGGATTCACCTTGCCGCAATGGCTTGGGCTCCTATATATAGCATTCATGGGTACCGCCATCCCTTTTGGCCTCTATTTCGTTGGCATTAATTACATCCGCTCAACCCGTGCCTCAATAACGGCCACCCTAGAGCCGATATCGGCAGGGTTCATCGCCTATCTCTTTCTAGGCGAGATCCTCGAGCCCCTGCAAATTTTCGGCGGGGTACTGGTAATCGCTGCCATCGTGCTTTTGCAGTTACAAAGCGAGCAGGACGAATTGACCCCCGAACTGATCCGCGCCCGGACGGCTCAGAGCAGCCCTCCCGAATAGGTTTGGATGTGTTATATTGTGTCTATGATTCGGATAACTGATCAACTCTCGATTCCCAAAGATGAGCTGAAATTTACCGCTTCCCGTAGTAGGGGCCCCGGGGGTCAGCACGTTAACAAGGCCAGTACTCGGGTGACACTCGGGTTTGACGTTATCAATTCTCCAAGTCTTACTTCAGAACAAAAACAACTTGTTCTTGACGGGTTAGCAACCCGTATCAGCAAAAAGGGAATTCTTCGGGTCATCTCCCAAAAAACTCGCAGCCAGGCAGCCAACAAAGAGGTGGCTCTGGAACGCTTCATCGAATTGCTGCAGCAAGCTCTCAAACAAGAGTCCAAACGGAGACCAACGAAAATATCGCTGGCAGCAAGACAAAAGCGCGTTGACGAGAAAAAGCACCGGGCCAAGCTGAAGCGAGGAAGATCCTGGAAGGTTACACCAGACGATTGAACACGGGCTAGTCAAAATCCCTTCTGCTCTTTTCTACATCTAGTCCCAGGACCTGGATAGCCCTTACAAATCCAAGGTCTTACAGGGTAAATCTTACAAACAGCTTTTTCCATATCCCATTTAAGAAACGGGCAGGGCGTGACGCCAGGTTCTGCATGTTCAATTTCGCCAGAGTATTCATTAACGATAAAACCGTAGCAATCCAGAAAGTCATGGAGGTCAATATTTAGATAATCGGAAACAAGACGAGGATCCAATTCCGCCCAGGGAATCCCTATCTCCTTACAGCATCTACCACATCTTTGGCAGTTGAAATCCATAACCAACACGATCTCTTCAAACAGCAACATAATGGGGCGCCGCAGGGCACCTATGAGCTCAGAGATGAATGTTAACCCGGATATTTTATGAATTGCTGTCGCGAGACCACGAAGATGGGTGTGCCACCGGGCAACCGCAGGGGGTTGGTTCCGAGGCGTACCTGAACGGTACGTCGCAGGGGCCGACACCCGAGGACGCCAGGGAGGGCGGCCATATCCGTGGTCGCAGCAAGTGATTCATGAAATATCCGGGTTAAGAAAAAAAAGCCACCCTCAATCTTTTGTGGATGGCTTTCGGCAGCTTTGAAGTTCACAGGGTGAAAGACGTGTGCAACTCCGATCCCGTCTTACCCCCCATCCAGATGACGCCCTTCCTTCATCCGATACCAGCCCTCTGGATCCTCAAAATAGTCCAGGGTATCCTCCAGTGAGAGGCGGTGCTCCCTCTCCATAGAAGCAAGTACGCCATAGAACTCTTTTTCTACAGAGTTGTCAACGCTGTCGCGCAGATCACGGTAAAACTTCTCCCCCCGGGTTTCAAAATCAATGGCTATCTTGACCGCCTCCATGTCATCCGTGTCAGCTTTAGCAGAAGTGTCAACAGATTCCACCACTTTTTTCAAAATGGATTTCATATCGGTGCCCTTGACCTTGATGGGTATGGTCTCCGGCCATTTTCCTTCTTCTTCCAATTTTTGGTGAAGTTCTAGTATTCGTTGGTAATGCTCATTTTCATCATTGGCAATGGACTGGAACATCATTTTTCCGAAAGAGTTGTTCGTTCTCTCGGCATGCCTCAGGTAGAAATCCCTCTCCCTCGACTCGTTGTTGAGAGCTACCTCCAGCGCCTTAATCCGCTCCTCCGTCTTGCTACTCATCCTGTCTCCTTTCAAACTCAGTCAGTTGTCCGTTGCATCAAGGGCTCATGAGGAAGAGCATAGAACATGGATCATGCCGCAAACACCTCTTTCATTTGCTCCAGGCTGCGTGTGCCATGCTGCTTTTTGCAACTGACAACTGACTACGGACAACTGACTCTATTGATCAGCGGTCTTTGGGAAATTTAAAAGTAACCGTCTCCCCGTGCTCGTCGCGTTTAACGCTTACACCAATTTCGAGACTATCATTGCGAACGCCAAGGGCCAAAGGACCCTTCCCTTTGTCACCCTCAAAATGGGTGATCTGACGTACGGCTTCAATTACGTTGCGGCCTATGTCCCCACCAGGCGATGGTAAATCCGCCTTACGATACTTGGCATGCACAGTTGTAGTACCGTCTGCTGTAGTCCTGAGGGAAATCTTTTTGGCGTTGTAATTAATGCCATGCAATACCGTCAGGGCCATCCACTTCAAGGCAGCCTGATCTTTGTCCGTATCTCCGTTAATTTCGGACATTTCCTTAAGCGGATCTGTGTTTGCAAAACAGTCAATATGTTCCTGCACCTCAAGGTGGAAATTACGTTTGTCTTTCATATCTAACTCCTTCCTTCCACTTAAATGGAACTCCATGCATTGTTTATTTCAGCAATTTCCATTTAAGATAAGCACCAATTGGCCTCAAGCAAGTGGGGCAGGTCGAAAACTAATGGCACGGGAGGAGGGCCAGCCCGGATGTTTCATTAATTGCCGTCGCGAGACCGTGGAGAAGGATGTGCCACCGTGCAACCGCAGGGGGTTGGATCTGAGGCGTACTTGAACAGTACGCCGCAAGGTCCGACACCCGAGGACGCGCGGAAGGACAGTCATATCCGCGGTCGCAGCAGGAGATTCATGAAACATCCGGGCTAGGTTATTTGCCATCAGGATTCTCCACTGCGGATACCTTCGCTTCACGTTGGTCTTTCCACGCCCTCCAGATAAGTCGACTAGAGAACAAAAGGCCAATACCCACGGCTCCATAGATCAGTCCGAGGATCGGTTTCGGCAGGCCGCTTGTCCTGAGTACTCGGCCCAGAAGCATCATTCCTATTACTAAGATCCAGACTCTCGGCGAGAGAAATCCTCCAAAGCATCGATCTTCTCCACGCGATTTGACCCGGGTGATATTGCGGAGTGCTGTCCGGTCCAGAATCAACAAGGCTTTTCCAAGCCCCAAACCTGCGGCAATAACCAGTAGAATAAAACCTTTTGCTTCTCCATTCTTAAGCAACCAGTAGGTGCCGACAGAAAACAGTCCAGTACCAACACAACTCCACATGGTACCGGCCAGCCAAAGCTGCATTCGGCTCGATGCCACAGGTTTGTAGGTTTCTAACCAAGAAAACATCAGGTTCCATCCTTGGAGCTTTCGATCTAGCTTGCATTCAGGTGGCAAACCGTTGAAACCGTAGAAGTCGTCTGTCGCAGAGGTCAGAAGTCGGAGATCAGAGATCAGCTTTACCCCTGACCTCTGACGTCTGATCTCTGACCTCTAATTTCTGCCCGCTGCCCGCTGTCTTTCCCTATGCTCCATGCACTATACCATTTACAACAAATGACAGCGAAGCGTCTTGACCTAATGACGGCGCAGCCATATGACGCCCTGCGCCTTGTGCCCTGCGCCTCTCCTCAATCTGCAATCTACAATCTAAAATCCCCCATCCTCCCCTATCTCAGGCATGATTTCTGAGCTTGAGCTCCACCGGGTGTGGGTTCAGATAGACCTGCTGTTTCAGGTAGGGCTGATCGTATTTGCGCACATAGTGTTTGATCAGAGTAAGGGGCACGATAAGGGGGATATAGCCTTCCCTATATTGATTGAATGTCTCCAGCAGTTCTTGCTTTTCATCAGCGGAGAGCTGCTTTTTGAAATAGCCCATCATGTGCTCGAGCACGTTAATATTTTTTTTGACAGTGGTTTTTAGCTGCAAGGCCTCCATTAACAAAGCCTGATATTGCGGGTATAGCTGCTGAGGAGAGATGCTCTTGGCTTCCGCCACCACTTTTCCCAGGATGCGGGAATGCTTCTGGCTGTGAGATAGAATGAGCAACTTATGCTGCGTGTGGAAGGCAACCAGCTTCCCCCGGCTCCTCTTTTCATCCAAAAGGTCCCGCCAGCGCTTTAGTGCAAAGATACGCTCGATGAAGTTCTCCCGCAGCTTAATGTCGTGCAGTCGCCCATCCTCTTCAACTGGAAGCAAGGGGAAATGCTCCATGAAAATGCGGGCGAACATGCCCACGCCCTTGTTTTCCGGGACTCCCTTTTCGTTGTAAACCCGGACCCTCTCCATGCCTGAACTGGGGGAACGGCTCTTGAAGATAAAGCCACACAGATCCTCCTTCTCCAGTTCCTTCACCCTTTTTCGGGCCCAGGTGATCATCCGCTCGGTGTGGTCGATCTTGGTTCGATTGGTCACCAGTCTTGGTGATTCCGGCTTTCCCTCTAGGCGCATGGACTCCCGGGGCACTCCGAGCCCACACTCCATCTCCGGACAAACCGGTACAAACTCCAGAAATTGACCGAGGGTATCGGTAACGAACCGATCCCGCTTGTGCCCACCGTCAAAGCGGACATTTTCACCTAACAGACACGTACTTAATCCTATGCGTATACTGTTTTTCATGAACTAACCTTCAGGCACTACGTAGTGATGTCGCGGCTGGAAAGCCGCTCCCACAGGGGAATCTCACGATTAGTTTAGCCGGTTTGGCCAGTTTGGTCGGTTTTGCCTGTCTCCAATCTGCAATCACCAATCTAAAATCTAAAATCCACCCACTGCCCGCTGCCAGCTGCCTACTGTCCGTTGCTCGCCTCTAGTTCTCGCTTTACAACATTGAGGGTGCCGCCAGCCAGCAGGGCCTGGCGCTGGCGCTGAGAGACATCCAGCAGGGTAATTAGCGTCTGGCCGTTGACTTCCACAGGGATTTCCGTGTCCCCTCGCTGAATCCTGTTTCTTATATCCCTGAAGACCACCTGAGTCCCTGTGCTCAACTTCTGGTAGTCTTGGGGATCCTTAAATGTGAGCGGCAGTATGCCGAAATTACATAAATTGGCCTTGTGTATTCGAGCAAAACTCTTGGTGACTTTGGCTCTGACCCCAAGGTATCGCGGCGCTAAAGCGGCATGCTCCCGACTGGACCCCTGGCCGTAGTTTTCGCCGCCGACAATCACGACCTCACCCTTCTCTTTTGCCTCACTATGAAAATTAGGAGAGATCTGATAGTAGACGAATTCGCTTATGGCCTCAATATTGGACCGCAGTGGTAGAACCTTATTGCCTGCTGGCATGATGGTGTCGGTGGAAATATTGTCATCAACCTTGAGAACTATTTCTGCTGTGAGCGTGTCAGGTAGAGGGTCCAGTTGCGGGAAAGGCTTGATGTTGGGGCCTCGAACAACTTCGGTCTTGTAACCTTGATCGGATGGGAAGACGATGGAAGACTTGTCTATAACATATTGCGCCGGGTGCTTTATCTTAGGATAGTCCATCTCCTTGCCCAGATCCCGGGGATCGGTAATAACCCCTTTCAGAGCTGCCGCTGCTGCTGTTTCAGGGGAACAAAGATAAACCTTGTCGTCCTTGGTTCCCGAACGACCTGGAAAATTCCTCGGAAAAGTGCGGAGGCTTACTTGCCCAGTGCCAGGCGCCTGTCCCATGCCGATGCATCCCAGACAACCGGACTGGTGGATCCGGGCTCCAGCCGCCAGTAGATTCATGACCCCGCCCCGCTCAGCCACATTCTCCAGCACCTGTCTGCTGCCCGGGTTGATGTGAAAGGAAGTGTCCGGATGGGCAATGCGGTCCTTCACGATCTCGGCCACTACCATGAGATCGCGAAAAGAAGAGTTGACACTGCTTCCCACGATTGTTTGATGCACCTTTATCCCGGCCACCTCGCGGACAGCGACCACGTTGCCGGGAGATGAGGGGCAGGCGATCAGCGGTTCCAAACCGGAGAGGTCGATTTCCGCATACTCATCATATTCAGCCCCTTCATCAGCAGATAATTCAACCCAACCGTCTCCCCGCCCCTCGGACTCCAGGTAAGCCCGGGTGTTCTCATCTGACGGAAAGATCGTAGTGGTAGCACCCAACTCCGTACCCATGTTGCCGATGGTTTCCCGGTCGGTAGCAGAGAGGCTTTTGACTCCTGGCCCATAGTATTCGATGATCTTCCCCACACATCCCTTGACATCGTAGCGCCGCAGCATCTCGAGGATGACGTCCTTGGCGCTGACCCAGTCTGGAAGTTCTCCGGTGAGTTTGACCCCCAGAATTTTCGGGCAAGGGAAGTGGTAAGGTCGGCCCGCCATTGCTAAGGCCACGTCCAGCCCTCCTGCACCCATTGCCAGCATGGAAACACCTGCAGCGCCTGGGGTGTGACTGTCTGCGCCCAGCATGGTTTTTCCCGGAACTCCGAAACGTTCCATGTGAACCTGATGGGAAATGCCGTTGCCGGGACGACTGAAGTGAAGCCCGTACCGGGCACAGGCGGTCTGCAAGTAGATATGATCGTCGGCATTCTTATTGTCAGTCTGAAGTAGATTATGATCCACATACTGGGCTGAGAGCTCAGCCCTGACCCGGGCAAGACCCAGGGCCTCAAACTCCAACATGGCCATAGTTCCCGTGGCATCCTGCAGCAGGGTATGGTCGATTGTAACGCCGATTTCCTCACCAGGAACAAGACTACCTTCCACCAAGTGAGCTTCTAGAATTTTGTGTGCGAGGTTTTTTGCCATCTCTACTACCCCTTATCTTTAGACGTTAACGAAGCATGACTTTTAAATATATCAAAAAAGATACCGGTCGACCAATTGTGTCGCAGACAAGAGTTTCCTCAAAAATGTTGTGAGCGACTCAGCCCAAAGGCGAAGGCTCGTCCACAACGAGCAATTCGCGGCATTTTATGGCAGTGTCGCCTTTGAAAATGCACCAAATCTTCATGCTGGCTCTTGCCAAGCTGAGATGCGTAAAGTAAGGAGGCTCAGATGCTCGTTGTTTCCCAGCCTCCCCCTTTGGCCTTCCTGGTGTTTCTTCTGAGTGACTGGCGGGAGGCCTTTGCCACTTCCGCAGCTGTGGGTGGGGGAGCCCCTGGCCCCGTTCCGCAGGAACGGGGAACAGGGAGGGGGTGCCTTCCCCCGCCCACAGCTGCGCTTGAAGTGACTAGGCCGGAGCCTCGGAACGACAGAAGAAACACTAGAAAGACATTTTCACTCTCAAATGAAATCTCAACCCGGCAATAGTTTCAATGTATAAACATCAACCATCCATTTTTGGGTAAGTCCTGTGTCGCAGAGCGCTAAGCACAGAGCGAATAACCATACTCCTAACCTAGAAATCTATAATAAACAGAAGATAGGATGGCCCAAGTCAAAACCGCCACCGTCAATACAACACACACGCCAGCAAGGCCCTTATGGAAAAGATTCTCCCTGCTTTTTTCGTGATAACCCAAAAAGTAACCCAGAATGATACCACCAACGATCCCACCACCGTGGCCCCAGTTATTAATTCCGGGAACCATAAAACCAAAAATGAACAGCATCAGCACCCATCCACTTATTTGTTTGTAAATGGCCTGTCCGTAAGTTCCTCCTCTGCTCTTACCGTAGTAAAGACTGGCGCCAATCAGACTGCAGACAGCGGCTGAAGCCCCAAGGGTTAAACGCACTCCAGCAAAATATGAAACCAAGAAGCCAAAGATACCGCCGAGAGTATAAAGGCCAATCAAGCGATTTGCTCCGTATTCACGAAGTACGAGAGGGCCTATTTGGTACAAAGCAATCATGTTGAACACAATGTGCAAGATTCCACCATGAAGATAATTGGCGGAGACAAGGGTCCACCAGCGGTGCCCCTGATCTATGGGTATTGTTCCCGTCGATCCCAGCAGCAAGAGTGCCCCGTTTGACGGGGAAAGAAACATAAACGGATTGGCTGACAAGCCCATCCTTGTAGGATTCATAAGGAGAGAGATCAGGTACATCCCCACATTGGCATAAATAATGGTCTTAATGAGTTGGTCGCTTTGCAAAAGGCCACGAGTTATGGGAATATTTTTCCACCGGGCGCCAGGTCCCGATATCCCACAATGAGGACACTTGCGCTCAGCAACACTGATCAGCTTGCCGCAATGGGGGCAGAGAATTGATTTTCTGCGATCGCCTTGCATGATTTAGCCTAATGATAAATTTGGGTATAACCCTTATCGGCGAGTACTGAGACCCGCCTTACCGATTTCTAGAAAAAATAGAACGTTCCGTCATTCCGGAATCCCGACTGCATCAGGATGTCCGGAATCCAGAAAAAACAACATCCTGCTGGATACCGGATCGCGTCTTCGCCGCGTCCGGCATGACGACTTCTTTTCTTGTGAGCCCTCATCGGCCGCTATTGGGACAGACAAAACTCACCTCATATAATCATTATTGCCGGGTTTTGCCACAACTGACACTACGAAGTAGCAAAATGTGGCACAAAACCGTATCTCTCATAGATAGCCTGAGCCACTGGGGATCTTATAAACTCCAAAAATCTTGCACCGTTTTCTGGATTGCCTGAGCCTTTCAGTTTGCAGATGTAGTAGTTTATCTCCTCTCTCTGGTCAAGCCCTTCACCGGGGTCCACCATGTCTACAGCCAGCTTGGTCTGCCGAGCATGCTGTATCTCTGTGGCCCACACCGGACCCACATCAACCGTCCCCCTTTTTATCCTGAGCGGAGTTTCCCTGTGATGAACCACTGTGAGGATGGTGGTCCCTTCTGCCCTTTTTTCCTCCATGACACGGTGAACCAGGGCCTCACCTCCAGCTTGTCGGTACATGTCCAAGATGTGAAAAGCGATATCTTCATACTCTGGATTGGGCTGGGATATCCGCACCTCTGACCTCGCAAGGTCCTGGACTGAGTTGATCTGCGCGGGATTGGTTTCTGGCACCATCAGGACGATCCGGTTGTGCAGATAGAGAAAGTAGTCCTCACCAGAGATGAGGTCATTATGTTCCAGCTGCTTCATGGCCGCTTCGGACACTGAGGCGTAAACATCGGGTCGAACATCAATGAGATTGTCCCGAAAAAGCGCACCCCCTGCCAGGATCTGCTTCAGTTCCAAACCGGGCGGTAGCGTTTCATAGAAAATTTTCTTGATACCGGGGTATTGATTCTGAAAAACAGTCAACAACTCTTCCATGACCATGAATTGATTGCCTGCCACAAAAAGTACCAGATCAGCAGAGTCGGCACATTCCAGGTTGTGGAGGTCATCTCCACGGTCAAAAGGTATTACTGGGTAAGCACGGTCTTTTTCTTTTGCTGCCATTTTACTTTGAGCCCTCTGAGGTCTCGAGCAAGCCCGCAGAGCGGGGGAGCGGGCAAGAGATCCATGAGTCACAGCAGTCAAATGAAATTCTACTCCACCATGAGTTCCAACTGAGCCGGCGTCAGATACCAGCGAAGCCTACCCTCGTGAGTGGGTAGTGCCTCCACATCGATCCTGCCAATGCCCCCTCTTTCGAACTGAATTGTAGTCTTGGAACCTGAGGTCAGCAGTGATGAGGCAACCTCAGCTAGAGACGGGAGATGTCCCGCTATGAGAACTGACTGTTTGTCTTGAAACTGCTCAAGATAATGAATGGTTTCCTCGGCTGGAGTCATGGCCTTTACCTTCTCCGTCTCCACAATACCATCCACAGGGAAGCCAATGGCCTCGGCAACAATTGCAGCAGTTTGCTGTGAACGTTTTTTGGTACTTGCTATAACCACGTCAAAGGTGAGCCCCATTTTGTTGATGGCCTGCGCTGCCTTTGAAACCTGGGCCTCCCCTTCTGGGCTCAGCGATTCCTCCGGGTCCTCATCTTCAGAGAGATTTGGTCCGTGCTGCATCAGGTAAATTTCCATGGCTTTACCTCCTTGGATTCGTGTGTCATCGCCTCAACCATTGGCGCAGGTGTCGCAAATCGTAGGTCGGATCGTTCCCGCCTCAGCGGGGTTGATCCGACGATAGAAATGGTCCTCTCATTTTCGTCGGCTGAACTCCGCCAAGGCGGAAACCACCCGACCTACCCCGCTGACGCCACCAGTACCTCAACAGGTATCGAGCTCTTCAAAGAAATCAGTATCCACTTCGGGCGGCAGCTTGGCCAACAAGACGCTGGATTCTGTTTTTGCTAGCACCTGAAGTGGTAAACTCCCTCGCACCCTGTGGTGCACATCGTGCCGCAGGCTAGCTCCCATCACCACCACAGAATCATCTCCTGCTTCCCCAATGATCAGGTCCTGGGGACGATCTCCCTGGCGCAATAGCAGATCCCCCTCCTTGCCGCAGCTGTCCAACCAGGCCCGCGCTCGCTCCACACATTCCCTTCCGGCCCTGGCTTCCTCTTCGGTTGTATCAGGTGCTCGGACCCAGATTATATCTACGGGTCCCCCTACCGCAGGCAGGAGCTGTTTGAGGAGTTGGAACAGACGTCTGGCCGAAGGGGAACCGTCAGCGCATACCAGAAAACGGCCATCCCAATCACCACCTCGTGCCATGAGAACCGATGAGTGCAGATCAAGGGCCAAATGACGTGCCTTGTCTCCCGCCACAAACCGTCCCAGACTGCTCCGTTTTGGTGGAGCAACAACCACCAGATCATACTGGTGTTGATCTATCTCATGATTCAACAACTCTATCAGGTGACCGTAGCGCTCGTAAAAAGGAACTCGGCTGCCTGAAGGGGTTGAACCCAAAAAGAGGTAACCACTCCTCACCTCACGAATATTTATACTCTGCTGTCCTGCTATAAAACCCATTTCACTAAGCTGCACCATCGCCTGACTGAGGATCTGGATTCCAGGCTGAAGTTCACTCCATTGTCCCTGAGGAACATCTACCCCCACGGGTGGTGGTTCCTCAGTGGCAGGAGTTCCGGCACGCACCGTTAGTAAGGCTGTCTCACCATCAAGACGTTCAGCCAGTGTTGCGCCGAGCCTAAGTGCCGCCCCAGAAGCCGGTTTGCCATCCGTATAGATCAAGACCTTCATTTTCGCTCTTTTCTGTGTACCGTACTGCCCAGTCCTTACTCCGCGTTCTGCACCGCGAATTACCTCAACTTAACCTTCATCCTCCTCACCTAGCACAGCGCAACCACGCGGTTGTACTCCCTCACCGAATATTTGCCAATTGCCTTTTTTAAGCTCTGGACATTCCATAAATACAGTATACTCACAAGTGGCGCAGATGGCCGGGCAGAATGATTCCATCATCGCCTGCCGAATAGCTGTGCCGGTGCTGGTTCTCACACGTCCCTCTCCCACCTGTCCAAGAAGGCTCGAGTTCTTGAACACTTGAAACACCCTCGGATTCATGTCCGAGAAGTAGAGGCCGCCTCCCCGCTCCCCAACCTCATCCAAAACAATCTCCAGAGCGTGCACTCCACTAGCGTCCAGGATATTCACATCGTGCATCCTGATGAGCAGGTTTGCCATGCGGGGATGATTCTTCAGGCGTCGCCGCAAGTCTTCTAGAACAAAAGCCGCAGAACCGAAAAATATTGAGCCTTCAATGCGCACGACGTCCATCTGACAACAGATTTGGCCGTGAGCCGTACCCACCATTTTGCCGGTCTGCAGGTCCGGAACGTTTGAGTAGATCCGGGGGTGTGCCGTTTTCGCCAGGTGAAGACCAATTGAGAGGAGCACCCCCACATAGATAGCAAACTCAACCTGAAGAAAAAGAGTAGACAGGAAGGTCACCAGCAGCACCGCGCCATCAGCTCGCGTGGCTCTTACTGCCCGCATAATTCCCTCTTTATCCACCATCTCGTAGGCCACCACCACAAGTACTCCGGCTAGGGCAGCAACGGGCAGCGCTGCTGCCAGGGGGGCTGCAATCAAGAGAACTACAGCGACGGCAATGCCGGAGAATACGCCACTCATGGGGGTCTTGCCGCCGGTGCGAAAGTTTAACGCCGATCGGGTGAAGGAACCGCTTACCGGATAGCCACTAAACAACGACGACGCCACGTTGGCAAGGCCCTGTCCGATAAACTCCTGGCTTATGTTGAGCCGTTGATGGGTCTTAGCGGCAATGGCCTTTGCGCTTGATAATGCCTCCATAAGTCCGAGAAGAGCAATTGCAAGAGCGCCTGGGGCCAGATTGCCGATTTCCTCTCCACGCGAAAGCCCAGGCAGGTGGACTGGTGGCAGACTGCGAGGAATGGTCCCCACCACCACAACACCGTGAGCGCCGAGTTGAAAAATGGCCACGATCGCACCCACCACTACCAGAGCGACCAGGGTCCCCGGCCAGGAGGGAAAAAACCTCTTCACCGCCACAATAATAACGGTGGTCGTAATCCCGAGTATGAAGGTGATAATGTGCGTTTCATGGACATGAGAGATAGTGTTCAGAAGTGACACCACAAACATGCTACTCTTCGCCACGTGCAGACCGAGAAGGCTTGGCAGCTGATTGAAGGCGATCAGGACCCCGGCACCGGCCGTAAACCCTAGAATGACCGAATGGGACACGAAGTTAAGTAAGTTCCCGAGCCGTGCCATACCCATGGCGATCCTAATCCCACCTGCCATAAGGGCAAGCAAGAACGCCATTTGCAGATACTCGGAACTTCCCGGCTGCGCCAGTCCTGCAATGATGCTGAACACTACCAAGGAGGTGGCCGTTGTGGGACCGGTGATCAAATGAGCAGAACTACCCCAGAGGGAGCCGATAATGGCGGGAACGATGGAGGCATAGAGACCGTACTGCACCGGTAGACCGGCGATGAGTGCATAGGCCATGGATTGAGGCACCGCCACCACGGCCACAGTCAGCCCGGCCACCAGATCTGCTTTGATGTGACGCCGACCGTAGGTCCGAATCCAGGAAAGAAAAGGAACAAAGTCCGACATCTGAACTTGCATTGCATTCCCCACTTAAACAGGAAGGTGACCCACTTTCCCGAACGACTAAAAATCTATGGGATTCTAAAAAGTCTGAAACGAGTGGTAATGAACGGTTCTCAATAGTATCTGTTTTTTCAGCTTAAGGCACCTGCTAACAGAGAGATCACCTCTTTCTCACCGACATCTGCCCACCGCACGTAAGCGTCTGCCACCGCAAAATGGTAGCCAGCCCTAATATTGGCGCAATAGACGGTGTCTACTTCACCGGCGATACTCTCTACCGAACGCTGGTGACCAGTGGGCACTGCCACAGTGATGCTGTTCGTACCTGCGTTCTGCAGGGCTTCAACTGCCACATGCATGGTAAATCCCGAGGCAAGGCCATCATCTACCAGTATGATTTGAGATGTAGAGAGGTCTGGCAAGGCTTGCTCACCGCGGAGATTCTTCACTCGATGTGCAACCCTGGCCGAGGTTTTACTGATTCCTTGCTGAATCTCTTCTTCGGCAAGCCCAAGCCGCGCTATAAGATCGTTGTTGAGTCGCACGGTTCCGTCGAAGGCCACGGCTCCGTAGCCAACCTCCGTATTCCACGGCAGAGTGATCTTGCTCACAACCGCTATGTCCATGGGAAGATCGAGCTGCTCGGCAAGAACCTTTGCGACTGGGACTCCACCCGCCGGTACGGCCATAACTATAGCGTCACTATCTGAGTAAACTTCAAGCATGCCAGCAAGAATCTCTCCCGCGTGGTCGCGGTTTCGGAAAACACCCACCTGATCTCGGAGGTCGGGCAAATTTACTACATTAGCGGGCAAGGAGGTACGCATGCAAAATATCCTTCTTAAGCTTTCAGCAATCAGCTGTCAGCAGCCGGTAATTGTCTTTATCTACCGGTTTTTAAATGATTAGATTAATCTTTTAGCAACGCTTATACAAGGGGTGAATCTGAGACCGACTTGCACAAAAGGACACCGTAAGGTAGAAAGTCTAAATCCGGCTGTAGAATCCACAACCAAAGAATATGATCTGGACATATCACGGCAGGCTTACCAGTTGATTGCGGATTTGTCCTTCGGATTTCCACCCTTCGGGCGGGTTCTCGGTTTGGGAATGCGGATTGCGGAATGACAATAAATAGATGTGGTTTTCGAGAGGAATTCTATTGTTTTAAATCCGAAATCCCAAATCCCAAATTTGATGAACACATTATTTCAAGAAAGGCACAAGTATGAATTCGAACAAGACCCCCATCCCCATTCTCGAAGGTCATGACTGTTTCGCCTGTGGCACCAATAATCCCATTGGCCTCAAACTCGACTTTTACCGCCAGGGCGACTCTGTCTGCTCAGATGTAGTGTTGAACAGAAACCACGTCGGCTGGCAGAACATGGCCCATGGTGGAATCATATCCACTCTTCTGGATGAAATAATGTCCTGGACCGTTATCTATTTCAAAAGAGCCTTTTCTGTAACCAGGAGCATACAGATACGATATCTGAAACCTGTGCCTGTGGAAGCACCCCTCACTTTGAAGGGGACTATAACCTCAGACGGCAAAGCGCGTAGCTGTCATGCTGAAGCTATCTTGTTAGATTCAAAAGGAAAAATGTTGGCGAAGGGAGAAGGTGAATTTGTGGTGTTGAGTGGAGACAAACTCACATCTCTCCCGGAGGATTTTAAGAATCAGATGACGGAACTATTTAAGAAGTATGAATAGGGATGCAACTATGGCCGAAGAACCGGTTTTCTTTATGTCGGGCACTCTCCAAATCGAGGGACTCCTGCAAACCAAGCCTGGAGACAAGGGCGTAGTAATTACTCATCCCCACCCTCTTTACGGCGGCAGCATGTACAATAATGTAGTTGAGTCGCTTGTCAGAGTATATCAGCAGGCAGGCTATGCCACCCTGAGGTTCAATTTCCGCGGTGTCGGCAGTAGCCATGGAGAATATAGCGACGGCACGGGAGAGCAAGAGGACGTCAGATCTGCCCTCCGTTACCTTTCGGAGAGAGGTAAAAAGGTGATAGATTTGGCCGGCTACTCCTTTGGTGCCTGGGTAAACGCTCTCACCAAGCCACCGGTGGATGCCGTCCAAAGCATGATCATGGTTTCACCCCCGGTGGCATTTCTCGACTTTGGTTCAGCACAACCACTCCCCCAACTACAGCTGGTCATTGCCGGGAGCCGTGACGAGATTGCTCCGCAAGAACTCATCCAGACCACGCTGCCCAATTGGAACCCCGGGGCGCGGTTGGAAGTAATCGAGGGAGCCGACCATTTTTATGGCGCTTATACGGAAAAGTTGGAGTCTATATTGACCGACTACTTGGCAGGAGAACCAGACTGAGTGGAGTCTATTTGGCCGCTTTTCTAATCCCTTCCGAGAAGCCAATGGCCCCATGGGGACAGGCCGGAATGCAAATCCCGTCCAGATCGCATTTGGACTCATCGATGGTGGCCACACCATCCACTATGGAGATTGCATCCTCAGGACAAGCTGTCACACATTCACCCGAAACTCGACATTTTTCCCGATCAACCACTATTTTCATTTTACCAGCACCTATTTTAGCCTGGATATTTCATAGCCAATCGGGGAATCGTAACCCCAAAGCATTCTTAGAGTCAAGAGCGTCCATTGGGTTCTTTCACTTGACAAAGTGAAAAACAGTTGTTCTATTGTCTACAGTTGGAAACCAAAGCTGAACTATCTTAGAGTCAGCCACAAGTAAGCAGATTACTCTTTCGGAAAAAGCCAAGGGAGGGAGACTTCATGTTGACAAAGCTCAAGAAAATACTGGTTTCATGTGTGTGTATTTTCGCTTTTTTGTTAATCGCCACTCATCCAGCCCTAACCGCCAGCAAGCCCCCAGCTACAGGGGAGACTCTGCCGTCGTTCAAACTTGCCGTGCCTGAGAACGATCAGGCCAGGAGCTATCTGGGGCTTTCCGGGAGCGGCCAATTCGCGGTTGCAGAAATCGAGACGCAAGTTTTAATCATTGAAATTTTCAACATGTACTGACCGTTTTGTCAAAAAGAAGCGTTCCGGGTGAACGAACTATATCGTATCATGCAGGCCAGAAAAGACCTCAAAAACAAGATAAAATTAATCGGTATCGGCTCCGGGAACAGTGACTTTGAAGTGAACTTCTTCCGGAAGAAGTACGAGGTTCCTTTTCCCCTCTTTTCCGACGAGGATTACTCAATCCACAAGGCAGTGGGTGAAGTGAGAACCCCATACTTCATTGGTGTTAGACTAAAAAAAGATGGAAGCAGCGAGGTCTTCTATTCCAAACTGGGTGGCTTCAAAAATGCCGATAAATTTCTCGAATTGATGGTCAAGTTGTCCGGACTCTAAGGGGGAGGAAGAACCATGACGAGAAAAAACCATATATGGATAGTGGGCGTGTTGGTCATATTTGTCTGGATTGCAGCAGCGCACAGCCAGTCCCCTGACTTCAAGAAAAACATCTACCCGGTGGAACAACTGAAACCTACAGATAGTGTCCTCAAAGTCAAGGTGGGCGGTCTGGCACCTGATTTCACTCTCCCTGCGGTTCGTGGCGGCAAGGTCACTTTGAGTCAGTTTCGCGGTAAGAAGAATGTCGTGATCTCCTTTGTCCCCGCTGCCTGGACACCGGTGTGTTCAGACCAGTGGCCAGGTTACAACATTACCAAGGAATACTTTGACCAAAGCAATGCCATCCTCTTGGGCATCACTGTGGACAACATTCCCACCTTGTATGCCTGGACTAACCAGATGTGCATGGGAAGCGGAACTTTGTGGTTCCCCGTACTCTCCGACTTCTATCCCCACGGAGCTGTGGCAAGCAAATACGGGGTTTTACGCTCAGATGGCGTCAGCGAACGGTCTCTATTTGTCATTGATAAGAAGGGAATCATCCGCTACATAGACGTCCACGATATCAACACGAGACCAAAATTGGAGGTTCTTGTAGGCGAACTACAAAAGCTAGAGAAGTAATGACGATTTTAGATTGCAGATTGCAGAATGTAGATTGTAGATTCTGGAGTCATATACCTGCAATGTAGATCAATCTGAAACCGGGAACCCACCCGAAGGGTGGGAGTCCGAAGGACAAATCTCAAATCTAAGATCTGCAATCGCCAGAGCTTTAGCGCTGGCCTTATATCCCTAATAACCTCGGGGCCTTGCGCTGGTAGCCTTCCTCTTCGGCCAGCAGGTCAAGATGGCCGCTGGCGACGTCGTCCACAGCCAAGGTCCTGGCATCTCCACCCTCACGGGTATCCATCACCTTGAGATAGCTTCGGCACTGTTCGCAAACGTACACCCGATACAGATCATCTCCCTCCCCGTGGAAATAGCGCAGATCCTCCTGTTTATCGGTACTGCAAAAGGGACACATCAGCCGGGGTAACTGCCAGAAGTTACCGCAGAATGAACAGAGGGCCTCCCTCTTACCTTCCTCACCGACCAAAGCAGCCATAGCCGGTAGTCCCCCGCAGACGGGACAGTAACCGTATTGCCAGTCATCTATAGCAGCCCGCTGAGCAACAGCTTGCACCGACGCCAACAGCGAAGGCTGTAGACTGAGCTTGGTCAGGGCCTGAACAACGGGGATCGCAACCTCCAAATCCTTTGCTACACCCTCAATCACCTCCGTATCGTTCTGCAGGACTGCTGCGCTCAGCCTAACAAGATCAAGCTTACCGGAATCCATTGCTTCCAGTAAAGTTTCTCCAGCTGCTGCCAAAACTGGATTCTCTTCCATCGAAAGGTGACAGATCCTCCGGAAAAGTTCCCTGGAGGAATCTCTATCCACCTGAAAATCTCCACGATCGATGAGGGGAAATCCCTCCTCGACCTTCAACCTTAACCGCTCTTCCGGGAGGTCTATTTCTGGTATTGCTGTTTGTTGCTGAGTTTCTTGCTGCGCTGCGAGCACCTTGTCATAAAAAGCCAGGATTTCCTCGAGCTCGCTCCTCTCTTGCCTTAGTTGGTTGAGCCGGGATGTCATGCGTTGATATAGATCATCGAGATCTGCAGTCATAAGCACGTGCCTTTCTTGCTAGTAGTTGAAAAATCTCGCTGTTTCTCAACACCTGTAATGATTAGCTTCTCATAATACCAAATTATCTGAGCATTCAATAGTAAGCCATTTCGCTCAAGAAAACCTTAAAAATGTAGGGGAGGGGTTAATCCCCGCCCCTACTTCATGTGAAACACTCGCTTAATTAGTCCAGGTGCGAAAAAGCGCGACTGCCTGCCTGCCATCGTCCGCCTGAGGTGGACTCAGGCGAGGCGGGCGGGAAAGCCGCTCCCACAAAACTTGGCCAAATGATCAGATTTCGACGTGCTAAGCAAACACAAAAAAAGGGAGGGACAAAGTCCCTCCCCAGGGTTAGCGCGACCTTATTTGGATCACGAGATTTCCATCACGCATTACAGTTTTGCCACACCTGTAATGAGTCCAGTGGCGGGCCGGAAGAGTTTGCGCAACGCCAGCTTGCGACTGATGCCAACATCGTTTTGCGCCACCGAAAACTTGTAGTAGATCGACGGATCGTCTACCACCAAGAAGATGGCACGAATAGAATCAGCATCGAGAAGCTGGGCCTTTTTGAAACCCTTCTTCTGAAGCGCAGCCACTCTCTTTTTCGCCATATCCAGTATTTCACCCCTGTCACCGAATTTCATGGTCCCAGTCGGACAGGCCTTAACGCATGCAGGAAGAAGGCCATTTCCCACTCGGTCGAAACACATGGTGCATTTGGATATCAGGCCAGTGCCTGGATCCTGCCGGGGTATATTGTATGGACATGACTGCCGGACCTCCTCAAAGTTCGAAGAGCTCAACATCCGGGTTTTGTCCGTATAAATGACGGCACCCGTGGACTCATCCTGAATGACGGCCCCGTCAACGAAACCTTCCGCGGTGTCTTTGCACGGGGGTTCGAGACAATGCCGGCACTGGTCCGGGAAAAAGTACCACTTGACCTTGCCCCCGGATTCCACCTCCCGGAATCGTACCAACTTAAAGGTACTGAAGGAGAGATCTGCTGGGTTTTGGAAGCTCCCCCAATTGTAGGTCTTGGTGGCCGGCAGCTTGTTCCACTGCTTGCAGGCCACCTGGCAGCCTCGGCAAGCCGTACACTTGGTGGTGTCTATGAAAAACGATTTATCAGCCATACAGGTCTCACCTCCTTTTAGGCCTTTCTAACGTTCACCATGAAGGCTTTGGTTTCCGGGATCTTGGTATTGGGATCACCGATGGAAGGAGTGAGCAGGTTGGAACTGTCACCGCCATCTTTGGGAGTGACCCAGCCAAAACACCAGGGCAAGCCCACCTGATGAATAGTGGTACCGGCAATCATGAAAGGTTTGAAACGTATGGTCACTATGGCCACCGCTTCCACCTTTCCACGCGCCGACTCCACCGTCACCTTATCACCGTTCTTGACCCCTTTGAGCTTTGCCAGCTCATGGCTCATCTCGCAGAAGGACTGGGGCTGTGTCTCAAGCAACCACGGCTGCCACCTGGTCATAACACCTGTCTGCCAGTGCTCGGTGACCCGATAGGTGGTGGCAACTATTGGGTAGCGCGGATCGCAGGTGGCCCGGGTGTCAGCGTCAGTCCCGAATTCCTTGATGGTGGGATTGACGAACTGTCCACTCATCAAGTTCTTCTCAATGGGACACTCCAGAGGCTCATAGTGCTCCGGAAAGGGCCCATCGGCGCGACCTGGCCCGAACATGTGGGCATGACCATCGGGCTTCATGATGAAGGGGTACTTGGTCTTGGGGTTCAGCTTGCCGTCAGCAGTGAGCATGGGCGGCCAGCCGCCGTCAGGCACATCGCCTACCCATTTTTCGCCGGTCCAGGTGATCACCGGATGCTCTTTATCCCACGGTTGACCGTAACGGTCCACCGAGGCCCGGTTGTAGATGATCCGACGGTTTACCGGCCAGCACCAGGACCACTCGGAGTAGAGGCCGATGCCGGATTTATCCTCGGTGCCGCGGCGCGCCGCCATGTTGCCCTTCTCGGTGTAACTATGGCAGTAGAGCCAGTTGCCCGAGGAGGTGGTGCCGTCAGCCTGCAAAAAGGCAAAACTGGGCACCAGGGTACCCGCCTTGTACATTTTCCCTTTGACGGTTACATCCGCCAGAAAGTAGCCGTTGATCTCCTTGGCCACCTTGTGGGAATCGAACTTGCCGTTAGTGGTGTAATCCCACTTGAGGTTCAAGATGGGCTCAGGAAAAGCTCCTCCCTCTACCCGGTAGAGCTCGCGGATCTTGTCCATGAGCTCAACCATGATCTCACCATCAGGCAGGGCATCCCCAGGAGGATCAGCCGCCTTGTAGCGCCACTGGCTCCAACGGCCACTATTGGTAATGGAGCCTTCCTTTTCCACAGAAGCAGCGCAAGGCAGGAAAAAGACCTCGGTCTTGATCTTTTTGGGATCCATACCCGGACCCCTCCAAAAAGAGCCGGTCTCGTTTTCAAACAGGTTGACGTTTACCATCCAGTCCAGCTTGGTGAATGCCTCACGGTTCTTGTTGGCATTGGCGCCGGAACAGGCCGGGTTCTGACCCCAGGCAAAAAAGCCGGTGAACTCACCCCTATACATGGCGTCAAACAGATCCAGCCAGGAATAGGCCTTGCCATCATCGACCTTGGGCATCCAGTCGTAGCCAAAACCGTTGACTGGAGTTGCATTTGCACCAAACATGGATTTAAGGAAACTCACTGAATATTTAGGATAGTTTCCCCACCAGTTGGCGCTGAGTGGATCGTTGGTCTTCGGAGTCCACTTCTTGTTATAGGCATCCAAAGAAGTGTCGGATGCCCTGGCCGTTTTCAGATAGCCGGGCCAAATGTGCCATAACAGGCAGTGGTCCGTGGAGCCCTGAACGTTGGACTCGCCACGCAGGGCATTGACACCGCCGCCGGCAACTCCCATGTTGCCCAGAAGCAACTGGATCATGGCCATGGCTCGAATATTCTGGACACCTACGGTGTGCTGGGTCCAGCCCATAGCGTACATAATGGTAGCGGCCTTGCCCTTCTTGCCCGAGGCCGCATAAGTCTTGTAGACCTTTTCCAGGTCCGCCGTGGGTGTACCCGTAATTGCCGAGACCTTTTTGAGATCATAGCGGGAGAAGTGTTTCTTCAGCTGTTGGAACACGCAACGCGAATTCTTGAGGCTGTGGTCTCTCTCGGGAATACCCTCTTTGTCCTTGTCAAAGGCCCAGGAAGACTTATCGTAAGACTTGGTCTTCTTGTTGTAGCCTGAAAAAAGCCCATCCTTGAAGCCGAACTTCTTGCCCAGGATGAAGCTGGCGTTGGTGTAATACGCCACATACTCCTTGTCATACAGGTTGTTGCTGATGATGTAGTTGATCATCCCACCCAGAAAGGCGATGTCGGTCCCTGAACGCAGGGCGGTGTAAAAGTCCGCCTTGGCTGAGGTCCGGGTAAAACGGGGATCAACACTGAGAAGGGTTGCCCCATTCTCCATGGCTTTGCCTACCCACTTCATGGAGATGGGGTGATTTTCGGCGGCATTGCTTCCCATAACCAGGATGCAATCGCTGTTGCCGATATCAATCCAGTGGTTGGTCATTGCGCCGCGTCCGAACGACTCTGCCAGAGCCGCAACAGTGGCGCTGTGTCAGATACGGGCCTGATGTTCAATGTAGGCCAGACCCAAAGCCCTCATCATCGTCTGCAGCGCCCAGCACTCCTCATTGTCTAGTGCAGCGCTGCCCACATGGGCAATGCCATCAGTTCTATTGACCACCTGGCCCTTGGCGTTCGTAGTTGTAAAGCTGGAGTCACGACTTTGCTTTACTCGCCTGGCAATCTCACTCAAGGCCTGTCCCCAGGACATTTCCACCCATTTGTCACTGTAAGGGGCACGATAGAGAGGCCGCTTGATTCGACTCTCTGTGGTGACCAACTGGTACAGAGCTGCGCCTTTGGCACAGAGTGAGCCCTGGTTGATGGGGTGATCTGGATCGCCTTCGGTGTTGATGATCTTGCCCGATCCGTCTCTGGAGGTGTGGACAATTATGCCACAACCAACTGCGCAGTAGGGGCAGATGGTGGTGGTTTCCTTGGCCCAGCGAATTTTGAGCGTCTGGGCCTGCGCCTCTACCGGTGCCAGGTTAAAACCCAATCCACCGAGAGCTAGGCCACCTACCGCAGCACCAGAGAATTTCATGAAATCTCTTCTTGTGATCTGCATGGGTTTAATTTTCCCTCCTTTCATGAAACATCGGTACACTTCGATCATGTTTTAGACTGGCTCTTAACACCCCCTTTCACGCCTTAGAGGTCCATATACCTCTAATTGTCTGTTCAGTTACTTATCCATTAGCCGTTGACTTGAAAGTTATAGCTCGGAATACTTTTCCCGAGCTTCTCGAACAGTTTGTCAATGATTTACCGGGTCGAGATAAAACCCAGACGGAAGTTTACCAATGTTAAGGTCTAGCGCTTGCTACTAAAACTCAACCAAATAGTTATTATTAATAGACGTATTGCGGTCTGAGATTCTGTCTGATGACAGTGGGCGCCTCATGAGCGTAGTGATACTGAAATGAGATAGATAAAAAGTTAATGGTTGAAAAGCTTAAACATATTGGGTCAAGATAGCACATTCGAGGGGACTGTCAAGAACAAACAGTTATGTCAATATTGACATAATTGCTCGAAAACTTTACTTTAAATGCAACAACAACCTCACTGTTAAAAGCAGCTACTATGTCAATATTGACATAAAACAGGATCACATGCTGAGACTGATAAACTATCTGGCAAGCTGATGGAAAAATCAGAAAATAGCAATACCGGGCTTGGGCTCGACAAGGGCAAATGCGGTCTTACTATATAGGAAGGTATCCGATAGCAACCTGGAGGCACTGATGAAAACCATCCATGGATTCGAGCGTATTACTGAAAAGCACATCTCTGAATTGGAGACTAAAGCTGAGCTTTATCGCCACGTAAAGACAGGAGCAGAGCTATTGTCCCTAGTCAACAATGACGAAAATAAGGTCTTCGGAATCATCTTCCGTACCCCACCCTCCGATTCAACTGGTGTGGCTCATATCTTAGAACATTCTGTACTCTGCGGTTCACGCAAGTATCCTTTAAAGGAACCCTTTGTAGAGCTTATGAAAGGTTCTTTGCAAACCTTTCTCAATGCTTTCACCTATCCCGACAAGACTTGCTACCCTGTGGCCAGTCAAAACCTGCAGGACTTTTACAATCTTATAGATGTCTACTTGGATGCCGTGCTCCATCCGCGCCTAACCCCATTCACCTTGCAGCAGGAAGGACACCACTTTGAACTGGAAGAACTGGATAAACCACTTATCTATAAAGGGGTAGTCTACAACGAGATGAAAGGTGCCTACTCGTCTCCAGACAGGGTTCTGGCTGAGCACAGCCAGCAGTCACTCTTCCCGGACCATACCTATGGTTACGATTCAGGTGGAGAACCCAAACATATCCCCAGCCTCACCTTCGAGCAGTTCACGTCATTTCACCAGAAATACTACCATCCATCCAATGCCCGTATCTTTTTTCATGGCAATGATGACCCGGAGCAGCGGCTTCGCTTGGTGAATGATTACCTCAAAGACTTTGAGCGCCAGGAAATTGACTCAGCCATACATATACAACCGCCGTTCAAAGGACCGAAACGTATTATTCGGTCTTTCGGTGCCGGCTCAGATGATAGCGGCGAACTGAAAGGGATGCTCACCATAAACTGGCTGCTCACCGAGACTACCGATGCGGAAACAAATCTGGCCCTCAGAATACTCAACTATATACTTCTCGGAATGCCCGCCTCACCTCTCCGTAAAGCGCTGATTGACTCAGGTTTCGGCGAAGATCTGGCCGGTGTTGGTCTCGAGGATGAACTGCGGCAGATGTATTTTTCCACCGGGCTCAAGGGGATTGACATAGAAAATGGAGATCGTGTTGAAGACCTCATTTTCCAGACCCTGGACAGTCTGGCCAGAGAAGGGATTGACCCCCTCACAGTGGAGGCAGCACTCAATACAGTAGAGTTCCGTCTGCGGGAAAACAACTCAAGAAATTATCCTCAGGGGCTGCTCTTCATGTTGCGTGCACTTACTACCTGGCTTTACGACGCTGACCCCATGGCCTTGCTCGCCTTTGAGGCTCCCCTTGCAAAAATAAAATCCCAGCTGGCTGCAAATTCCTTGTTTTTTGAGGGCATGATCGAAAGGTTCTTTTTGAACAATCCACACCGCGCCACTCTCATACTTCACCCTGACCCCACCCTTCTCGAGAAAGAAGAAGCTGAAGAACGAGAGCGCCTCGCCGCAGCCCGCTCGGCAATGAGCCAAGAGAAACTCCAAACCGTCATTGACCAGACCAACGAACTCAAGCGCATCCAGCAAGCCCCCGATCCGCCCGAGGCCTTGGCGACCATTCCTATTTTGAAGCTTAGCGACTTGGACAAAAGAAATAAGATTATTCCTCTGACCATTATCGAACAGAGAGACACGAAGGTTCTTTTTCATGACCTGGTCACCAGCTCTATTGTTTACCTGGACGTGGGTTTCAACCTCCACGCAATGGAGCAACAGTACCTGCCTTTTGTCCCTCTCTTTGGTCGGGCTCTTCTCGAGATGGGCACTGAGAAGGAAGATTTCGTCACACTCACGCAGCGTATTGGCCGCAAAACTGGAGGAATCCACCCTCAATCTTTCACCTCTGCTGTCGGTGGCGAAGAGCGGGGGGCGTCCTGGCTCTTCCTGCGCGGCAAGTCCATGCTGGCGCAGAGCCGTGACCTCATGGCCATTCTACGGGATGTGCTTCTCACGGTGCAGTTCGACAACCAGGAGCGCTTTCGGCAAATGGTTATGGAGGCGAAAGCCCGGCATGAACAGAGGTTGGTGCCCGAAGGGCACCAGGTGGTCAACGTGAGGCTGCGGGCCCATTTTAACGAGGCTGACTGGGTTGCCGAACAGATGAAAGGCGTTAGTTACTTATTTTTCTTGCGAGACCTCACCCGTAAAGTCGATGAGGACTGGCCCGGTGTACTGGCCAGCCTGGAACATATGCGTCAAACTTTGGTGAGCCGGCAGAACATAATCATCAACGCCACCTGCGCCGAGCAGGATTGGTTGGAGTTCAATCCTCACCTAGATGGTTTTCTAAAACAATTGCCAGCAGATGCTGTCCAGGAATTTAAGTGGTCACCTGACAAGCCTGCCGGTTTCGAAGGAATGATCATCCCGGCACAGGTTAACTACGTGGGCAAAGGGGCGAATCTCTATCAACTGGGCTACCGTTTACACGGCTCAGCGCATGTAATCTCACGCTACCTGCGGACAGCTTGGTTGTGGGACCGTGTTCGCGTCCAGGGCGGAGCTTACGGTGCCTTCTGCCTATTCAATCATCTATCCGGCACCCTAACCTTTGTCTCTTACAGAGATCCCAATCTCATCAAGACAATAGAAACATTTGATGAAACAGCAAAATTCTTACGGTCCACTGACCTCACGGATGATGAACTTACCAAAAGTATCATCGGAACTATTGGAGAGATCGATAGACATCTTCTCCCTGACGCCAAGGGATATACTTCTTTGGTGCGCTATCTCACCAAAGAAACTGACGAGAAGCGCCAACTGTTACGCGAAAATGTGCTCAACACCTCAGTTGGGGATTTCAGAGACTTTGCCGATGTTTTAGATGGGGTGAAACGGAGTGGGTTAGTGAAAGTGGTGGGCTCAGCCAGCGCTCTTGATACCGTTGCTGCAGAGCGGCAAGGCTGGCTGGAAGTATTTAAGTTATTATAACTGGAGTACTGGAGTGTTGGATTCAAGTGGGGTAGGTGTCGGGTGTCAGGTTTCAGGTGTCAGGAAAACAAGGCATAGAGCAAAGAGCATGGAGCATAGGGTTAAAAACTCAAGCTAAAAATTTTTTTTCTCTATGCCCTATGCCTATTTCAAATCCGCAATCCGAAATCCGAAATCCGAAATCGTTCTCTCCTCACAGAATGTGCCCTGAGCCCTTCTTGATCAGGATATTATAAGCCTTCAAACGGTCCTCGGGTGGGAGATTACGGAGGTCATCGAGCACCAGGAGGATACCCCCATCCCGCAACAACTCCTCGTTGTTGAGCATCTTGAGTGTGTAGTCCCGGATCATACCGTGATACGGTTCTTTTAGATCAGAGAATTGGATACCCGCCACATGGACATCTTCATCCTGGCCTTGCTCTTCTTCATGAACACGAGAATACATTACTTCTCCAGCCAGCTCGATTGAATTGAGAGTGCCCGGTAAAAGGAACTCCATGGTTAAGCTATCTCCAGGGCTGAATGGATCGGCTGACTTGATGAAAATTCCCTCCGTGCCAAGGTTAACGATCTTGGCCCTAATACTGGAGCCGTCAGCCAGGTCGCAACGTACATCCAGATTGACTGGTACCCGTAGACTCTTTCTCTGGCCTCTACCTTCTTCCATGATTTTTCTCTTCGTGTGGTTGTCCCCAATTCTGGCTACACGCTAGCAATCGCCCGCATACAACGAAAGAGGAGATTTGCCTTTGCCTCTGTTACAGTGCGCACCTATTTATTTTCCATCCGGAAACCCCTCCATGTCATTCTGAGCAAAGCGAAGAATCTCCGCGGATCCAGTAACTATGAGATTCTTCGTCGTCCGCCGTCGGCGGGACTCCTCAGAATGACATCCATAAACGTGGTTTCCGGATGGGCACTATTTAGACACCCTTCTCCCCCGTTCTCACGATTTCTTGCTCCAGTCTTCAATCTCTGCAGCCTCGTATTCCTCCTGCTTGAGGGCAAGGTCCAGACTTAGAAGAAGTCCGACGTGTTTTTGAGTCTCACTTTCCCCTTGGAATTTAATGTGTTCCTCACGAGCTCCTCGCACATCTTCGAGGCCCTTCTTGAGTGCCACGCCAACTGAAGCACTCAGGTCTATCTTACCGGCTTCAAAGCGCGGCGTGATACCGTTCTCAGCGACCTCCTCTGCAAGATGGGCAAGCTGTTTCATCTTGGTCATGGCAAAATCCATGAGCTGCCAGCCAACGATGGATTCCTGCTGGAACACCCAAGAGGAACGGATGTGCTGCAACATCTCTGTGTATTTGCTTGCCACCAGCCCCTGGAGGCGCTCAACAAATTCCTCTGGGAGCTCGTTTTCTTCGTCTGGCAACCCCTCTGCTTGCTGAGGTGTCATCTTGTCCAGAATCCGCTGAAACTTCCTGGCATGATATTCAGACTCCCAGGCCTCTCTATGTAAAACTCGCTTGATGTGAGGGTCATCCACTTTGTCCGCCTCACCATGGTAATGCGGTACCAGTTTCAGCTCGTAATCAACATATGACTTGAATATGGTCGCCCTGTTGGTGGGGTCATACGGATAAGGGGCCGGGGCCAGATTGGGCTCTCCCCCGTGCCTTCCGACAATCATCCCGAGCCAGTGCATGTGCCACATCTCTTCCCTGGCGCGAGACAATAAGCTAGCACCGAGTGGAGTGTCCTCCCCTTCCAGGTAACTATGAACCAGATAGCGTAGAATGGCCGCATGCTCGTCTGCCAGATCCCTGTTCAACATCGTTATCAATTCCTGCTTTTCCATACTTAACCTCCCGCAGTTACATAAAGCCAAGTGTGAGCCTGTCTCGATAATAGTTTTTCCTGCCCACTTCCGTCAAGATCTATCAGCCTGCCAAAAAGAAAAGAAGCATCACTCTATTGCTAAGCCACAAAAAAGCCAGTCCCACATGGAGACTGGCTCTTTCATATTCCGCCCCATCGCCACTTGCCTGGCAACAGGATAAGTACCCGTCACTCAGATACCCACATCCGTTTCAACTCAAGTCCAGTTTGTTACGAAACCAGTTTTTGACCTCTTCGCTGATCCCGTAGGTACCTCTCCTGCCGCCCCACGACTCCAGTTCCCTTTTCATCAAAGCGGCGGGAATATCCACCTCACCAACGATTTCTGTTTCCGCCATGCTCTGCCGCACAAGAAGGAGCTGCGCTGGGGCCTTCCAGGCATCAATGGTGAAGTAGCAACTCACATCGCTCTCAGACCGGACGAAGTCCCGACCATGGGCCCAGGACGATCCCCACTCCAGATAGAGTGCCACCGCCTTTTCAGGAGTCATCTCCAGATTCAGGCAGTCCATGATTTCCTGGTTTTCCTTGATATCTTCTATGCTCAGCATCTGATCACTCCCTCTCTCAACTCTTGGCGGCGAATCGTGACGACATGTGCCATTGAAAGTTGTGATTCTTTGAGACCCGGAAAATCGATCCAGCCGTAGGCTCCCTCTCGCGGGTCCCAATGATCAGTGGATGTATTAGTCTACTTTAAAAAAGGCACTCGCTGGTGCTCCGCACACCGGGCAGTTATCCGGCGCCTCATCCTCAACTGTCATGCCGCACACACTGCAGACGTGGTAGTCCACTTCTTCCAGACTGTCCAGGTTGTCCATAGCATTCTGATAGAGCTTCGCATGGACCTGTTCCACCTCGTTGGCATAAACGAAGCTCCGCTCCGCCGTCTTGTTGCCCTCCTCTTTGGCGTCTGCGATCATCTCAGGATACATGTGCTTGAACTCGTGGGTCTCGCCCTCTACTGCCACCTTAAGATTATCCATAGTTTTTCCAACTTCTCCCAGTGCACGCAGATGAGCGTGGGCATGAACTGTTTCAGCCGCCCCCGCAGCCCGAAAAAGCTTGGCAACCTGTGGATAGCCCTCTTTATCAGCCTTCTCAGCGAAGGCGAGATATTTACGGTTGGCCTGGGACTCCCCTGCAAACGCATCCCTCAAATGTTGTTCTGACTTAGACATTAAGTTCCTCCTTTTAGATAGATGTTAATTTATCGGCCAGTTTCTCGGCCACAAAAGTTAGACCTTCAAGATCCAGATAATCAAAGGCAGTCGCATCGAAAAGAATCTTTGCCTGAGCCTCAAATCCCTCTTCCTGATCCTCATCCCAAAAAAGCAATAGAAGCACCATTCTGGGAAGTGGCGTAAACTTGAAGGCCAGATCTCCATTATGACCATTCAAAACCGGGATACCTCCCAGTCTGCGGCAGGCGCTTTCCAACTCAGGTCTTGCTCCAGCAAAATACTGATGTATACGTTTGTGGCAACCCTCTTCAAGCGCTACCCGCTTGGGTAAAGAGTTAGGAAAGCTTTCCAGCCCTACCCATTCACCGCTTAAAGGCTTTGAACCGGAAAAAAAGATATAATTATAGAGAAGCACCTCATCCCAAGGATCGAACTCCTCAGTTCCCCCGGCCACAATACCAGTACGACTCATGGTGACAACACGCTCGAAGTAAGGGATTTCCAGGGCGTCCATACCGTTGTTTGTTGTATATGTCAGCCCCAAACCCGGAGCGATCGCCTCGAAGTCATGATTGCCGATCTTCTCCCTCAGATGCTCACGAGTTATCTTGTGGTTCTCTTTCTTGACAAAGATACCCTTGTCCCTTTGTTCCTCAATCGTCCTGGCCACCTCCTCGAGCGCGGCCTCGTCCAAGTGAGGGCAGTCCCCCAGTTCCTGCCCAAATCCCACCACCTGGGTGGCAAAAGCCAGGCAAGACGGTTGGCCGCAGTCACCACAATTGGTCTTTGGCAGCTTCTTGTAGAGTTCTATGGGCCCGAATCGCATCAGATCTTTCCGTCACCACTATTCCTTCTTTTCAAAGGTCTTCTTACCGTCACACTCAGGGCACTTCTGAGGCTTGCATCTTCCCTCTTTCTCATGACCGCAACTAGTACATTTGAAAGTAGCCATGGTTTCATCTCCTCCCATTACTCTCCCCACCAGCCTTTCTTGCTATGAGCTTCCCGCTCAGCCTCGGCTAGCTTCTTTATCTTATAAGCCGAATCACGCAGAACAGCGTAAAGTATGCCACACCCCACATCTTCGCGCACGGCATCGCCCTCGTCTGCGAGTGCGAGCATGGTTTCAACCACACCAAGCGTTTTCTTAATTGATTCGCTGCAAGATCTCAAAATAATTCACTTTCTTATAAAGATATTAACAAAAAATATTAAGATCCTTCTTCAGCAACTGAGCCTGGACCTGCAAGCGGTCTGAACATCTTTTTCCCGGCACCACAGACCGGACACTTCCAATCTTCCGCTATCTCATCGAACTGGGTTCCTTTGGGGATCTTACCCCTTCTGTCTCCCCGGTCCGGATCATAAAAGCAACCGCAGCTTACAGTCTGGCACTGGTACATGTCTTCCGGCTTCGCCATGATATCTCCTTTCCAAATCCGACTTCCTTATACTCAACACTAAAGATGACAGTCGTCGGCATACTCAGGGCAGACTGACCTGATGTTCGCCTTGTGTACTTCCATACACTCAGGGCAATTGACTTCCAGGTTGTCACCGTCAATGGTTCTGGCCTTGATCTCATCAGTACTCAAATGAGATACCGAGCCACAAGTACAGTT